>Ga0272444_10004073_pt1 | contig 12989 bp, 14 predicted proteins | sample SSMForm13_FD_201033 | JGI IMG/M metagenome (GOLD analysis project Ga0272444, IMG submission 201033) | Marine sediment archaeal communities from Little Sippewissett salt marsh, Falmouth, MA, United States - SSM-Form-13 | ecosystem: Environmental > Aquatic > Marine > Wetlands > Sediment ...
GCTGCCATCGTTGCTTCGGCCTATCATTTTTACAAGCGCATAAAAATGGAAGGTAAGACCCTTCGGGATATTTTTAATTCTCGTAGATTTGGCGGAAGAACCGTTGAACTCAATTTATTAGGAGGACTTGCATCTTTAAAAATCAGCGGGTCAAATGGTCCTGCCGCTTTGGATACCGATTCATCCGGGCAATTTAAGCAACTAGAAGACCCGAATGTAATTCACAACAGGGAGTTTTCCGAACTTGTCCGCCTGCTTGAAAACGACCTTATTACCCTTGATGAATATAACAAATTTAAAGAACAGATTTTCAAGTCATAGAAATATGATGAATTCAATTAAATTCGAATTCATCACGTTTTAGGTTTTAAAATTTAGGTTTTAGGTAATTATAATATATTATTTAATAAAGACCTAAAACTTAACATCTTATTTTTTTCGTGCATTGCCCGTCTTGCGATTTAACTCCCAAAATTTTTAACTTATTTTTTGGTGAACCCTTGACATTTCAATAACTGAAAGGAAAGCCCGTGAAAAAACTGACTCTTGCGCTTCTTTCCGGTGGTATATCTTCCGAGCGTGACGTATCCATTGCAAGTGGAGACCAGGTCTATGAGGCTCTTGATAGTGAAAAGTACGATATCATTCGATATGATCCAAAAACAGACATTTTGCGACTGGTGGCGGATGCACCTAAAATTGATGCCGCACTTATAATTCTTCACGGGCCCATGGGTGAAGACGGTACGATTCAGGGGCTACTGGATCTTCTTGAAATTCCTTATCAGGGATCGGGCGTTCTCGGGAGTGCTATAGGAATGAATAAGCTGGTTTCCAAGCAGCTTTATGAAAAATCCGGCCTCCGGGTTCCACCTTACATGGTTATAAAACGTGATGATGTCTTAAATCCGGAAGAGTGTGCAGAGCGACTGGGTCTTCCCCTGGTTATAAAGCCCATTGGCAGCGGTTCCAGTGTTGGGATTTCCATCGTCAAGTCCATAGATTTATTAAAAGATGCAGTTGATAAAGCCTTTGCTTATGATGATGTTGTTTTAATAGAGGCATATATTGATGGTATTGAGCTAACCGGCGGCGTTATCGGTAATGACAAGATAGAAGCATTGCCTATTATAGAAATAATTCCGGATAAATCCTATGATTTTTTTGACTACACCGCCAAGTATACCGCCGGTGCTACACAGGAAATATGCCCGGCTCGTATTGATGATGCGTTGACCCAAAAGGCACAGGCAGTATCTAAAACAGCGCATAACGCCCTTTTTTGTAAAGGATACAGCCGCACCGACATGATTATCAAGGATCAAGATCTCTTTGTCCTCGAGACAAACACCATACCCGGCATGACGGCAACGAGTCTGTTGCCTCTTGCTGCCGATGCTGCGGGTATTTCTTTCAGCAGGCTTCTTGACCGATTGATCGAATTAAGTATTGAGGCGCACAAAACAAACAGGTGATTCAATGATCATCAGAAGCAGCAAGGAACTCAAGGAACGATATTATGACCTTGGCCCCGGGGATGTTTTTTTAGGCACGCTGACCTATAAGCATCTAAAGCCGTCTGTACTGATCGATCTTCTTGAACGAGGCGTCTTATGCTTGCCATCCGCTTTGTCACAAACATTAAACGGTTCCAAGGCCGCACAGGTTCTTGTTTTAAAAGAATGGATATTGCCCCATACATCCGTTATTACGCGACGGGCGGATCTGATAGATATTATCAATAAATATAACCGGCTTGGCATCGCTTCTGTAATAACCAAGGAGGACCACCTGCACTGCGGTTACGGCATACGCAAGTGGGATAGTATTGAAACCGTCTACAGTTTCATGGCCTTTTCTGAATCATCATATCCTTTTGTTATTCAGCCCTTTTTGGAAAACTTTACCGATGTCCGCGTTATCATTGCAGGGGATTACGTGGAAGCTTATGTCAGACATAATCCCAATAACTTCAGAATGAATATATCAATGGGCGGAACAAATTACCCTTATGCCGTGGACAAGGATATAGAAGAGTTTTGTCGTACCGCCATGGAGCAGGGCAAATTTCCCTATGCCCACGTGGATCTCCAGATTACCGATAATAGGAAATATTTTCTTTCGGAAATTGCATTAAACGGCGGAATAAAAGGCGCTCGTATCAGCCGCAAGGAACTTGATGAGAAAAAACAGAATGTTATAGAAAACCTCGCAGCCATACCCTTTACGGTTTCGTAAAAAGCCCAACTTCTTCGTTGTGCTGCATTTCGTAATCATTCAACGTACGAAAAGTACGCCTCATGATTACAAAATTTGCACGCCTTGAATTTGAACTTTTTACGAAACCGTCATCCTTGAGAGAGGAAAAGGTTCACATCCGGAGGGGGGGTCTCCAAGGCTTTAACAAAGGAGGTATCTTTGAAAACAGGAAAAAAGGCTTTAAAAGAACTTGACCGGTCCCCGGAAGTCGGCATTGCAATGGGAAGTGATTCCGATCTTGAAATTATGGAAGAAACGGCTTCGGTTTTAAAAGAGTTCGGGGTGTGCTATGAGATGACGGTTGTATCCGCGCACCGGAGCCCCAAAAGCGCAGCGGATTTTGCGTCTTCCGCCCATAAGCGGGGCATAAAAGTTATTGTTGCCGGGGCCGGGCATGCCGCCCATCTGGCAGGGACCATGGCGGCTTTTACCTGGCTTCCGGTCATCGGTGTTCCCATAGATTCTTCTTGCCTTCAGGGGTTGGATTCTCTTCTTTCCACGGTTCAGATGCCTCCGGGTGTTCCTGTCGCAACGGTATCCATCGGAAAGCCGGGTGCACGCAATGCAGGTATCCTGGCAGTACAGATACTCGCCCTATCAAATCAAAAACTTACAAAAATGCTGGAAGCATTTAAAGAGGAACTTGCAAAACAGGTTGATCAAAAAGCAAAAAAGCTTAAAGATTCTTCGAGTAGACCCGTTACATCCCACACAGGATCTAATTGATGAGGCAGCCCTTGTAATTAAAAAGGGCGGGGTTATTTCTTTTCCGACACGGTATCTCTACGGGTTGGGAGCGGATGCCTTTAATGCGGATGCCGTGGATAGGGTCTTTGAGATAAAACGGCGACCTCATGATAAACCGCTTCTCGTGTTGATAGATAAACACTATGATCTTAACCGGTTGGTGCAATATGTTCCTTATCCGGCAACCCGCATTATGGAACGCTTTTGGCCGGGTGCAATCACCATTGTTTTTAAGGCAAAAGATATTCTGCCGATAAATCTTACGGCAGGTACGGAAAGAATCGGGGTGCGAATGCCGGAACATCCCGTGGCCTTAGCGCTGACAACCGCTGTTCAAGGCCCTATAACCGCCACAAGTGCAAACATTACCGGCGATTGGGGATGTTCCCGGGTTTCGGATATGGATCCTTTGATTACGGACAAACTTGATCTTATCATTGACGTGGGTGCGCTCAAAGGGGGTATCGGTTCAACCGTGGTCGATGTTAGCTCGGGTTCCCCAAAAATTTTAAGACAAGGAGCGGTTTCTGAAAAAGATATTTTTGCTGCCGTTTTCCAAAAAAGTTAATGACCTTCCCTGAGAGTGTAAATCAAGGCCTTTGGTAAACGCTGATCATTGTCTATTGACAAACCGTGGCTCCGAAGCCCTTTTTTAGGTGTTAGGTGTTAGGTGTTAGGTGTTAGGTGTCAGGTGTCAGGTGTCAGGTGTCAGGTGTTAAGGGGGAAACGAGGTGACCCACAGCAATTTTATGGACGTGGAGGATTTTGAGGTCTATAAAAAGTTGTGTCGGTTACACATTTGTTGAATGGATTGGAGAAAACATTGGAGCGGAAAGTCCCAGAGCGAGAACGCCGCTGGCCGTTAGCTGAGGAAATGGTAGTGTATGGCGTAAATGATGAATCGTTCCCTCAGGGCTGCATACCTTCTGACATCTGACCCCAGAGAAATAGGCTCCGCATTTCACGGGGCAAGCGCAGATATTGGCGGAAAAGACAGTTTTCGTTCAGGCACTAACTACAGCTAAGTACCTAAAAGTTATTTGTTGTTTGTTTTTTCCGCTCACGGAGGAATAGACTTTTCAAGACGCATAATGAGTGCATGATCGTCCTCATAGTAGTTTGGAATTTCTCCTATAATCTTCATGCCAAGTCTTTTGTAAAACTCTATAGCTTCACGATTTTCCGATCTTACTTCGAGCCATAAACCTTTTTTAGCACACCTTAAAGCATACATGAATAACATCTTCCCAAAGCCCTTTCTTCGGTATGATTTTTTAACAACAGTGGAATGAATATGACCGGTTAAATCAAAAATTATGTATCCCACAATAGCTTTGCCCGATTGCACAACAATAAAAGTATCCGGTAATCGGTCTGCATAGGTTAGAATCGTTGCTTTTGAGAAAACGGTTTTTGGAAATGCCTGTTTCTCAATTTCAAGTATTTGGTTTATATCTTCTGTTTTGAATTTTCTGGTTTTGGCAAGATGTTTTTCAGCCATAAATATCTACCCATAAAACAGTTCACTTATTCATTACATCGGGTGTAATTCAAGACTGTCGGTTGCTGAGATTGCCATGGCTATTTGGTATCAGGTGTCAGGTTTCAGGAATGATGAACAGAGGCGCTGACACCTGACACCTCTTTCACCAACGGTTGCGATTTAGATTCCATTACATCTTATGTTTAGAATTGTTACCGCCTTTTTCTTTAACTGAAGCTTTGCATTGGAGACAAAAATACTCATATCTGACATCTCCTGTGTAAAGATCCAGTGGATCACCCATAAACCGGCCATATTCATCCACTACTTCAATATTTACTCGATTACCTTCGGTATCATAAGATTCTCTAATGAATTGCTTATGATTATTATTTTGGGGGCACTTCAGCTTCATTCTATTTTTCAATCTTACTATTTAAATTAAGGGGTCGGGAGTTTTTTTCGACATAATAGCTCCATGAATAATCAGCGACTACATCATACAAACTCATACATAACGGCTCGTAAAGATAGAACAGAAAATATGGCTTTAAATAAATAGGTTATATGAATACCCGGTTAACATATTTAAATTACAAGCACAAAATATCGCTGTTCTATCTTAACGATCCCTAATGCATTCAAACAATGTATGATTTCGCTGCTGATCATTCATTGCGCTATTTCAAAGAGATATAAGAAATATTCGGGCTAGTGTGCTTCAGCCCAATTGCCGCCGGATGTTATGTTGACCTTCAGGGGTGCTTTTAGGTCCCAGATTCCTTCCATAATTTCTTTTACAAGCCTTTTAGCGGTGTCAAGTTCTTCCGGAGGGACTTCAAAAACGATTTCATCATGCACTGAAAGAAGCATGGCGGCGTTAAGGTTACTTTCACTGAAGGCGGCATCCACATGGATCATGGCAAGCTTTATGAGGTCTGCGGCCGTTCCCTGGATGGGCGTGTTGATTGCGGTACGCTCTGCAAACTCGCGTACGGTTTTATTGGTACTGTTGATATCCGGTAAATGCCGGATTCGACCCAGTAAGGTGCTTGTCTTTTTGGTTTCTCTGGCAACAGCGATGGTCTGATCAACAAACCTTTTAACCCCGCTATACCTGGAAAAGTAATTGTCAATATAAGTCTTGGCCATCTTGCGGCTTATGTTGAGTGCTTTGGAAAGACCGTAAGGACTCATACCATATATGATACCGAAATTGATGGCCTTGGCCTGCCGTCTCAGTTCGGGAGTAATAAATGACGGGAAAACCTGAAACACTTCGGTTGCGGTGCGGGTGTGAATATCCTCGTCATCCTTGAAGGCTTTTATCAGGATATCATCATCGGCATAATGGGCCAGGATCCGCAGTTCTATCTGGGAATAATCGGAGGATACCATGGTCCAGCCCTGCCTGGGAATAAATGCTCTGCGAATTTCCATACCTTGATCGGTCCGGATGGGAATATTCTGAAGATTAGGATCCGAGCTGCTGAGACGGCCGGTGGCCGTGACCGTTTGATTGTATGACGTGTGGATCCGTCCGGTTTTCGGATGAACCAGATCAAGCAGGGCGTCGGTATAGGTGGATTTCAGCTTGGAAAGGGCCCGGTGTCTTAAAATAAGTTCGGGAAGTTCATGCTGGTCTGCAAGGGCCGTCAGCACATTAACATCCGTGGAATATCCGGTCTTTTTTACCGTTTTCTTTTGAACCGGTAACTTGAGTTTTTCAAACAGTATATGCCCGAGCTGCTGGGATGACCTTATGTTGAATTCTTCTCCTGCAATTGAATAGATGCTGGTTTCAATTTGCTCAAGCTGGTGCTCAAAGGATTTTGAAAGATTCCGAAGTTTATCCTTGTTCACGCATATTCCGGTCATTTCCATTTTCATCAAAACCGGTACAAGGGGCATCTCCACGTTTTCCATAAGTTCCATAAGATTCAGTTTTTCCAGCATGGGCTTCAGAACGTGGTACGCCATAAGGGTAATATCTGCATCTTCACAAGAATAAGGCCCGGCTTTTTCCAGGGGAACCTCGGCAAAACTTATATTTTTTTTGCCTTTGCCGGTAACATCCTGGTAGGTAATGGTTTTATGATCCAGAAAGTCGAGAGCGATCTGGTCCAGGTTGTGGGCGCGTTTTGAAGGGTTAATCAGGTAGGACGCCAGCATGGTATCAAAGACAACACCGGCCAGATGTATATCGTAGTGCTTAAGAACTATCCAGTCGTATTTTATGTTCTGGCCGATTTTTTTGATGCCGGGGTTTTCCAGCACCGGTTTCAGCAAATTCAATACGGTTTTAATCTCAAGCTGATCGGGCGCATGGGGATAATCATGGGCAAGAGGGATATAAAAGGCTTCATCAGATTTCATCGAAAAGGAAAGACCCACAAGCTCGGCTTTCATGGGATCTTTGGAGGTGGTTTCGGTATCCACGGCAAAAAGATTAGATGTGTTAAGACGCGTAATCAGATCAGAAAGAGACTTTGCATCCAAAACGGTATAATATTGTTTTTTTGAAAGATCCGCCTGTTTGGGAAAATCCTTTTGCAACTGCCTGAATTCGAGCATTTTAAAAAGAGAGGAAAGCCTGGCATTATCCGGTTCCTTGAGCTTAAAATCTTGAGGGGTAAATGCTATGGGAACTTGGGTGTTTATTTTAACCAGCTCTTTGCTTAAAAAGGCCTGTGCTTTGTATTGGACAAGGTTTTGATGCTGCTTTTTCTTGGTAATCTTATCCAGTTGTTCATATAGACGGTCCATGCTGCCGAAAGTCTTTATCAGTGTGAGGGCGGTTTTTGGCCCGATACCCGGTACACCGGGAATATTATCCGACGTATCGCCGGAAAGACCCATGACGTCAACCATCTGGTTGGGTTCAACACCAAAAGATTTCCTGATGGTCTTTATATCTATGGTTTTGTCTTTCATGGGATCCCAGATAATGGCTGTGTCTGTTACCAGTTGAACGAAATCCTTATCCCCGGTAACCATAACAACAGAAAACCCGGCTTGTTCAGCCCTGAGTCGAAACGTGCCGATAAGATCATCAGCCTCAAATCCCTGCATTTCCATAACCGGTATGTTGAATCCTTGGGTTATTTTTTTGATATGCGGGATCTGAATCGACAAATCTTCCGGCATGGGAGGACGATTGGCTTTGTAGTCTTTATAGATTTTGTGCCTGAACGTCGGTCCCTTGGCGTCAAAAAACATGACCACATATTCCGGAGACCGGTCTTGGATAAGCTTTATTAGGATGCGGGTAAATCCGAAAGCTGCATTGGTGGGGAGTCCCTTTGAATTGGTCAGCCCCCGGATGGCGTGATAGGCACGATAAATGTATGCGGTTCCGTCTATCAGATATAGTGTTTTGTTTTTTTTCATAAGTTCGATTGTGTATTACGGATCGGTATGGGTTGACATGAATAATTTACTGCATTAGATTTCAATTTCTTGTCACGGGAATTTTACTTCTATCATCAATTAAGTGAAACAGCAAGAATACTTCACTCAAGGAATTATGTCATGAAAACAGGCCGGATAATTACCCAAGATGACAACATCAGGGATATACTTAAAAACGCGAAGACCATCGCCATTCTCGGTTTGAGCCCCAAGCCTGAAAGAGACTCCAATAGGGTCGCCGGATATCTGAAGAATCATGGGTACAAGATCATCCCGGTCCGGCCTGCTCAAAAGGAAATCCTCGGGGAAAAAGCTTATAGATCCCTTGATGATATCAAAAAACCCGTGGATATTGTCAACGTATTCAGAAATCCTTCACAGATTGTTCCCCATGCACATGAGGCCATCCGGCTTAAACCCAAGGTTTTCTGGATGCAGCTTAATATAGAAAACCGGGAAGCAGCAGATCTATTGACGGCAGTGGGGATTGATGTGGTCATGGACAGATGTATAAAGGTTGAACATGAGAGGTTCTGCAACGAGAACGGCTTATAGGGAAAAGCGCCGCAAAGCCAAGCAGAGCAACTGTTATTGTTGCAAAAAGAAATTCCTTTTTTGCTGGAGATGTCGCTGCGGCTTTACCATTTGCCAGGAATGCATGTTGGAAAATTTTTGGGGAATGTCGTGCAACGGTATAACCTGGCAGTGTCCGGACTGCGGGGGGCACAATGGTTTGGGGAATCAATAGGTCATCCCGATTTTTTCACCAATTTTTTCTCTTTCCACTCCCTCTTTAGCAGCACTAAAAAATTCTTATCCGACCGGGCCAAAAAGAGTCTGGAAAACCCGAGTATGTCCCCGGCATCCTTAATTCGGATCGAACTCAGCGCTACAATCCGTTTTTGAAAACCGAGCAAGGTAATATAACGGAATTCGGATTTCAAGGAAGCATAATGCTCAGGGATCATGGCTTTCTTAAAAAGGGGTATAAATTGCGACAGATTATTTCCGGCCGGTTGGAACCGGTAGGGCAGGCGTTCTCCAATAATGACAGGGACTTTTTTAAAATTTATGCGCTTGTCAAGATCGGCCAGGTCGGGGTTGCTCAACACCACGCATCCGTTGGTGGAAAAGGGCTTTATGGCCCGGTTGGACCCATGGATAAAAATCCCGTTGCCCCTATTGCACTCAAGGTCGTCAAAAGGGTCGGGATAGTTCAATCTAAAAGCCCGGTCGCCGAACAGGGTAATTTTAGAATCCCGGTAAGCTTTTATGTTGAAATATATACCTTCCGGAGTTTTCCTGTCTTTTTCTTCGTGTTTTTTCCCCTGGTTTTCACCGGTACTGCAGGTATAACTCTTGATGAGGTGGTATCGTCCGTCATACCCGTACAAGTGCAGCTTCTGGATAGCCTTTTCCACCAGAATTAGATGAATCGGTTTCCCGTTTCCTTTATAGAATAGGATCGGGCCGTCCCATACCCCGTGGTCGGTTTTTGTTTGATCTTCAATTCCGGCTGAAGATATCTGGAGCAGCTCTTGAGAGTGCACGGTATTTTTTGTACCGAAAAAAAATCCGTTTAAACCCAAGGTACAAAAAATTAAGACTACCCCAACCAAAAGGTAATAGGCGCTACGCCTTTTGTATTTATGATGATCGGGTTTATCGTTCATGGATCAAGTTATCTGATTGCAATAGAGTAAAGGTTTTCTTTTTTGTCAAAGGTCTGATCAATAATATAATCGTCAGCATATCTGAGGTCCAAAACAAAGCGAAGTGTTTCAGTGTCACGGTGTAGACATGATCGTATTTGCTTGATCAGATGCCCGTTAATCGGCATTTTGTTCTGCCCGCTCCATGAAGTAACATTATTAATATCAATAATAATTCGTGGCTGTTCACCTTCCATGGACTTAACTTCCGGAATAGAAAACGTATTCAAAGCAATAAAAAACTCTTCATGATCCTTTTCAGTTTTGAGATCAATGCTTTTAACAATGGTTTTATTGGAAGATTTCGTGTGGATCTCGTTTTTTCGACCCACCGTATCAGATGGTGGATTATCGGCATTAAATTTAGGCCGGTTTAAAGAAGTCGCCGGAGCTCTGGTCGTTCGGGCAGGCATGACCAGCGGCGTCCACTCTTCAGAGATAATTTTCCATTTATCTTTTGAATGAACCAGTACCAGTGTTTTTTCTCCCACATCAGATACGTTTGGGTCCTGATACCGTTGAATAAACCTGGCCGTGGCATTTTTACCTTCGATAAAGATCCACAGATCGGATATCCTCACACGGATAGGGCCGGGCCTTTGAAAAAACTCGGTTTTTTTTTGCCGCCAGGCATCAAAATCGAGTCTTTTCGATTGGAACGTTGGGCTATAGAAAGACACGTAGTGCTTGATATTTTGGTTTTGCCAGGCCTTGGCCCAGGCGAATACGACCGATCGGATATCATCGATATTTTCGGCCGATACGACCTTCACCGGGCAAAGTAAGACCATGAAAAGAACCAAATGGGCAGCAGCACTCTTCATTTATATCCCAAGAATCTCTGCGATTTGTTTCAGGCTTTGGATATGAAAGTCGGCGGAAAGGGACCGGTTTTTATAAGCCACAAAGGGCACCCCCGCCGCCTTTGCCGCAATTTCATCCAATTTCGAATCTCCCACATAAAGGGAATCACATGGCTCTATCCGGAAATGCTCTAAAATCTTGATCAGTTGATCAGGATGTGGTTTGGGATGATTTACGTCATTGGAACAGACAACAAGATCAAAATACCCTTCCAGACCATGTTCGCTGATAACCCGGTCCATTGTGTCTGATCGGTTTGTGGCAATGGCGGTTTTGTATCTGGGCCGGAGTTTTTGGATTAACGGCTTTAAATACGGTTCTATTTCCATATAGTTTAAAAACGGAATATAGCTCATTCGGTTACGATAGGCTTGTGCCGCCCGGAAGCTCTCTTCATCGTCAAACAGTTTCGAAATTGCCTGGTCTGCGGTATGGCTGTGACAGTATGCAAACTGCTCGTCAGTAAGGGCCGGCCGGCCGAAATGTTCCAAAATTTGGTTATAGTAAGCGGTGTTTGATTCTTTTGTATCAAACATGACGCCGTCACAGTCAAACGCAACAATTTTAATATGTTTCATGGCTATTTTTTACCGCCGGGCGACCGGTCAAGAATATTGCCGTACACACGGATTTTAATTTCCGGTCGTATTTTGCTGTCTGTTTTTAATCTTATTGTTTCGAAGTAGCGGCCTTTTTCTTTTTTCAGATTGGCTATTGTCAGAACATACTCTGCCATTTTTGAGCGCTTGGTTTCCTCCAGTTCGTAGCGAATATTTTTTTTCTGGATTGTCCGGCCTCCGACTATTTTGAACGGATATTTTCCTTCAGGAATTATTTTTACCTTATGGGTTATCTGATCTCCGGCAAAACCTCTCAAAATTACTCTTTGGGGTATGATGGTAACAAAGTTATTGACATTGCCGACAACTGTCAGGTGTAGCAAGGGGTTAACCGGGGCATCTGTATTAACCGTTATTTTTTTTACTAACGTTTTTCCGCCGTATCCGGTTGTATTGACTTTAATGGTAATTTTTCCCTCACCGCCGGGAGGGATTTGCCTCGTATAAGAGACCGTCGCACACCCTCAGCCGGTTCTGACTTTTTCAATCGTCAACGGAGCGATTCCCTTGTTTTGCACAATAAAATCGTGCGTTATTTCAGTACCGTCTAAAACCGGAGCGAACTGGAAACGACTTTCCGGAACAAAGACAGACGGCAAATCAGAGATTTTATTTTCTGTTCCCAAAGAAGCGGTTTCAAAAAAAAGAATGCAAGATGCGAGAAAAAATAAAAAAAAAGTTTTCTTTTTCATAACTTAAATCCTCATAAAAACGAGTCCTGGATACGGATATTTTTTTACAAAGCCAAATGGCTGAGATAGATTTTTTAAGTTGCATGCTTTGGAATGTCAAGGCACAACTTTTTTATTTTTTTAACCCCAAGGGTTCACTAAAAAATAAATTTACAATTTTGGGAGTTGAGGCGCCCGGCCGGCAAGGCCCAAAAACTTAAAGAATAATAAGCATATTTCAAGTTTTTGCAATACTGCCAGACGGGATGCATCAACATTCAACATGTGAAGATATTTTTGAGTGCGACCTAAGATTTATTTTAACCTAAATTGAGCAATTTTTTACTCGATTTGCACCGATCTCTTGCGCATCAAGGATCTGCGAAAATCCTCGACATATCCACGGGTATGCCTGCGGTTTTCGCAAACCCTTATGCATCAAGATCTCAGCACATCTCTTCGCAAAAAATCGCTCAACTTAGGTTTAATTCGACTTTTTCTGTTTTGAGCGTATCTGTATCAACCAGGCAGAAGCTTGGAGGGCCGTCTTTTCCCATTATCTCTCCTGGATTTAAAAGAATGGTCCGGCCGATTTTTCTGAAAAAGTACTTATGGGAATGGCCAAAACAGACAAGGTTGAAATTACCGCCGGCTGCAAGTCCTTCTCCCACAATGCCATGATGTGTAAAACCGATCTTAAACCCCTTTGTATCAACCAGACCCACAGGATCATAAAGGGTGATGTTTGTTAAAGACGTTAAAGAAAATTTTGTTAGAAGGTACTTATCTCCGTCGTTGTTTCCGAAAACACCATGAACCGGAATGCCGCTCTGATCGAGTTCCGCCAGTGTAAATGGTGCTATAAAATCACCACAATGAATTATCATTTCGGCATCTCGTTGCTTGACGATTGAAAGGGCGTTACGTAAATTCCAGATGTTATCGTGGCTGTCACTCATTACCGCTATGATCATATGTTACCTCTTTTTAATTTCCTTCAACTGTTGGACATATATAACCATCTTAAATCATAATAAATTTTATTTCTTGTTCATAGAAGATTTGATTTCATACGATAAGTCATCATACTTCTTATTTGCCGGACTTAATTTTACAGCTTCTTTTGCATCTATTATTGCACGCTGTAAATCTGCTTTTTTATACCATACATACGCTCTTCCATAATACGAGGCATCAAATTCGGGATCAATGGATATCGCGC
>Ga0272444_10004074_pt1 | contig 12989 bp, 15 predicted proteins | sample SSMForm13_FD_201033 | JGI IMG/M metagenome (GOLD analysis project Ga0272444, IMG submission 201033) | Marine sediment archaeal communities from Little Sippewissett salt marsh, Falmouth, MA, United States - SSM-Form-13 | ecosystem: Environmental > Aquatic > Marine > Wetlands > Sediment ...
TTCTCCATCCCCATCGGGCCCCGGGCCTGCTCAATGGTAATATCGACACCGAATTCCTTGAAGCCATTGACAAAAGCAGCCACAGGGGCAATGCAGCCGTGGTCGACCGTGGTTCCGGCCAGGTCAAGAATGACCAGCTTGATTCTTCCCATGCTGAGTCGAGGATGTCCTTTAAAGTTATTTTTTGACTGCGTCATAATGCTTGTTCCTTCCCTCACTTCCAGTACATGGACTGTTCGATGGCGCCCAGCAGGCATTCCATATCCGCCGGTTGAATATCACCAATATTGCCGATACGGAAGGTGTCGTGATCGGTCACCTTGCCGGGATAGATGACAAAACCATTCTTTTTGAGTGTGTCGTAAAAGCTGACGAATTCATACTCGGGATTTTCCGGGCTGAGAAAGGCGGTGATGATCGGCGACTGGTCGCGGTCCGCCAGCAGGCACCTGAAGCCAAGCCGCTTCATGCCATCAACCAGGGTCTGGTGGTTTTTCATATAGCGCTGATAACGAACTCCGACACCACCCTCCTGATCCAGCTCATTCAACGCCTGATGAAATGCCCTGACTGTATGGGTCGGTGAGGTAAAGCGCCATTTACCACCATGGTCCTCCATGGTTTTCCATTGGTCATAAAGATCAAGGCTCAAAGAGCGGGATTGATCACGGCAGCTTTCAAGAGCCGTTTGTTGCGCAATGATAAAGCCGAAACCGGGAACCCCCTGGATGCATTTATTGGCACTGCTGACCAGGAAATCAGCCTTGATATCAACCATGTCGAGCGGAATACCGCCAAAACTGGACATGGCATCAACAATATAAGTTTTACCAGCCGCCTTGACGATAGCGCCGATCTCTCTGATCGGATTCAACATGCCCGTCGTTGTTTCACAATGAACAACGGCAACATGGCTGATCAGCGGGTCCGTTTTCAGGGTTTTTGCCAGCAGACCAAGATCAGGTGGCAGCAACTCTCCCGAGTTCTGAACACTGACGGCGATTCCTGCACGCTCGGCAATCCGGGCTATCCTCTGTCCGTAGGCTCCGTTCGCCAGAACCAGTAATTTGCCGGTTTCGGGGACTGCTGAAATGATGGTTGATTCGACCGCAAAGGTCCCACTCCCCTGCATTAAGACAGCTGTATAGCCGGGCTGATTTGTCGCCAGGGTAACCAGGCGGGAACGGATATCCTGTACAATCCGGTTGTAATCGTTGTCCCAGGTGCACCAGTCACGTAACATTACCTGCTTGACGCTCTGAGATGTTGTCAGGGGCCCGGGGGTCAGGAGCAGGTAGGGGTTTTCCGATGGTGCTGTGTCCATTTGATCAGTCCTTTCAGGCAGCTTTCAGATTTTGAGCGATGTGGATGATAGCGGCAGCCGATTCTCCCGTAGATGAAAAATAGCGACTGCGCAATTCAGTGATCAGGAGCCCTTTGTAATCGTGTAAAAAAAGCTTGAACAGGGCGTGGAAATCTATATCTCCCCAACCGACCGGCATGTGGAGGTCGCCCTTTCCGAAAGGAACCTGATGGGTTTGTTGCTTTTCCGTGTGATAAACGGCTCCACCGAAATTATCATGCACATGGCAATGACGAATCAGGGAGGCAATACTGCTGACGGCGTCGATTTCATTAAAGCCGAAAAACTTGGATGACATGTGAAGGTGCCCGAAATCGAGGGTAATACCGACATTGGGCCGATCGATCTTTTCGACCTGTTTTTTGAGTTCGAAAATGGTTTCTGCGTAGCAGTAAGGAGAGTGGTAGCGATAAGGTCTGGCATTCTCCATGGCGATGACCTGGTCGGGAAACTCATCGGCAAAGTTACGCAGCACCTCAGCTTCGAGATCGATCAATTCCTGCTTCCTGTCTTCCGATAGGCTCAGTTTTCCGAGCGGTCCGAAGCTCTCTTCGGCCTGAAAGCGCCCAGGATGATAAACCATCACTTCAGCGTTGATGGCCCGGGAAAATTCAAGACTGGCCCGCATCACATCGACGTGCAGGTCAAAATCGTCATCGTCCATCAGGTTCAGGGGGTTCGGCGCGTGGACACTGTAGGAAAAAGGATACTGATTGAGAGTTTTCTCAATATCCTCAAGCCACTTCAGATCAAGCTGTCCGTTGCGGATGACGTCAGTCCCATGAACACCGATTTCGGCTGCAGTCAGTCCGAAATTTAAAAACGCGTCCAGGTCATCACGCAAGTTCTTCACGCTGCCATCGACACGAACCTCACTGATGTTACTGCCAATCCTTAACATGTGCGGAAAACCTCCTGTCCTTTCACAAAGGTCTTTTGAATTCTGGGGAAATCGTTCCCGTTACCGACCAGAATCAGATCGGCTTCTTTTCCTGCTTCAATGGAGCCGGACCGGGCATCAATCCCGACAGCGCGGGCCGGATTGAGACTGGTCATTCTGACAGCCTCAGGAAGGGTTTTTAATCCCAGCTCGCTTAATTTAAATACCGCATGGACCAGTGTCAGCGGAGAATAATCGGAACAGAGGATGTCACCACAGCCCTGGGCAATCGCATCCCTGGCGCTGAGATTTTTGGACTGTGAACTCCCGCGAAAAACATTGGGTGAACCGAGCAAAGTTCGAACTCCCTGCTTGGAGGCGGCGCGCGCGGTCTCCATATTGATGGGGAATTCAGACAATGTAATTCCACGATCTTTCAGCCAGCTGATCTTCTCAGGGCTGTCATCATCGTGCGACGCCACGGTCACATTGTGATCTTTGCAGAGGGCGAGTAATTCATCGATGTACTCTCTGGCGTCACCACCGCGCGTCTCCAGTTTCTGGGCAATCAGCGCATTCATCTCTGCATCGCTCTTTTTATAAACGGGGCCATAATAATCCTTGAAAGAGGTCACCGTTTTAAATTGTCCCTGCCCCGGGGAATGATCCATGAAAGAAAACAGGCTGACCTGCTGCTCTTCGATCAGTTCTTTGAGAATCGGAATAGCAGTTTTGTCGGTAATCTCGAAGCGCGTATGGACTTTCGTCTTGACGCGAAAGTTATTCCGCATTTCATTCACGCTACGCAGAATGGAGGCCGCCATGCGATTTGAGCGAATGCCTATTTCATTTTCTGCGAATGACAGGGAATGGTACATCGTTGTGACACCGCAGGACGCCAGATTCTTATCCAGTTCGTATAATGCAACATCCGTCGGGAAGAAAGTCCCCGGGCGCGGTTCTATTCCCCGCTCAACGGCGTCGCAGTGAAGATCGATAAAACCGGGCAGCAGGTACTGTCCCCGGGCATCAAAGATGGGGAGGTCGCCGGCACTCTGTCCTTGCGCCACTTCGTGGATCAACCCGTCACGGACAGTGAGGGTGCTGTCCTCCAGAAGCTCATCGGGCGTAACAACTTTTGCGTTGATGATCTGATAATTGGCAGACATGATAAAAGGCCTTATTGCAGGTAATAAACGTGGCTTGCGGTTCTGTTCATGATCTCATGATCATGAAAAATCCCAACCATCGTTGTCCCCTGTCCCTGCAGTTCTTTCAGCAGTTCCAGGACACGTTCAATCGATTGCGCATCGAGCGATGCCGTTGGTTCATCCAACAACAGCAGCCGCGGTTGCCAGCCGATGGCCCGGGCGATATTGATGCGTTGTTGCTCACCTCCACTGAAAGTGGCCGGATAAGCGTCGTAAAGCTCTTTCGGGATATGCAGGCGTTCGAGCAGATGACAGGCCCGCTCTCGCGCTTCTCCATAATTTCTACCGTTACGGGACAGGATCGGTTCCATAACCAGATCAATCGCCGAGACTCTCGGAATCACGTTAAGAAACTGCGACACGTAACCCATTTCATGATCACGGATTTCCAGCAACAGATGTTCTGGAGCGGTCGCCAGGTCAACCCGCCCGTAAGCGGCCGAATCGTACCAGATATGTCCGGAGCCCGGCAGATAGGTGCGGTAAATACACTTGAGCACGGTACTCTTCCCGACGCCGCTGGGGCCCGCCAGGGCAAAGAACTGACCAGCTTCGATACGGAAGGAGACGTCATGGCATCCGGGGATATGTTTGTCATCCAGAATTTGCATGTTAAATGATTTGGTCAGATTTTCGATTGTCAGCATGGCGTTATTCCGATATTAGAGTTGTGAGGCAACCAGCAGCTGGGTATAGCGATGTTGTGGGTCCTGCAGAATCTGATCGGTCAGACCCGACTCAACCACCCGGCCATGCTTCATCACCATTGTCCGGTTGCAGAGCAGGTTGATCACGCCGAGATCGTGGGAAACGACCAGCATCGATAGTTGAAATTCTCGCTGAAGGCCGCGAATCAGGTCGAGGACCCGGGCTTGTACCGACAGGTCGAGCCCGGTGGTCACCTCATCAAGGAGCAGCAGCAACGGGTTATTTGACAAGGCTTTGGCGATCTGTACGCGCTGCTGCATCCCCCCGCTAAAATTTTTAGGGGGCTCATCCATGCGTGAGATCGGAATCTCGGTTTTATCCAGCAGTTCAGCGGCACGTTCACGCATTCTGCCGATATGACGCCAGTCGGCACCGAGCAGACGTTCCGAGATGTTGCCGCCGGAGCTGACGTTCATCCTTAATCCCAGATAAGGATTCTGATAGACAATGCCCATCAGCGCGTTACGGACCTGGCGCTGTTGAAACTGGCTCAAGTTCAGAAGGTTGCGGGTATAGTCGTCGTCATCGTACATCAACTCTCCAAGCCCCTGGGGTAAGGCTGTACGGTGGAGAAACATCTCCCCGGCGGTGGCTTCCCATTCGAAATGAGCCAGCTTGATCAGGGTGCTCTTTCCGGAGCCGCTCTCACCGACAATACCCAGAACCTCATTCGGATGAAGATCGAAATTAACCGCGTTGCAGGCGACAACCGACTGACAATACGGACAGACATTATTTTCAAATTCCGGTCCGGTCGATGCGATACAGCGGGAACAGCCCGGTCCGAAAATCTTACTCAGATTTCGGGCTTTCAACAGAGTTTCCATCAGGCACTCCTCTTGTCGCAGTAACCGGTATCTGAACAGAAGTACCGTCGCGACCCGTCCGCATCGTTAATCACTTCATCAAGGTAGCTGTTACAGCTCCCACAGCGGCAGCAGGCATTCGGAAACTGCTCAACACGAAATTTATGATCTTCAAACTCCAGGGGTTCGACCGCTGTATAGGGTGGAATGGCATAAATACGTTTTTCCCGCCCGGCACCGAAGAGGTAGAGGGTTTCCGCCATATGCAGCTTCGGCACGTCCCAGCGGGGGATCGGGCTCGGATCCATAATGTAGTGGCCGTTGACGGTGACCGGGTAGCGGTAGCTGATACTGATTTCGCCGTAACGCACGATATCTTCATAGAGGTGCAGCCACATCCGGGCATAATCCCCTTCAGCATGCATCCTCCGGGTTTCAAGTTCAGACGGCTCGACCTCACGCAGGGCTTCAGGATAAGGAACCTGAAGGACCAGGATCTGATCGGCGGTCATCGGCTCTTCCGGAATGCGGTGACGGGTCTGAATCAATGTTGCCTTGCGGGTATCGGTTGTGGCACTGACATCGGCAACGCGGGTGACAAATTTCTTGATATTGACGGCATTAACGCTGTCGTCACAACCCTGGTCAATGACCTTCAGGGTGTCATCCGGGAGAACCATTGAGAGAGTAATCTGCAGACCTCCGGTTCCCCAGCCCCTGGCAACCGGCATTTCCGGCGAGCTGAAAGGGACCTGGTAACCGGGGATGGCCACGGCTTTCAGCAGACTGCGACGGACTTCCTTTTTGGCGCTGTCATCGAGAAAGCCAAAACTATAGCCAACTGCAGGAGCCTCCTGATTTTGTTCCCGCCAAGCATTCACATTCATTGATCAGTCTCCTGTTGCTTATCCAGTTTCTGGGTTCGCCGCAAACGATCAAGGTCTGATTGGAAATCAACATAGTGCGGCAATTTCCAGTGGTTGCAGAAACCCATAGCTTCAATACCGTCGACATGGGAAAGAACGTATTCCTGGTTTTCTGCCGGAGTCTCTCCATCCTCATTGCGCATCGTCCGGTCCAGTACCGCCATAGAGATGGCTTTTAACTCGTTCTGGCCGAAGCAGAGGCCATAGCCGAGGGTGAATTTCGGCGTATCATTTCCTTCTCCACCGTAATACTGCGCAACCAGTTCAGCTTCAGTGACCTTGACCTCACCGACGAGATAGGCTTCACCCGTTTCTGGATGAGGGACCTCAAGTGGAACATAACCGACACGCAGCTCCCCGATGGTCGGGTGAACATTTCCGTAGCCGCGCATACTTGAATAGGCCAGGGTCAACATGCCACCGCTTTCCCCCCGGGCCAGGGACTGTAAAGTTGCGCTTCGGGGAGCGGGATAGGTCAACGATTGCCGGGTAATATCAAAGGGTTCAGGCTCTTTTGCCATGGTGTCTTTTTCTACCAACAGACCGTCGCGGCGAAGGATGTCGACAACCTTCGGGAAGCTGTCGGGAAAGTCTTCTTCAGCATCCAGATGCTGAAGAAGCTTCTCTTTAAAGGCCTGGCGGCGAGAACGGCTGTCCTTGAGCAATTCAAAATCAAGCAGACGCAACGTGTAATCGCTGGTGGGTCCGAGAATCTGGCCACCGGGGACCTCTTTGAAGGCGGCAGAGATGCGCCGGATGATGCGCATCCTGTTGGTCGATTGTGCCAGGGAATGCAGTAGACGAGGTTTTGTTGCCCGATAGGCACGCAACATAAACGCGGCCTCAAAACTGTCTCCGGCGGTCTGTTTCATAGCCAGGGCCGCAAGGCGGGGAGCATAGAGGCCCCCTTCACTCATGATCCTGTCGACGCCCAGATAAAGCTGCTCTTCAATCTGATCGACGCCCAGCGGTTCGGACCCCCCTTTCTGCTGTTGATAGGTCAGCAGATCACAGGCGTTATCGATCGCCTGCCGTCCGCCTTTTACCGCGACGTATGCCATAGTCTCAAACTCCTATCCGGGTGGATCGAGGAATGCACATCAATTGATTGTTTTGATCCAGAAAAATACTGTCAACTCCCAAAGGGAACTCACTGTTGGCCTCTTTCAGCCACACCAACTCCTGGTTATTCAGCCCCTCAATGGTGGGATGGACTGCGTCCTTGATTCCCGGACCTGTCAATTTAAAGCTGTTTTCCTGTGACCTGCTGTGCAAATGCTTTACGCCGAAAACAATCGTGGCACCCTGGTCAGGAAAATCGAGGCGGCCACGTTTAGCCTTAGAAACCTTACCCTGGCTGTCTCCGGAGAGTGCCAGGATAAAATCGGCGCTTTCAGCAGCGGTAAAATGTGTTCCGGTCTGATCCAGAATTTTTTGTTCCAATTCAGGATCGAGTTCAACCAGATGGCAACTCGATTGCTGATTCAGAACAGTATCGAGCAAGCGAATCAGGCTGGATTCAAAATCAGCCTGAGAAGATGCGGGTAATTGAACGATCGTTCCCGGGCGACTCATCGCCTGCAGCAGCACACGGAAGCAGGCGTGATTGTCTAGACAACTCTGTGGAAAGGGAGACATCTTTATTGTCCTGACATCAGGTCGAATTTCACTTTGGTCTTGGCGATCAGCTTCTGTTCCTGACGCCTGTGGTCGTTCAGGCTCTGTTGTTCGCGTAACAGGAGTTTCTGAACCCGTGTCTTCAACAGATCGTCTTCGCCAGTCAGCAAGACTTCAGCACAGGCGCGAGCAAGCGACCGCTCAGGCTCATCGCCCGTTACCATGCCGAATCCACGCTGCCCGTCGAGCAGGACCTCAGCACTTGAAACCAGCACTTCTCCGAGTAAAAATTCGCTGTCAAATGCATCCAGTACATTCATCATGTTCAATCCGGATTTCGGCGTACTGATAATTTCTATGGGCGCTTTTTCCGCCAACTCGAGAAGTTCCCTGACCGCTTCACGGGGCATATCGTTCACGATTGCTGTGCTGAGGTTATGAGGTGATGTTTCGTCCATGTTGTGTTCTTTCTTTTAAAGGTTGAGGTAAAAACTGTACCCGTGTTGTTTGAATCCCAGATTTGCGTAAAATTGATGAGCCTGTGTGCGTTCGATGCCGCTGCTGAAAAAGAATTTGCTGCACCCCTTTTCCCTTGCTAATGCCGTCGCCAACGTCATCATCTGCTGACCGATTCCCAGGCCACGATGCGCTTCTGAAACGACCACATCTTCCAGGACTGCCGCCGGCACACCACCGTGTCCGAGGCTGTCCATGATCAGTAAGGCAAAGGTACCAACCACCTGCTGTTTCCATTCTGCAAGGTAAATGGAATAGTCGGGATAATTACCGATACGCAAATAGATCGCCTCTGCCTGTTTCAGGCTGAACCCTTTTTCATCCGATTGGTTATTAAGTTGACGGTACAAGACCAAAAGAGCGGCAAGGTCTTCGGCTTCTGCTTCTCTGATTATCACCTGGTCAGCGTTCATCGATTACCCCTCCTTGTGACTTTGAGGCCCGCAGCTGGGTAAAATCGATCGACAGGCATCCAAGGTCACCACGAGTCCGCGTCACGACATATTCGACGGGCTGAGAATGCTCATCAACAGCGACACTTTTAATCACCAGCAGAGGCTGTCGAGGCGAGGTACGCAGCCATTGTATCTCACGACTGTCGGGTAACCGTGTCTCTATCAGTGATTCCTGGCGCTGGGGGTCTGTTTGAAAGTGTTCCTTCAATAACGCGTACAGAGAGAATGAACCTTCGATAAAAGTCGGTAAACGGTGAAATCTTTCAGCCGGCAGGTGAGACGTCGCTATGCTGAACGGCAGATCGTTGACGGTGCGGAAAATATCCATTTTGAGCACCGGGCTTCCTTCCTCAAGGCCAAGCTTCTCTGCAATCGTGGAATCCGCTTTTGTTTCAACTGAATCGAGCAAAGTGGAACCGGGTGTTCGGTTGGCGTCGAGAATATTCTGGGTAAAGCGAACTTTGTCAGACAGGCGGTAGATGATTTTACTTGTCGAGACAAAAGTTCCTTTGCCGCGGACACTGAAAATCAACCCGTCATTTTTCAGTTCTTTGATCGCTTCACGGATCGTGTGACGGTTGACGTCAAAATATGAACTCAATTCCTGCTCCGTCGGCAGCTGAGCTCCCGGGGCGTAAAGCCCTGTAGCGATTTGCTCGCCCAGATGTGCAGAAATCTGTAGATAGCGTGTCACTTTGGCATTGTCCCGCATGCAATTTCTCCATGACTTAATTCCGTACGCAGTGTGGCGCGACTCTGTGTGGATTTGGTTAAGAGAATGTTAAAAGAAAATTAGTCTAGACAACTGCAAACGCTTCAGAGCGTTTTCTCAACTTCATAAATATCTATTGAATTGGTCATAAAACCCTAACAAAACGGCCTTAATCTCTCGGCGCAAATAATAAAATCTGGTTAAGTACTTTGCTCCAGCGATAAGCCACCATCAGGGGTTCAGTTTATTCCATACAGGAATTTCCTGTAGGAGTTGCCTTCAGGCACGATCCATTCGCAGCTAAAGCCGCTCCTACAGGGCATGTTGAAGCATTACTTGAGTCAAGTGGATAATCAAAAAATAAAAATAAGGAGGGTTTTCAATGGAAATGCCGAAAGAGTTTTACAGCCTCTACAGTGATGACGATTACATGAGCGAAAGACAGCTTGAGTTTTTCAGGCAGAGATTGTTGAGCTGGCGTGAGCGCTTGATGGAAGAGAGTCGGTCTTCACTTCAGCGCATACGCTCAGGGGAGGTTGCCGGTGGTGACCTGATCGATCGCAGTGTCCATGACGCACACAGGACGTTCGATTTTATCACTCGGCGGCGCAATGAGGAGATGATTCGCAAGATCAATGCGGCACTCAGTCGCCTTGACCAAGGAACCTACGGTTATTGTCTCGAATCTGGAGAAATAATCGGGCTGGAGCGATTGCTGGCGTATCCGGTTGCTACTCTTTCAGTCGAAGCGCAGGAGAGGTTCGAACGGCATCGGCAGGCATCATAGGATGCTGTTCGGGCGGGCAGCTGTTCGATTGTCTTTACAGGGGACTAATGTTCCAGAGACAGTCTTACTTTTCTGCTGACAAAAATAGGCAGGTAGGTTCGGATATGGGCGTCGGCGATCAGATGCTCAAGGTTTTTCATGTAGCTGCTGCGAATCAGGTCATTCTGCCCGGGGAACTGTTCACACAGAAGGCTGATGGCTTCTTCATGTTGGTTTTTTTCAAGATCGTCTTTAAATCTGATTTGATTCATCATGATCCCCTTTTATGTTCTTGAAGTAATCACTATAACGGGGAATTGTTAGGAAAATGTTAGAAGTGCGGTCGATGATGGATGTGGTGCTAACTTTTTTCTAACGCAAACCAAACAAAAAATTTACATCGACCTGTTTGATTGCGCAGATCATTTACTTGACTAAAAGGAGTCGACACATGAAAAAAATCTGGACACTTGTATTGTTGCTGGGCCTCATCGTCACCGGCTGCGCAACGGGCACTAAGAATGCTCAAACCGAAATGCCGGAAAAAGTTCTTTCCGACGCTGATGGCTTCACTGTCTGGGCCTATGCGGATCGCCATTATGTGACCGGCAGCGAAAAAATGAACAAAATGTTTGCCGAACACCACCACCTCCCTTATACCAAAACAATCCTCGGTGCCGGGCCGCACGCTGAAACGGTCGTTTTCGAGGTCGACAAAAAAGATCCGGCCTTTGTTGAGGGGTTGATTGAAAAATATAACCAGACTCCTTTTCTGATTGAGAGTAAAGGGGATAACTACAGCGTTTATAAATATAACGGTCGCATCTACGTTATTGGTGATCCCAAGACCCGCGATTTTTTTGTTGAGCATCAACATCTGCCTTACACCAAGACCCTGCTGGGTGCGGGACCGGGTGGCGAGACGGTGATCTTTGAAGTCAACAAAAAAGATCCGAGCTTTGCCGAAAAATTGATGAAAATGTATAAAAGCTGATTTCCTGCGTAAAGATCTGATGGAAAAGCCCAAAGGGGCCCTTTGGGCTTTTCCCGTCCAGGAAAAACGGCGGCTTTTAATTAGTAGAGAACTTACATTTTGCTAACACAATGCTAACAAATGTGGTTCATTCTGCCGCGCATCCGTAAGCAACTTAACGAATTATCAAGGAGAAAACTGATGAAAAGAACAACTTTCACCCTCAAGGGGCTGGTTCTGGCCCTGGTTCTGCTGACCATCTCGGCAGGTTCCCTGTTCGCCAGTCCACTCAAGGTTGATGTGAACATTAGCGACTATGTTAAAGTCCAGGGCGTTGCCGGTAACCTGAACAGCGTCGGTTCCGACACCCTGAACAACATGATGACTTTCTGGGCCGAGGGCTTCCGCAAGCAATACCCGAACGTCAACATCCAGATCGAAGGTAAAGGGTCGAGTACGGCTCCCCCGGCATTGATCGAAGGCACCAGCCAGCTTGGTCCCATGTCACGTAAGATGAAGAGTAAGGAAGTTCAGAAGTTCGAAGGCAAGTACGGTTTCAAACCGACCACCATCGGTGTGGCTCTTGACTCCCTGGCTGTCTTCATCAACAAGGATAACCCGATCGACGCCCTGTCTTTACAGGAAGTTGATGCCATCTTTTCCAAGACTCACAAGGGTGGTCTGCCGAACGCCTCAACCTGGGGTGATGTCGGTCTCAAGGGTGAGTGGGCCAATAAGCCGATCAGCCTGTACGGCCGTAACTCCGCTTCCGGGACCTATGGCTATTTCAAAGGTAAGGCCCTGTTCAAAGGTGATTACAAAGACAGCGTGAAAGAGCAGCCGGGCAGTGCTTCTGTTGTCCTCGGCGTGACCGAAGATAAGGCCGGTGTTGGATACTCCGGTATCGGTTATAAGACTTCCGGTGTCAAGGCTATCTCCCTGAGCAAAGAAAAAGGTGGGACCGCTTACGAGCCGAACTATGCCAACGTTATGAACGGCAAGTACCCCTTGGGTCGTATGCTCTATGTCAACGTTGTCAAGGAGCCGAACAAGCCGTTGCCGACTCTGGTCAAGGAATTCCTCAAGTTTGTGCTTTCCAAAGAAGGTCAGGAAATTGTTATCAAAGACGGTTACCTGCCGCTGACTGCCGAGATCGTCAAGCAACAGTTGGCACTGCTCGATTAGTCCTGGTTACAAATTTGCGCAATGCAAATGAGGGCCCTGTTCCATGATGGGACAGGGCCTATTTTACGCAATATGTAGTGAGAATTCATTTTATGAACCCAGCTTTTCAAAAAAAAGTTAAACGTAATGACCGCATTGCCAAATGGGTCATTACCGTTGGCGGGATGGCCATCATTTTCAGTGTTATCTTTATCCTGATTCTGATCGCCAAGGTTTCTTTGCCTCTGTTTCTCAGTCCAGATAAGTCTCTGGAAGCCAGTTTTCAAATAGATCAGAGCAACGGCGGCAATAATAAAATCCTCGCCCTGGGAGTGGATGAATATCTGGAAACCGGTTACACCCTCGATCAAGCTGGGAACGTCCGTTTTTTCAATGTCACCAATGGATCCGAACTCGATACGCTGCAGGTTGTCAGTGACACCGGCTCGCAACGGCTGGTTACTGCACAAACCTATGGCCGCCTGAATCACATGCTGGTCTGGGATGACGGCAGCGTGACCATTGAACAGGTGAAGTTCTTTCCCTTTTTTGATGAGCAGAACGGGAACCTGCGAAGCATCCGCCACCGGATCGACGAGTTGGCGGTTTTTGCCCCGCCGGCCAACGGGCAGCCGGTGAAAACCCTGGCCCGGGTGAATGACGAGGGCCGCCAGGTGCGTGCCGACCTGTTCCGTTCGGGTGAGTTCCAGCTCATGTTGGCCGAGGAAGAAGAGACCCTCTTTGGTGATGGTGAGCTGGTTCACGCAACCCACCTGCTGAAGATTGACGCCGCGGGTGAAATCACCGCGATGGCCCTGTCGACGGATGGAATGAGACTCTTTGCCGGAACGGATAAAGGTGAAATTCTGCGCTGGGATCTGTCTGATATCGA
>Ga0272444_10004076_pt1 | contig 12987 bp, 14 predicted proteins | sample SSMForm13_FD_201033 | JGI IMG/M metagenome (GOLD analysis project Ga0272444, IMG submission 201033) | Marine sediment archaeal communities from Little Sippewissett salt marsh, Falmouth, MA, United States - SSM-Form-13 | ecosystem: Environmental > Aquatic > Marine > Wetlands > Sediment ...
GTTCCGGGATTGATGGCAATCCACTTGTCTGCCTTGGCGGCTGTGTTGGAAAGGCGCGGTTCAATCTGAACTACCGTAGCCCTTTCATTAGCATTTCCACTACGCCATATGCTGTGGGCCTGAATAACACGCACGGGCGATCCCCAACCTTCTATGAGACCACACCCAAAACTCAGGATGAAGTCAGCACGCTCCAGGTCATAAGCCCGGGAAGCGGCTACTCCTTCCATGAGGCCAGTGGCCAATTCGTACGTATCCTCGGAAGAGGTGGTGCGCATAAAATTCGGAGACCCATAGGAACTTAGAAAACGGTCGAACAACTGCGCTACCGTTCCCTGATCCGATCCGAGCACACAAGCCAGCTTGTGGGCCTCGCCATTGGTGCGCAAATCAGCGAGTTTCCCAACGACTTCCCCTATGGCAGCTTCCCAGGATATCTTTTCCCACTTCCCTGCACCCCGTTTTCCAATGCGTTTCATGGGAGCCGGCACGCGCCAAGGCCCATATAGGAGCTGAAGGCCCGCTGTCCCGAGGATACAGATACCGCCGTCATTGACTGGATACCCAACTCTGCCTTCGATCTTGGTAGCGCGGTTTTCCACTTTGCGAACCGTGATACCACAGCCCCCAGGGCACAGTTTGCAGATCGTGTCCGTCTGTGCGACTGGCCCCCGATCAGGGACCGGCACCCAAGGCCAGTTCTGGGTCCAGATGGCCATATCATCCATCACTTTCCAGTTCACGGGCGTAGCCATAAAACCGGCCCCAGCCCCGGCCGCGAATCCAACTGCCAGCTCTATAAAAGTTCTTCTGCCCAGTTTCATACGTCTTCCCCTTGTCCGTCTCTCAAAAAGGAGTCTATCCTTGTAACCTACTTGTGGCAAACAAAGCAGGCATCCTTGTAGCCCTTGCCCTTGTGACCCTCGTGGCACTCTGCACAGTCATCCATCTTCATGCGAGCAGGCCCATCCATGTCGACCTCCTTCGCATGGGGGCCATCAGATTCGTCTCTATTCAGTCGCTCCCAGCCATTCACGGTCAAACCAGCAATATTCCGGCCCCAGATGTCACGACTATACTTGGTGAGCCTGTTGTACTGGTAAGGCCTTGTGTGCTTTGAATCCCCTACGGACCCGTGACAAATCGCGCATCCTATTTCTGCCATATTTACGTGGGCTGCATGAGAGAAAAAGACGCAGACAGGCTGGCGGGAATAGATCAACCACGGGACCTCTTTCCCGGGCTCAACATATTCCGCAACAAACTTGGCCTCTTCAGGATTCTCTCCCATGACCTCTTCATGACACTCGAGACAGTTGGCAAGTGTGGGGACCCCTGAGAAGCTCCCGTCTTCACGGAAATAGTGACAGCCTTCACACTCGCCCAATTCTTCTGCATGAAGCTCGTGGTTAAAATCAATGGGCTGTTGTTTCTCAGCATAAAGGAGCACCGGAAGGGCCACCCAGCCCACAACGAAATGAGACACAAAACCGACAAAAAACGCGGCCAGAGGTATGAGAAACCGCCATGTCCCTGGCTCTACTGGTTCGTGCTCAGCCTCACCTTGGGCATGCGCCTCACTTGCCTCTTCCTGCTCACCCTTGGCTACCGTTTGCTCTTTTTTTTCTTCTGTTGCGCTCATGGAAACTCCATATCATTTAGTTTTTAGAGCCTGAAAACGTCACGTCCACTCACATGCCATGCCGTTACATGACAACCGCCAACGCTGCAATCCACCCCCGTTGCAGTACCACGTGCATTTAGAAATCCTGCCGCTCTGTTGGGGTAAGGACTTGTGCTAAAAAACAGTCAGACGAGATTATAATGGTGAAAAAATCACGACTTGTGCCACCAAGACATCCCGTCCCCTTTACCCTGAAGTGCTCATTTTGTCAAGGAAAAATCACAGCGAAACCAGAAAGCTCAAGCCTTTTGCTTCTGACGAAAGGCTGGGGCACGAACAAAGCAGGAGCAGCGGGAATCCTCTGGAATCCTTACGGAAGCTTTCGGCTCAAGAGGAGGTAGAAAACCACCTGGATCGATTCCAGGAAAAAACCGAAGGCATAAAGGGCGGCATGCTTGTGGAAGAGAAATTGCATTGCAAACAAGGTGGCTGCCAGTAGCAAGGATACCTGGAGCACCCTCACATAGAGTCGGGCCTCAACCGGCCTTCGCGCTGCTGCAAAGGCAAGAAAGGCACGGGTTCCAGGAACGCTTACTGCCAGACAGTACCAGAACTTCTCAATGGGGAAAAAGACCATCGGCCAGTTGATGCGAGCAAAGGCCTTGTTTGCCATGAGAATGGGATAGTCGGGATTTACGACAAAAAGCACGGCCACTGCCACATAGATCATGGCCATTATCTCAAGGCACCACTGGACCCATCTTAAAGGAAAGTCATGGGATGACACGGTCCACCTCTATCATTTCTTTAACGGGCTCTTGCCCAAAGCAAAGTATCTTCGAGCGGTTCATTGGGCGCCAGGTGTATCATAAGTCGGCTCAGGGCCAAGGGAGAAAATATTCGGGCGACAGCCCCTTTAAGATTCGGCCATTTTTTCAAGGAGGTCTTTTTTCAGGGCATCAAGGTCTTCCCGGTTAATGCGGGCGCCTTTCATGCCGCCGTTAAGGGCGATTTCGGACAAATAGCTCTGCCCCTCCGGAGTGACCAGCAAGTCGATGTGGGCGTAAGGGAACTTCCCCCGTTTCATAGCCTCGTGACATAAGGCCAGCTGATCTTTGTCCAAGTCGCAAGGCCTGCTCGTTCCGCCTGCCGTTAGGTTCATTCTGAAGTTATGCTGATTCTCTCGGATATACGCGTCAAAATAATCACCAGCTATGATGACGCGCACATCGGTGTAGTTCTCCAGAAACGGCTGGACCACAAAGGGATACAAGATGGTGTTAAAGGAGGCCAGGTTGTATACGGCTTCCATGTTGTCCCACCGGTGTACGCCGAATCCGCAGTGCCGACTGTCCTCTTTGGTAATCACTGCACCAATGCCGTGCTCGTCATAGGCGTTGATGCCATGCATGAGATCTGCCCGTCTTGTGATGATGAGCGTGTGAGGAACCATCCGTGGCCGAAAGGCAAGGGCCTGGGCCACCTTTGAGCCGGCCAAGGTTTGGGAAAGGGCAGAAGGGAAGAACCGGACCCCTCTTTCTACAAGGTCCACAAAGATGCGACGCTTGAGGTGCTTGAAGCCGAGGAGGCCTATGAAGCAGTCTCCTGCCTTCAGCTCGTTGTATCGCTCTTTAAGCTCCATGTTTTTTCGAATGATCATGGCCATGAATTCTAGGTAATCTTGGTTTTCCTCTGTCGGTTGCGCCTGACGGCTTGAAGAGAGCCACTACGTGCCCAGTTTTCGCCGGAATGGCTCAAAATAGCCATTTCGGACCTCTTACGATTGTGTCAGGAGTTGAGGCAATCGCTTGTAGCCGCCAGTAAAGGGGACAGGGAGGATCGCTGAACGTAGGCATACAGCTATTTCCATCTACACGAATGGCCATAGCTACCTAAAGGCATTGGATGCCGAAGAGAAGCGATTGTCCCTATCCCGAATGTTTGTTCAGAAATGCACGATGCCACGGCTTCTGACCGTTGCTAAATCATTTGCTGGAACCTCTGTCCCTGCCTTCCAAAGCGAGCTCGATTAGTCGATCCAGGAGCCGGCTGAACGAGATGCCGGCCGCCTTGGCTGCCAATGGAAAGAGGCTTACCGGTGTCATTCCAGGGATTGTATTTGTTTCCAAGACATAAATGGTCTCGTCACAAACAATCATGTCGGTCCTGCTATATCCCCGGCAACAAAGTGCCCTATGGGCCGTGGCAGCATAAGATCGGGCACGCTCGGAGAGCGCATCGCTGATGCGGGCCGGACAGATCTCTTGAGTCGCCCCTTTCTTGTACTTCGCCTCGTAGTCAAAGAAGGTATAGTTGGATTCGGGAATGATCTCCACAATGGGGAGCACCTCGAAGTCGTGGCTGCCGAGAACGCTACCTGTAATCTCCGTACCGTTCAGGTAACGCTCCACGATCACGTGGGGCCCCTCTTGAAAGCCCCTGTCAAGGGCCTCGTCCAGCAGTTGCGGCCTTTCCACGATACTGGTGCCGATGCTCGACCCTCCATGACGTGGCTTGACGACCAGGGGGTATCCGGGATTCTCGGCAAAGGTTTCCCTGTCATAGGTCTGACGCCGGGTAAGCACTTCAAAGGGTGGCACGGGCAGGCCAGCCTCTTTGTACAGCCGCTTGGAGGTCCATTTGTCCATTGCCAGGGCGCTTCCCAGCACGCCTGAGCCCTGGTAGGGTATGTGGAGGAGATCCAGAAGGCCCTGGACGGTTCCGTCCTCACCATAAGGGCCATGAAGCACAATGAGGGCTACATCAATGCTGGATGCATCGGCTACAAGTTTTCCGAGGTCTGTAGCGGGGTCATAACGGGTGATGCCGTACTTGGTCTTGTCCAGGGCCTCGTAAACCTGATTTCCACCCTTGAGGGAGACCTCACGTTCAGAGGAGATACCACCTGAAAGGAGGGCCACGTTCAGCTTTGTCATTGCCCCATGAGTTCCTTCTTAGCCTCCAAGAATTCGTCTATAGAGATGAGATCTTGCTTGAGAAGACGACCTAAATTGGCAAGCTGCTGGGAACGACCCATGTTCGGGTCCTGGAGCTGTTTGGCTGTATCCAAATGGCCTTGTCCAATGGCCAGGGGTTCCTGAGTCTGCCCCAGTTTGAGGCTTGCAAATCCTCCCAGGAATGAGACCTCTACGGTCCGTCCCTGGAGGACAGGGTCCTCTAGGATATCTCTCAGTTTCTTACCCCGCCGTTTCATATGCTTCCACCACAGATATGCAGACCCGAGGATGAGAACCCCTCCAATGGCCAGGATCCAGGGCAAATAGGTAACAACACCCCCGAACAAAAGCATGACGAAGCCGAGGCCCATGATCAAGATAACGTGCAGGAAGAGGACAAAAAAGGCCAACAGGACACTTCTGAAGTTACTTTCCTTTGGGTGCAGGCTGTTGCGTAGCTTAGTCATCATTCCACCCCCTGGCAGGACATTCGGAACACTTTGGCGTTCTCTTGCTGCAAAATGTGTGCCCTAGGTGGACAAGGAGTGCGTGGTATTCATTAAACATGGCAACATCGGGTGCAAGACAGTCCATGAAAAAATCTCGAACCTCATCATAGGACGCCTCTTCAGGCATGAGACGGTGCCTGAAGAGGATCCGTTTCGTGTAGGCGTCTACGACAAAGGAGGGCCTTTTTCCAGCATAAAGGAGAATGCTGTCAGCCGTTTCCGGTCCCACGCCGTTGATGGATAGCAGCTTGCCTCTTAGGGTGTCAAGGTCTCCGGCCAGGAGACGATCAAGATCGCCCCCATCTTCGGTAAAGAGAAAACCCAAGAAGTGCTTCAGGCGCCGGGCCTTTATGTTGTAATAACCTGCCGGCCTGATGACGGCTGCCAGATCTTCGACTGGAAGATGCTGAAGGGCGTCCGGGGAAAGGAGGTTTGCCGCTTTCAGGTTCCCGATGGCCTTTTCCACATTTCGCCATGCCGTATTCTGTGTAAGGATGGCGCCGACCGTGACTTCAAAGGGAGAGTCTCCCGGCCACCAATGGCGCGGGCCAAAGGCCTTGTACAACCGGTTGTAGAGATCCAGTAAAATCCTCTTTCTGCCCAACATAGCGGTATCACAAGAAGTCCGTCTTCTTCACCCAACCTCAAGGATGATCAAGTCGCAAAAAGCACTTTTTACAGGACCATCATGGTCCGAACCGATCTATCAGCTTCTCCTCATAGTGCTGATCCTTTTCAAAGCTGACATGAGTGCCACGAATGACGTTCAGTTTCATGACAAGGAAGTTGAGTTTCTTGATCTGGCGATACTTTGCCTTCGTATCTTCCATGCCGGCCAGGAGGTCCTCGGCCTTTGCGATTTCTTTTCTGAGGGAGACCTCAGGGGGAACGAAGTTTGCGTTTTTTAACACCTTGTACGCCACTCGAAGATCTTCCGGTATGTGAGATTCGTCTTCCAATTTCAGGGGTTTTCCAGCCCCAGGAAGGTCCTCAAAGGTGCCGTCCCGGATGGCTTGCTCGATACGCTTTTCAGCGATTCTCTGGAAACAGATCATGTGTACCTGCAACTTATCGATTCTCTTTAAAAAGCCACCCGCCCTATGACGGGCTGCGCATCCGGTATTTCATATACGTTCTCAGCCCATCTTTCAAGGGTTTTTGGGCTGGCCACGTCATGACAGCCAAGTCCAAGGGCCAGGACGGGCATTGATTGCGGTACGATCTTGATTGTGCTAAAAGAAAGACCTTTATTGTTGCTCATCGCCAACACGGAGAGAGCAAAAGGCTCTTTCCACAAGACCATGAACACTGTCTAACACGCTTGCGAGGATTGGATAGCCATGATGACAACCGATGCCTTTGGTTACGGTAAACTCGATCAGCCTGCAGTGCTGGAAGCACTGTTTCATCCTCGTCAAGAGATTGACGCTACCGCGCCACCGGACGCCGTTGACCATGACATGACGGTACAAGAAGGCGTTTCCATCGGTGCCAGGTTTCATTTGGCCGGGGAGGAAGCTCCGAACATCTTGTTTTTTCATGGCAACGGAGAAATCGTTGCTGATTATGACCCCGTGGGCCCCATCTACAATGACCATGAACTGAGCTTTCTTGCCGTGGACTATCGGGGTTATGGGAGGAGCGGCGGGCTGCCCACGGTAACGGCCATGATGCACGACGCCCATGTGGTTTTTAAAGAGATCCGGGGCTGGCTGAAACATGAGAATCGCAATGGTCCCCTTCTGGTCATGGGGAGATCCCTGGGGAGTGCCTGCGCGGTGGATCTGGCCGCTTCCTACGAGGCAGACGTTGCCGGTCTCATTGTTGAGAGCGGATTCGCCCTCACAGTGCCTCTGTTGACCTGTCTGGGCATTGACACGCAGACCTTGGGTATTACCGAGGCCGATGGTTTTAGGAATCTGGAAAAGATCGGACGAGTTGCCAAGCCCACGCTTACCATGCATGCCCGTTATGACCAGATCATCCCTGCAATGAGTGCAGAGCTTTTGCAGGTGCACTGTGCCGCACGGAGCAAGGAATTTCACATGATCCCAGGAGCTGACCACAACACCATCATGGCCCACGCCGGCAAAGACTACTTTGAGATTATCAAAAGATTTACTAATAAAATCGAGGGGAAACGCCCAAAGCGTTCCTATAAAGAAAGACGCCAGGCATTACTTGACCGGACCGATTAGACGGACAGCCATAGCGCTTCTGTCACATGGCCTTGTCGTTGGCGAGAGAGGTCAGGCGTAGATGTAAAAAAATGGTGGCGGTGCAGGGACTCGAACCCCGGACACTGCGGATATGAGCCGCATGCTCTAACCGACTGAGCTACACCGCCACAAAGAGGGACCCTTGAGATGTGCAACCTTTATATATAATACTAACACCTTTTGACTTTGCCAAGCCAAAAGGTGCGCTGTTCCGTGAAGCTCAATCTCCTGACGACGAGTTGGGCCTCAATATCACCTTGCCGTTTATTAGTCAAGGAGAGTACTCTTAAATGTTGATGCTTCACCGTTAGGGCGGTGCGTGACGCTTATATGCCTGATATCCATAAGCTTTTTTGAGCCAATCCCCTTGAGGCTTGGCGATTCCTGGAGGCCATGAGCTATTCCTGTTCCGGGGCGATCTTATCCGGTGGTCTCAACACCCGAATGGGAGGGCATAACAAGGCCTTTCTTGTGGTAGGGAATCAGCGGATCCTGGACCGTCTAAACAACACGTTTCAGGACCTTTTTGAAGAGCTTCTACTGGTCACCAATGATCCCTTGCACTACCTTTCATGGGACATGATGATGGTAAGCGACCTTTTTCCCCTCCGCAGCTCTCTGACCGGCATCCATGCCGCCCTTTTTCATGCCTCCCAACCCCATGTCTTTGTCACGGCCTGTGACACGCCATTTCTAAAAAAGGCGCTTATCAGGGTCCTCCTGGAAGAACTTGAGCAAAAATGGGATGTGATCATACCGGTGACCGAGGAAGGGAATCAACCCCTTTGTGCCATCTATTCCAAGCGTTGCCTTAAGCCCATTGAACACCAACTCCAGCACAATGACCCAAAGATCGTGAACTTCTTCTCCAAGGTCAAGGTAAGAGAGGTGCCTGAAGAGAAACTCAGGGTCGCAGATCCTGATCTTGTATCCTTTTTTAACATCAACACCCCGGAAGATCTGGTGGCGTCTGAGAAAATATTAATGGAAGGACGTGTGGCTCAACGCGAAGGGTCTACGGTGTAATTGCATCGGTTAGATGGCTTGACGGAAACAGTGGTTTAAAGCTTCGCGGAAAACGTAAGGGCTTGGTTTCGATCTGAAGTACCGTGAGCAGACTGGGGGAATCGGACGAAAGAGAAGAAGCGATGGCATAGGGAATTCGAGAGTTTGGGTTTGTGCACGTTCTGCATCGACGTCCTGTCATCGGAACTGTGCCCCCTTTGTGGCAACCGAAAAGACGCTTCTGGAAAGAATGATGGCGAAGCAAACAAAAAAACAGCGCACCGCGATGAAACGGAAAGAAATCCGTAAACGCCAAAAGATGAAAAGGTCGGCATTACAGACCCTTCTCCGACAAAACCCTGACCTCCTTGAAGCCCTCAACTACCGTCATCCGCCTGCAAAATGTCTTGTTAACAAAGACTGGCAGGAGAGCAAACTGGTCTCTGCGACGATCATCAGGAAGGCCCCGAGCGGGCTGGTGCTGTCTTGCTTTCTGGTTGACCTTTTAGGCCTAGGCCTTAAAGATGTTTGGGGGAACTACGGTTTAACTGATGCTGACATTGAGCAACTGGAATCAGAGAGTGAAGCCAGAGATAACCCATTGATCATCTGTGACCTTTTCTGGGCTACGACTGTTATTCACAGCGGCATTGCCTGGGCCAAGAAATGGGGCTTCAAGCTTCCCAGGGAATACAAGATATGGCTCAGGCTTGTGGAACCCGTTGGCCCGGATGAAATCGATTTCGATCTTTTTGGCAAGGAGGGAAGGCCGGTTCTAATATTGCATGAAGACGACCTTGACGGTCTGGAAGATGCGGCCTTTGATCCAAGGGTTCTAAAGGACCCTTTGAACATGGGCAACAACGGGCCTTCGAGACAGACGCTGATCCGACTGGGAGATATCAAGGCAGCCCTGATCCGGTTTTCGCAACGCCCGGATTTGGCTGAAGAGTTTCAGGCAGCTTTTAAGGAAAGGTTCGGCAAGAACAGGGAGCCTGACTCTGAGGAGGAATGGATCACATTTCAGGATTGGTTTGCCTTGGAAAAGGAGCTGGAAGGTAGTGGGACCGTGGCCCAGCGCTTTGTTGAAGAACACAAACATAAGATGAGTGAAGATATTCGCGAACTGGTTTTGGGCTGGGCAGACGTGCTTGACGGCCTCTTTGAGGTCAACGGGAAGGCTGAGGACGGCTACGCCATGAAGTGCCTGATCAACGAAAAGGATTACACGGTCTATCCCACAACCCCAGAAGAGAGCTTTGACCTTGCTCCTGGGGACTTTGTCTACGCCAGAATTATTCCGGCAAAGGGGGTTCATGTTTTTTCAGGGATGCTCTCCCGGTTTGAATCGGATGGGAGCCAGGAGTTGCGGGCCTGGGCGTATGATACGGCCGTGAAGCTTCAGATGAGAGTTCCGCGACTGGCGTTTAAGGACAACGAGGAAAAACTCAAGAAAAGCCTTGAGATTACCCGTGAGCACTATGAGGATTTCTTGGGCTTTTTCGGCTCAGATGAAGTCGTCGGCACCGGCAGGGAGGTACAAGAAAAGTATCGTGCGTTCATGGACTACTTGGTCTTTGAAAAAAGGAATCCGGAGACGGGCCAGCCCCGGAGCCAAGCCTTTGAGGAAGAAACAGGCCAGTCCTATCGTCATCCCGATTTTACCTTCCCCAAAGATCTGCTGAGGGCTTCTGATGTGGGGATGCTTTCTGATCCTGTTGGAGGGGTGGAAATGTTGATCGACTACCAACACTTTGTGGGCGTTTTCCAGAGTCCCGAAACTCTCCTTGAAAAAGAAGAAAGCGAGGATTTGGTTCTCGGATATCTTCACTCCGACTCGATTTCGGATGTCCCCTTCAGGAAAGTAGCCCAACGGTTTCCTGACCATTTTGGCCAGGTCATGGGCTACTACCTGGACTCTGAAGGGATTTCAGCAGACCAGATCGATGGAGTCATGCGCGAATTTAAGCCATGGACTTTTGAAAAACTGCCAACAACAGTGGCCATATTGGACAGCGAGATGGTAAGGCTTTCTCGCATGGCCAGAGACAAGGAGGCGGAACAGGAGTCCCGCTCTGTGTTCGGCAGGTTTAAGAGTGTTTTCAAGAAGTCGGAATAGGAAGCAGACTAGAAACTCAGGTTTGCACCTCACGGCTTGAAAAGAGGCGTACCCTTATCAACCATTAAGAATAACGGCTAAAAGTCTGCGCGTGCCCCGTGAGATTCTTGCCGTGCCTGCCTCGTGGGTCTGAATAATCGTACTGGGGTGAAACGCAAAGCAGGTTTCTCCGGGGGGAAGACGATTTCACCAACGTCTTCTTTGACAAGAAGGCTGAGAGGTGGGGAGGGTCGGTCTTCCTGGAACAAGAGTCAACCGTAAATTTGACCTCATAATTCTCGTCTGAAAACCAAACCTTGATGGGCCTTCAACATTCGAGGCCCAAGGTGGGGTCCCTCACCTCAATTCCGCAAGCGCCACATTCACCTCTCCTTCGGTAGCGCGTGTGGCCCGTTCCGGTACGACCTTGATATTATGGTAAAAGCTAAGGTTTCGTCGGTTCCCAATCACATAGGGCATTAGACACTAAAAGATCCCAGCAAGTGCCAAAACCTCTTGACAAAAATTTGGTGTGGTACTATATTTACCACGTGGTAAAAATAATACCACGTCAAACGAGAAAGGGGGTGGGTCTACTTCAAGCCTATTCATTTAAGTGCTAGAGATTGTTAAGAATTATTTCACACAATCCCCAGAAAGGAGGCGAAAAATGTTTGGCCAATTCGTAAAGGATGAGAGATTAGAAAGAGGGATTGGCTTAAGGGAATTTTGCAGGAGGCTGGGGGTCGATGCAAGCAACTGGAGCAAGGTGGAGCGGGGAGTGCTTCCACCTCCTCAAGATGAAAGAAGACTCAAGAAGATAGCAGAAATCCTAGGCATTCATTCGGATGCAGAAAAATGGCAGGACCTAAAGGACAAGGCGAGCATTGATTCAGGCATTATTCCTAAAGACCTTTTATCTGATGAGGATGTTCTTAAGGCACTACCCATGTTTTTCAGAACGGTCAGGAGCGAAAAGCCGACGCCCGAGGACTTAGACAGACTCATCGAAATTATTAGAAAGGAGGGCTGATCCCTGGATTACTCAAAGTTCAGGTGCCCAAGAATCCGCATAGAAGACCTCTGGAAAGCTGTTGAGGATTTCCGGAAGAAGTATTGGCCCGAAAATACCTTGCCGGTAGACATGGAAGAGATTGTTGAGCGGAGGTTAAGACTAAATGTTGAGCCAAAACATGGGTTGTTAGACAAACTGGACATGGATGCCTACCTACGATTTGATCTGAGTGGAATTGTTGTGGATCATAAGTGTTACATGGAGGAACGCTTTCAAAACCGGCTCCGGTTTTCTTTCGCACATGAGGTTGGTCATTTTGTTCTCCATAAGGGGATTTACGATCGTCTTAATATCTCAACTCCTCAAGAATGGAAGGATTTAGTTCTGAATGAGTCAAATCAAGAATACCGGTCTTTCGAATGGCAGGCTAATGAATTCGCTGGTCGTCTGTTGGTTCCGCAACAAGAACTAGTTCGGGAGATAGAAGAGGTTCATGAGGTAATTGAGAAAACCGGGATGCTCCAATATTTGAAAGATGACCCTGGAGCAGTTTTGTCGAGGGTAAGCCCCCGACTGTGCAGGCCATTTGGAGTATCAGAAATCGTTGTCGAAACAAGAGTTCAAAGGGAGAAGTTGTGGCCGCCTGATCAAAAAGCCTCACAAACCGGAAGGACATCTGAACCTGGCGTGTATGCCTCGTAGGTCTGAATGATCATACCGGGGTGAAACGCGAAGCAGGTTTCTCCGGGGCAAAGACGATTTCACCGAGGCCTGTCTGTGGTAAGAAGGATGAGAGGCTAGGAGGGTAGGTCTTGCTGGACAAGAGTCAAGGGCAGCTTTGACCCCATAATTTTCCCTACGCAGGGTCAGCGTGAGGGGGCTGAGACATCCTCAAATCCAAACGCTATTCTTCTTGCGAATGCCTGGCGGAGAAATTGCTCAGCCCCAAGATGTTAAAAACATGCAAAATGTCAAACCATGCCAATTTTGTGGCGAGGAAAAACCTCTAGTTAAGAGCCATATAATTCCTCGCTCCTTTTACGAGCTTCCACTTTTTAGGCAAAAGGCACCAAAGAAGGCCCTGTCAATAATATCTGATTCGGAGAACTGGGGGCCAAAGAGACAGCCCTCTGGATTATACGACACCCAGTTATTCTGCGAGGACTGCGAAAAGAAATTTATGGTTTACGATGATTACGCCTTCAAGTTGTTATACAAAAAACGCGGTCTTAGAAAGGAGTGGAGAAACAGAGAAGGCCAGGTCATCGCTGAATATTATGAGTCCTACGACTACGGGAACTTGAAGCTTTTCTTCCTGTCGGTACTTTTTCGGGCAGGAATCAGCCAGCACGACTTCTTCCAACATGTTACACTTGGCCCCTACCTTGATATTTTGAAGGAGACGATCGACATCGGAAAAACGCCACCAGCTAATGACTTTGCGGTAATCATGCAGTATTACCGCGACGGACCAAGTGGGCCTGCCATTTTTCCACCTTCATCACAACGAATCGAAAATGTGACGTTCTATTGCTTTCACCTCGGCCGGGAGGTGTAGAT
>Ga0272444_10004077_pt1 | contig 12986 bp, 13 predicted proteins | sample SSMForm13_FD_201033 | JGI IMG/M metagenome (GOLD analysis project Ga0272444, IMG submission 201033) | Marine sediment archaeal communities from Little Sippewissett salt marsh, Falmouth, MA, United States - SSM-Form-13 | ecosystem: Environmental > Aquatic > Marine > Wetlands > Sediment ...
ACCCCACGCAGATGCCGGCAGCCAGATTGATCATCGCATCGTCGGCACCACTTGGAATCACCACCAGGGGACCGGGAAATTCCTTTACCTTCAGCACGATATCGGTCTGCGGATCAAGACAGCGACTGATCTGTTCGTTGTCCTGACGCGTACGCCCCACCACCATCTTGGTCGTCGGGTTCAGGCGCAAATGGCGGCCGAACTTAAGCAACTCAAGATCCTTTTCCGGACAATCGGCTTGGTGGTTCAAAAGGTCCCTGAGACGGCGGCTGAAAATCTTGTCCGTGAGGAGGCATCCGCCGGCCGGCGCCGGAAAATCCGTCACGCCCAATGCATTGGCCAGCTCAATCTGCTGCTTGCGGGATCGGCCGGAAATGCCCAGCAGTTGCTGGCGATCCACCAGGCCCTGCTGCTCCATCACCGTCTCCGGCAGACACAGGGCAGACAGGGGGCGCAGGATATATCCGTCATAGCCGGAGTGTTTTTCCACATACCGCAGGGAAGTGCGGTTCTGGCTCATGGGGCGCTGCCCCAATACCTCCCCGGAAAAAAGAAAATCCATTTTCTTCTCGGTCATGATCGCTCCGGCCAGACGAAACATCAGCGCATGACAGTCCATGCAGGGATTCATGTGCTTACCGAATCTGACCGATGGCGAACGCATCATTTCCATATAGATTGATGTAATCGTTCTCACTGTCAACGGTACGCCATTGGCCGCTGCTGCCTTACGGGCCTTTTGCGCCGAAAAAAAAGGGGTCTCAAAGGTAACCCATTGAACATCCACGCCCTGTTGGCGCAGTAACAGGGCGCTCAATATGCTGTCCAGCCCTCCTGAACATAGTCCAAGGGCACGGGTGGTTCTGGTTTCAGACATGCGATTCCTTCAATTTTACCCAAGGTGGGCGGTTAGCTTTTAGCAATCAGCTGTTAGCCCATCTCTGGATGGGCACGAGTTATCAGGTAGGGTAAAGATCCTCCCGACTTCTGTCAAGCTGTCCCATTTAAACGGTTGACAACGATTATCAAGACATTTCATAATTTGTTTAGTAAGCAGAGAAACATTCATTATAGTGAACCCATCAAGATCAGGTCCATCGACTCTATCATGCCCTTTAAACGATCGCCATGGTCAAAAAGAATCTGTTGATTTTAGACGATAATCAGGATTATTTCACAGGACTGAAAATTATCTTGACAATATTCAACACGATGATATTTAAGATGTTAAAATTCAACGTGGTGAATAGTTATCGATAGTCACATCGACGGTGGATGTTCACCCATAGGAGCTTTAGGACCCTGCCTGGACGTTTAAATAGGCAAAGGAAATCGCTCCTATCAACCCCATAAAGCCTTATCCACAGTAGGAGCCACTTATGAAACAAGAGATCAGCCTGAAGGTTAACGGCGACACCTACAACCTTTTCATTGAGCCTTGGCGGACCCTCAACGAGGTGCTTCGCGAAGACCTGAACTTGACGGGAACCAAACTGGGCTGCGGTTCTGGGGACTGCGGCGCCTGCACAGTCATGGTGGAAGGCAAAAGCATCAGCTCCTGCCTGACCCTGGCCGTGGCGGTTGACGGAAAAGAAATTGTCACCGTCGAAGGCCTGGCTCCCTCAGGGGAAGCGCTTCACCCCATCCAGGAAGCCTTCATCGAAAAAGGTGCCATCCAGTGCGGATTCTGTACGCCCGGCATGGAACTGTCCGCCCTGAACCTGCTCAACAAAAACCTCGAACCCAATGAAAAAGAGATCCGGTTGGCCATTTCCGGCAACCTTTGCCGCTGTACCGGATATAGCAAGATCGTGGACGCGATCGCCGATGCCGGCCAACGAATGAAATCCCAACCAAAAGACAGGAGATAACGGTAATGCCAGCACCCCATTTCGACTATCTCGCCCCAACAACTATAGACGAGGCGGTTGCCGCACTGGTCAAAGGCGGCAAGGACGCACGCGTCATGGCCGGCGGCACCGACCTGATGGTTAAAATTCGCCACCGGGCGTTGTTTCCCAAGCAGATCATCAGCCTGAAAAAGATTGACGGTCTGGATGCCATCACCTTCGACGAAAAAAGCGGATTGACCATCGGAGCCACCGCGCTGCTTTCCGACGTGGCCAGCAACCCGATGATTCGCGAGCACTATCCCACCGTGGCCGAAGCCGCTGAATCCACCGCCAACGTTCAGGTGCGCAACATGGGCACCGTGGTCGGCAACCTGTGCAATGCGTCGCCATCGGCGGATAATGCCCCGACCTTGATCGCGCTGAACGCGACGGTCAATATTACCGGCCCGTCCGGAACCCGCAGCATGCCCCTGGACGAATTCTTCAGCGGCCCGGGCATGACCGCCCTTAAAGACGGCGAAATCGTCACCTCAGTTTTCGTGCCTACGCCTCCGGCGGGTACGGGAACAGCCTACATCAGTGTCTCCCAGCGCGGCCAACTGGATTGCTCGGCCATCGGCCTGGGCGCCAAGGTCACCATGGACGGTGATCGCTGCACAGATGCCCGCATCGTGGTCGGTGCCTGTGCGCCGGTACCGCTGAGAACCAAAGATGCTGAAAAAATGCTGATCGGCCAGGAACTGACCGACGATGTGATCCGCAAGGCGGCCCAAAAGGCATCGGAAGAGACCTCTCCCATCGACGATGTCAGAGCCACTGCCGCGTATCGCTATAAAGTCACTACCGTAATAACGATCCGTGCATTAGCCGATGCCCGCAAAATGGCGCAACGGAAGCAATAATTCCCTATCGTTAGCATACCGCTGTCGACGTATATTCCGACAGCCACAAAAGGATTGCCTATGAAAGCGTTCAATATCATCGGAAAAGACATTCCACGAACCGACGGAAAGGCCAAAGCGACCGGACAAGCCGTTTATGCCGACGATATCAAACTTCCCGGCATGCTCCACGGCAAACTGCTCCGGAGCCCCCTGGCCCACGCCCGTATCGTCAACATCGACACCAGTAAAGCCGCAGCCCTGCCCGGCGTACGCCTGGTCATCACCGGCGAAGATCTGCCCAAGGTGACCACCGGCAACTGGCGGCTGTTTCCCAAAACCCAGGATGAGTACGCCCTGGCCATCGACAAGGTGCGCTTTATCGGTGATGAAGTAGCCGCCGTAGCCGCCACGGATCCGGACATTGCCGAGGCGGCCGTCGACTTGATCGAGGTCGAATACGAAGAACTGCCCGGCGTTTACGACATCGAAAGCGCCCTGAAAGACGACGCGCCGCTGCTCCACGACGGATACAAGACCAACATCAGCATCGATCGCAAAATCGAATACGGCGATCTGGAAAAAGCATTCGCCGAATGTGATTATGTCCGCGAGGACACCTTCACCGTCCAGGCCCAAAGCCACGCCTACATGGAACCTTGCTCCTGTATCTCACAGGCGGACCAGGAAGGTCGCATCACCATCTGGACCTCTACCCAGACGCCCTATATCGTCCAATGCCTGCTGGCCTCGGCGTTAGGCCTGCGCGAAAACGACGTGCGCGTTATCAAACCCACCGTGGGCGGTGGGTTCGGCGGCAAGATGGAGCTGCGTTCCTGGGAAGTCTGCTCGGCCTTCATGGCCCAGAAAACCGGTCGTCCGGTCAGATTCACCCTGACCCGTGAAGAAGAACTGGCCACCGGCCGCCGGCGTCACCCCATGACCATCCGCTCCAAAGTGGGCTTTAAAAAAGACGGTACCCTGGTGGCCAAGGATCTGCACATCTACCTGGACGGCGGTGCTTACAATGCCATGGGCCCCACAGCCTGCTTTTTGGCCGGTAACTTCGGCGCCATGCTCTATCGCTACCCCAACTACCGTTACCTGGGCGAGCATGTGTACACCAACAAGCCGCCGGCGTCCGCCATGCGCGGATTCGGCGCGCCTCAGACCCTGTTTGCCGCCGAGACCCAGATGAACATGGCGGCCGTGGACCTGGGTATCGATCCCATCGACCTGCGCCTGAAAAACGCCCAGGTCACCGGCGACGTCCTGCCCGGCGTGGCCACGATCAGCAGCTGCGGATTCATCGAATCCCTCGAAGAAGTCCGCAAAATGAGCAACTGGGACGAAATTCGCAATAATCCCAAACCCGGACAGGGGATTGGTGTGGGCTGCTACAGCTTCATCTCCGGTGGTGTGTTCAACTGGTTCAATACCCAGTACAACTTCTCGGCCGCCGAAGTGAAGGTCTTCGAAGACGGCACCGCCCATCTGCTCACCATGGCCGCGGATATCGGACAGGGCGTGGAAACGGTCATGACCCAGATCCTGGCCGAAGCACTGGGTCTGGAGATGAAGGATATCCGTATCACCGCCGCCGATACGGCCATCACCCCCCAAGCCGACCTGGGCGCCTGGGGTAGCCGCTTGACCCTTTTCAACGGCAATGCAGTCCTGGATGCGGCCAATAAAATCAAGGAAAAACTGGCCGGCGCAGTCGCGGCCAAATTCAACCTCAACACAATCTTTGCGATTGAATTCGAAGGCGGTCGGGTATTTGCCAAAGGCAAGCCGGATCGTGGCATGAGCATTGGCGAAGCAGTGGCCTTTGTGCAGAAAATGCAGCGCGGCGAGCCGGTGGTCGCCCGAGGCTACTACACCCCCAGAGACAAGGGCCTGGTCAGCCCGGCCTTCAGTTTCGGTGCCCAGGTGGCCGAGATCAACGTGGATCAGGAAACCGGCCAGATCCAGGTCAAACAGATGAACACGGCCCACGACTGCGGGACGGTCATCAACCATATGTCTGTGGAAGGTCAGCTGGAAGGTTCCATCCAGATGGGACTGGGATACGCCCTGTCCGAGAATTTCGTCATGGACGGTGGCAAGACCCTCAACACCAACTTCCTGGACTACAAAATGCCCCATGCCATGGATATGCCACCAAGCAATTCGGTGTGCATCGATACCTACGAAGAGGAAGGCCCCATGGGCGCCAAGGAAGCCGGCGAAGGTCTGGTTTCCCCAACGGCTCCGGCCATTGCCGACGCCGTGTACCACGCTACGGGATTCCGGTGCACAGACCTTCCCATTACCCCTGAAAAAGTACTCAAGGGCACTGGTAAACTATAGAAAACCCTAAGGTGGGTGGCCGCCATTAAGGCCACCCCCACCCCACCCCTAAGCGCCTGTTTGAAAACGCTGGACCGCGCCTGATCAAAAAGGCCTGGAACGGGGTTTTTAAGCAGGCGCTTTAGCGTCTGCCCAGTTTGGCCGTCAACTCCACCTGAAAGGTATGCCCCACCACCTCGGCGATGGCATGTACCGCGTTGTGAAATCGCGTATAGGTCATGGCCAGCCCAACGATCCCGGCCAGAATCTGCAGTGACTCCAGATCCTGATCCGATACCGTCCACGGTTCGAAATGATACAACCGCAAAACGCCGACTACCTCCGACAGATGGACGATGGGCAAGGAAACAATGGAGGCGATGCCTTCTTTGCGTGCTTCCTCAGGATATTGCAGGCTGGTTATTTTTTCACTTAAATCGGGAATGACCACCGGCTTGCCCTGAAAGGTCTCGGTGATGCTCTTGGGCATATTGAGCGGTCCCTTGGTCAGATATTTGGCCGACAGGCCGAAGCTGGCCAGGATTTCCAGTTCCTCGGTAACCGCATTGAGCACGAAAATCGCACAGCCCTTGATATCCAACCCGGCGGTAAGCATTTGGGACAGGTGATTGCTCATGATGTCAAGGTCTTCACTGTAGGCGATGGCCCGGGTCACGGATTTAAAAATATCGATGTTAATCTTGGTTTCAGATGCCATGGGTTCCTCCTTTCAGGTGGCGACACAGATGGTGACTCCGCTCATGGCGCCGATAACACGAGCGTAAATGCTGCGCGTAAAAAAATGGGTTACCTTGCCCGCCCCCCGGCTCAGCACCAGCACATTGCAGCCCTCTGCGGCATCGATAATCTCCTCGGCCGCACTCTTTTTGCGCTTCTTAAACACACAGGTCACATTGGCGCTGTCGAATCCGCTCTCCACCAGCATCTCCCGTACCGTCTCCAGGGCCGCTTCCCTCTCTTTGAGTTCCGATGCCAGAAAATGCATACCGCTTCTCAATTTCAAATTTTCGGGATTGGCCTTCACGTCAATGGCCGGCAGTGGCGTATAAACATGGAAGAGCGTAAGCTGGACATCCTTTTGACCGGCAAAGGTCTCAATGGCGAACCGAATGGCCTTTTGATCGTTAGGGGAGTAGTTGTATGGCAAAAGTATCCGAAACGTTGCCATGGCGCCCTCCTTTCCTGTTAAAACGGTTAACGGATTCGCCGCACACCGAACAACAAGACAGGGCTCAAAAAGCGGTTTCAGATTGAAAAAGGAACAAGGAAATTAGCCTCGCAGTGGCTCAGTCAGGGGTTGGAAATGCTCGCATCGGAAGCGACAAAATAAGCAAACCGATGTCTGCGGCTATATATTCCATGCTAAAATGGCTGGAAAGGCGTGTCAAATAAAAAAGGGAAGCGACGCGATCGGACAGTATTGTTCGTGTCCGTCCAAAAAATGGTGAATCTCGCCCGCCTTGAACTCGGGTCAGAGGCGTCGTTTCTGGATGGGCAATAGGCAGTCAGCGGGGATGATGGGCAACGAGCAATTCACGCTCGGTCAACTCAATTACCAGTCCTGCCGCCGTCCACTGAACCGCACCATCGCGCGACTTGCCCTGGCTGCCCATTTCCGCCGCCAGGACCGAATGGATTTTAGCTCGGTCGGCCGGGCTGAAAATCAAATCCGCACCGCTAAAGCGCTGGTCCTCGAAGCGCAAAAAAATGGATTTGAGCGCAACGCCGCTAAAATCCATGGCCAGATTTCCCTGGCCTTCCATGAACATAACCGCCGATGGGCCGGATTTGTAAATTCTTCCCAGGGCCTTTTTGCTGAGGCCCAGGTCCGGCAGTTGATCTTTGTGGGTCCCCCAGGCAATACCGCGAAATCCATCCGTATAACGGGAACCGGCCTGGGCGAAAGCCGGCACCGTCAACAGGCTGACCATCACCCCGATCCACATCCATTTGCTTTTTCTCATCACCATCATCTCCCTTATGGGGTATCGAATTTGCCCCGCACCAAAAAACAAACGCCTCTCAATTCGCCTCCTGCCTCAGCGCCTGGGGAACAAAACGGTAATCGAGCATGTGGTCGATGGAAATTTTGGACTTGATATATCCATACTGGACCATGAGGTCGCGCTGCTGGTTGATGCGCTCCATGGGTTCGATGGGGGCGTATTCACGCAAGGCGGCGATCATGCACAGGTCTTCCTCAACATTGGTGTACTTGGGCAAAAAACGCCGGGCCTCGGTCTCATGGGTGGCGATAAAATTATAGGCCTTGACCAGGCCGTCTGCCATTTTGCGGATGTTATCCGGATGCTGATCGATATATTTTTGCGAAAAGTAAAGACCGGCAAAAATCCAGTTGGGAACGATATCGTGAAACGATGCCAGGATACGACTTGCTCCATGCGATTCCAGCATGGCTGCCAGGGGATCTCAGACGATGAACCCGTCGATCCCGCCGGATCGGAGCGCTGCCTCGTACTGCATGGGATTGTCCGGGGTGCCACCCCACAGGGCCCGGATGTCCTTCATGGTGTGCCCGCCCTTGGCCAACGCGTGCGTCAACATGGTCTTTGAATTGATGCTGCCCGAAGAGGCCAGGCGCATGCCCTTGACATCGGCCAGGCTCTGGTAACCCGTCTGAGCACCGACATGGATACCGCATTTGGTACCGGGATGCGCGTGCCCCATCCACATCACGACCTTGATAGGCGCCTTGCGCTCGGCCAGTTTGATCAGCGAGGCAAGCGAGATATACCCGGCATCCACATCCCCGCGAATCACCCCGGCCAGGGCGTTTTCTTCGCCCTTGATGAATTCCAGTTTAACCTTGATGCCGGCCGCCTCGAAATAGCCTTTCTCGACCCCCACATAAAGGGGCAGATCATCGATGCTGCGCCAGTACACGACTTTGACCACCGGCAGGTCGCCGCCGCCGTCAGCTGCGGCCCCAACCGGCAAACCGGCGACAAACAACACGACAATGGATACCAACAAGCATCGACTGAATAGCGTCCGCTTCACTCGTCGCTGCATGAAATTCTCCTTTCAACGATTCTCATATCAGGCACTATGGCCGCCCAAAGAGGTTTCATCGTGCCAACTGAGCATCCGGGATTGCAGGTAGCGCGCCAGGCGGTCCAGCGAAAATCCCAGCAGGGAAAGTACAATGATCCCGGCAAAAACGCGTTCAGTATCAAAGGTGCGCTGGGCATCGATCACTAAAAATCCAAGGCCCGAATCACTGGCCAGCATCTCCACGCCCACCAAGGCCATCATGGAAATCGCCGTTGAGATACGCAAGCCGGTGATGATTGTGGGCAGTGCCGATGGAATCAGCACCCGGGTCCACAATTGATGGCCGGAGGCGCCCAGGGAACGGGCCGCGCGGATCAGCTTCTGGTCGACCCCCTTGATCCCGGCAATGGTGTTGAGCACAATGGGGAAAAAACAGGATTTGAAAATGATAATGACCTTGGACACATTGCCGATCCCGAACCAGAGAAAAACAATGGGAATCAGGGCAAAGGTCGACAGGGGCCGCAACAGTTCGATCAAAGGGTCGAAGAAATCCTCGATGATCGTGGACCAGGCGATGAGCAGCCCCAGGCTGATGCCCACGACGGCGGCCAGCGCATAGCCGGTAATGGCCCGGCCCATGCTGATGGCCGTATGCTCGAGCAGTTCACCGGAAACAGTCATCTGATAAAGGGTCTTGAGCACCTCGGTGGGCACGGGTAGAAACCAGCTTTCGACCCATCCGGCACTGGTGATGACTTCCCAGACGATCAGCACCAGCAGGGGGGACAGCAGCCGTTTGGTTCGCTCGTTGATCACCATCTACCGCACCTCTTCCCAGACACTGGCTTTGATGGCGGCTTCATAGTCGCGGAAACGCCGGGTGGTGTAAATATCTCGTGTCCGGGGACGTGCAAGATCGATGGGAAAAACACTTTTTATCGTTCCCGGCCGCTTGCTCATCACCACCACCCGATCGGCCAGAAAAATGGCCTCGGTGATACTGTGGGTCACGAACAGGACCGTGCAGCGAGCTTCTTCCCAGATGTTCTGCAACTCTAATTGCAAGCTTTCCCGGGTCAACAGGTCCAATGACCCAAAGGGTTCATCCATGAGCAGCACATTGGGCCGGTTGGCCAGGGCCCGGGCAATGGCCACACGCTGTTGCATGCCGCCGGACAACTCATGGGGGTAGCGGTTTTCAAAACCTTCCAGCCCCACGAGCCGGATCAGCTGCCGGCTGATATCTTGGTACTCGGATTTGGGAATGTTTTTCAGTTCCGGTCCGAATTCGATATTACCCTTGACCGTTTTCCAGGGGAAAAGCAGATACTCCTGAAAAACAATGGCCCGCTGTCCGTCCGGTCCGCTCACGGCTTTGCCGTCGATGGTCAGCGCGCCGGCGGTAGGCTTCTCGAGACCGGCAACCATCAGCAAAAAAGTGGACTTGCCGCACCCGCTGGGACCGATGATGGTGACAAATTCCTTTTTGCGGATCGTCAAATTAAGCCCGCTGACGGCCAGCGTGGCGTTGCCGTTCTTCTTGCCGTTGAACACCTTTTTTATGTTGCGGGCGCTGATAAAAGTCATGTCAATTCCTGACGGCGATCTGTTCCATAAAACCTTCGACGCGCACGCGCAGCTGTTCCGTGTCCGACTGGGAGTAATCCGTAACCACGTGCAAAAACGGCAGGCCCAGCTTGCCCTTGACCAGTTCGCGCACCCGATAGGACTCGATTTCAAAGGGCTGGCAGAACTGCCAGGCCAGGTCAACCACACCGTCGATGCGAAATTCATCGATCAATCGCTCTAGATCCTCAAAGCGCTGCCCATTGGGCGTCATGCAGGCGCAAGTGACCCGCAGGTAGCGCCGGGCAATGGCCACGATGGGGTCTTCATCATCGGCCAGGGTGATCTGGTCCTCGGTGCGCGTCACCCCTCCGCAGCCCTCCTGGCAGACCACGACACCGCCGCTATCCTCGATCAGCTCGAGCAGTTTGCTGCATCCCAGGCTGTTGCCCAGACCGGTCCACAGGATTCGCGGCCGCGGGTCCGGATAGGCAAACTGCCGGTCTTGAACACGCTGGGCCAGTTCGTCGCGAAATTCCGCCAGAGTCCGGATGTACCGCTCAAAGTCGACATAATAGCGCAGCTGGGTCATGATATTGATGAAATCCAGGCCCATGATCGGCGACGGATCATGCTGGCGCAAATAATAAAGTTCGGTAATCAACTGGCGCTGCCGGTTGCCCATCTCGATCCCCCGCCGCAGGTCATCATCGGTGATGGTCACCCCCAGCTGGGCTTCGAGAAAAGCCTTGGCGTCGCGCACTTCGGCAATCCAATGGGCAAGCGCCGCCGTCCGATCGGGTTTCTGGGGCAGATCCATCACCTGTAAAGGCACATGACGGGCCAGCAGTTCATACATTTTCTTGCGCCCGTCGCAGGTGGTTTCAGCAATGATGCAGTCCGCCAGCGGAAAAAGCGGGCAGGTACCGGAAATGGCCCGACCGAAGGTGGCTTTGACCTTGGGGCACTGGTCGGGGGATAGGATCTCTTCCGCCTTGGCAATGGGATCCTGGGTGGATCCGCACAGGCCCACGGGCACGGCACCGGCGGCCAGAATCAGCTCGGTAGGGCTGTATGAGCACAGACACCCCACCACCTTGGTGCCCTCGTCCTTGGCCATCTCCAGCGAGAGGGCCAGATTGGTATGGACGTCCTGAATGGTCTGATTGACTTTAAAGGTCATGCGATTCTCCTGCCTTCAGGCAAGTTGCTGCGCCATTACGGCCGCACCCAACGCACCCATAATCTGTGGATCGACATCTAACCCAAGAAAATGGGTCTGCATATAATCGGACAAGGCACTAACAAGTCCGTGGTTTTTGGCCACCCCGCCCACGAAAACCATCTCCCCTGAAACGCCCAGCCGCTTGACCATGTTGCCGATACGCGTGGCAAAGGACCGGTTGATACCGGCAACAATATTGGCGCAATCCTCTCCCTTGGCCAAAAGCGAGACCACCTCGGACTCGGCAAAAACCGAGCAGGTGCTGTTGATCTTGCATGGCCTGTCGGCCTCAAGGGAAAGTTTCCCCAAGGCATCGAGATCGATTTCAAGCGCCTGGGCGACCACCTCGAGGAACCGACCGGTGCCGGCCGCGCATTTGTCGTTCATGATAAAATCGGTCATGTTTCCATCATCATCGACACGGATCACCTTGCTGTCCTGTCCCCCGATGTCCAGTACGGTGCGAACGGCAGAGTTGATGAAATGGCATCCCTTGGCATGACAGGTCAGCTCGGTGATGGTTTTATCGACAAAGGCCAGTGACACCCGGCCATAACCGGTCCCGACCATGCGCCGGATATCCTTACGGGGGCAACCGGCCTGCTCGCAGGCCCGGTGAAGAACCGTTTCGGCAGCCCCGGCAGGACTGGTGCCGGTTTGAATGACACCACTGGCAATTATTTGCTGGTCACCCATAAGGACTACTTTGGTGGTTCGCGAACCAACATCAATTCCGGCAAACATAGGTCATTTTTTTATTTTTGGGTTGGGATATGAAATCACAAACCGGACAGCCCGTGTCTGGCACGACAACAGAGTGTATCCGAGACGTACGGCCGCCTGAATAGCATAAAAGATAGTAATAAAAAAAATCGATTCTTTCTATGGCGAGGGGGAGGTTGGATTGCTTTTTTAAGTCACCGCGTTAACGGCTTTTTCCGGTGGGTCAACGCTACGCATGCCAAACAACGCACAGGTCGTGTCCAGCATGCGGTTGGCAAAGCCCCATTCATTGTCGCACCACAGCAGCACCTTGGCCAGGTCGCCGCCGCTGACCCGGGTCTGGGTCCCATCGACAATGCATGAATGCGGGTCATGGTTAAAGTCAATGGAGGCCAAAGGAATATCGCAATACTCCAGGACGCCGTGGAATCGCTGGGCTGAAGCCGACGTTAGCGCCTGATTGAGTGCATCGACGGTGACAGGCCGGGCCAGGCGAACATTCACGTCCATGGCGGTCACGTTTTGCGTGGGCACCCGCACGGCCGTGGTGGTAAAGCAGCCTTTCAGGTGGGGCAGAAGCCGTTCAATACCCTTGTCCAAATGGGTGGTCACAGGAACGATGGATGGACCGGCGGCACGGCAGAGACGCAAATCCGGATGGCACGAGTCGATCACCGGCTGATCGTTCATGGCCGAATGAATGGTTGTGATGTTACCGCAAACAATGCCAAAGGCCTCGTCCAGGGTGACAATCGCCGGGATAATGCAGTTGGAGGTGCAGGAGGCATTGGAAACGACGGTTTCTTTTCCGCTGATCAGATGATGATTCACGCCGTAAACCACCGTGGCATCGACCTGATCATCGGCCGGGTTGGAGATCAGGACTTTGCCGGCGCCGGCATCCAGATGGCTCCCAACTTCGTTTCGGCTATTCATCCGGCCAGTGCATTCAAGCACGATATCAACGCACAGTTCTTTCCATACCAGCCGTGACGGCCGTGCCTGCCGCAAAAGTTGAATCCGGTCTCCGGCAATGGTCAGGCAGCCGTCTTCCCGCTTGACGGGCATTGGAAACCGGCCGTGGGTGGAATCAAAACGGGTCAGATGGGCAATCGTTTCCGGTGCGGCAAGATCGTTGATGGCAACGATCTTGATCGGCCAGCGGCGATATTCGTAAAGCGCGCGGGCGATGCTTCTGCCGATGCGACCATATCCATTAATCGCGCAGCGAATATAGGCAGTCGATGTTGACACGGCGACTCATTTCCAATCGTGGTAAAAAAATGGCGGGAAGAAGTCTCCCCGCCATCTGAATTCATTTATTTTTATTTAGCGCTGGCGTTTAGCCATGCACTTCTTCTTTAACGC
>Ga0272444_10004078_pt1 | contig 12985 bp, 14 predicted proteins | sample SSMForm13_FD_201033 | JGI IMG/M metagenome (GOLD analysis project Ga0272444, IMG submission 201033) | Marine sediment archaeal communities from Little Sippewissett salt marsh, Falmouth, MA, United States - SSM-Form-13 | ecosystem: Environmental > Aquatic > Marine > Wetlands > Sediment ...
GAGGAAATATAAGGGGATTGGAAAAAGGGCTAAATCTTATATTTTCCCGATTTCTAAGCCCTGAACGCGGCTTCTGTATTATTGCGAATGTGGAAAAGCAACGTTGGTTTTTTTAAGGCATTAATGCGTTAGAGGCTTTCTCGAAAGTTTTGTCGCTATGTGGATTTAATGGCAGGGTAAATGTCAGGAGCGCCCCTCGAAGACTCGGGGCTCTTCGGCGCCTCAGGCGCCTCCGGCACTCTGAGACGATTACGACTTTCCTCAAAGGGACAGAAATTCAGAGAATGGCTATAGTCGGCATGAATCAATTCTTTTCTGCCGGTATTGTCCCGGAAACTTCCGCGAAAAAAATCCGTCTTAGATATTATGTCAAAGGGAGTGGGTGCCAGGTCGCAGGATCGGCGCATGGTTCTGCGAGCCGGTGGATAAAGTAGAAGGTGTCTTGACCATTATGGAGAACAAAATGGAAAAACACACGAAAATTCTGGGCATATTATTTATTGTCTCGGGGGTATTGTCGATATTTTGGGGTTTTATTATCGTATTCGTGCTCCTGGGAAGCGGATTTGTCACCTCGGATGGCGATGTCTTTGCCATGTTATCAGTCATCGCGGTCATCTCTTCATCATTCTTGTTTGTGACCGGTATTCCCGAGATTATTGCCGGGTGGGGACTGCTTGAGAAAAAGAGGTGGTCACGAATTCTGGCCATTATTATGGGCATAATTAATCTCATGGATATTCCCTTCGGACTGGCGCTGGGTGTTTATGCTCTGTGGGTGTTGTTTAATCCGGAGTCTAAGGAATTCCTGGATGCCTGAGAAAACAGGGAGGAGGCAAATATGAAGAAAATATGCTTGATAACGTTTTTCGTAATTATCGCGGTATTACTTTCCGGGGATGTTTTCCCGCGTTCGTTCGGTCTGTCGGTTGATGATTGCGGACTGAGTATGGGCAACTCCAGAATCCATAATGGGATTCGTATTAATGCCGTTGATCGGGGGGTTTGGAATGTAAATGGTTTCAATTTAACGCTTTGGAATCCGGGTGTAAATTCCAGCTTTGTTATGAACGGCGTGGCGGTTGGTCTCGTGGCGCCGCAGGCCGGGAGAATAAACGGTATTTCAGTCGGCCTGATCGGTGTTATGGGGGGTGACGTGAGTGGTATTTCAATTGCGGGATTAGGCGTCGGGGCTGATGATATTTCCGGTATTGCTCTTGGGGGCCTGGGAGTCGGTGGTGACAGGATTACCGGAATTTCCGCCGGTTTTTTGGGTGTCGGCGGTGATGAAATAAGCGGTATTGCGGCGGGAGGTTTGGGGGTTGGTGCGGATCGTATTACCGGTCTTTCGGTCGGTGGGCTGGGCGTCGCGGCTGATCGGCTGGGCGGCATCGCGGTGGGTGGATTGGGAGTTTTTGCCGATGAAGTAAATGGTTTTATGGCTGCTGGTCTGGGGGCGGGGGCCAGTCAAATACGGGGTGGCGCCATCGGCGGCCTTGGAGTCGGCGCTGAAGATATCGAAGGTCTCGCGATCGGCGGTCTTGGAGTCGGGGCCGAAAGAATAGAAGGTCTCGTCATTGGAGGCATCGGTGTCGGGGCCCATGAAATAAGCGGCCTGGCTATTGGAGGTCTGGGGGTCGGGGGAGAGCGAATCGGGCCTCTCGCCTTGGCTCTTGGGGCGATCGGCGGAATGCGAATAAATGGTGTCTCAATCGCCGGTCTGGGGATAAAGGCTCAGGATCTAAGCGGATTAAAAATCGCGGCCTATTGTCATGCAACTCGTGAGATGTCGGGGCTTTCGATTGGTTTGCTTAATATTGCCGAGAATCTTAAGGGTCTGCAGATAGGCCTTATAAATATTGCCAAAAACAACCCGGCGCCTTTTAAGGTTTTGCCTTTATTTAATTATCACAGGTAGTCCATGATTTAACCCATCATGTGCTATTGGAGGTGTTCTCATAAGTAATTTCCGAAATAATTAAAGCGAAGGGGCAGATGGGGCGGGCTGTGACAAAAGCATGAAGATCGTCAGGTCACACGGCCCGCCGATGGCGGCTCGCAAGACCTGACGAAACGGTACTTGTTGCGCCCGTGTAAGTCGCATCAGTTCTTGACTTTTCCAAAGGAGAAGTTGTGAACTGACGCCTAACAGGCGGTGCGCTTTTGTCACAGCCTGGGGGCGTCTGCGGCCCACATATTGGAAATTATTTCTGAGAAGCAGTATAGATACTTGACTCACCGGAATATTTTTCATATATCCTGAAAATCCAATTGCCGGATTGGAATCAAATGGAGATAATGGGGTACATAAGGCTTTCAGTGTTGAAGATATATGGTGCAAAAAACGCTAATGAGGAGTCCAATCTATGGAAGAGCGACCACGTTTTAAAACCAGACGGTTGCTATTAAGGCCCTTCGTTCTTGAAGACGCTCCGGAAGTGCAGCGCCTGGCTGGAGATCATGATATTGCGGCCACGACCCTGACTATACCGCATCCCTATGAAGATGGCATGGCGGAAGAATGGATTAAGAGTCATCTGGGACAATTTAAAGAAGGCAAGCTGGTCAATTTTGCTATAGTATTGCGGGAAACGAATGGACTGGTGGGTGCCATTGGTCTGAATATCAGAAATGAGCATGAATCGGCGGAGTTGGGTTACTGGGTTGGGAAGCCATACTGGGGTAACGGCTATTGTACGGAGGCCGCGACGGCTGTCATTGGATTCGCCTTTGATCGTTTGAAATTAAATCGTGTTTTTGCGGAGCATTTTGCGGAAAATTCCGCCTCCGGGCGCGTTATGGAAAAGGCTGGTATGAAATATGAGGGTTACCTGAGGCAGGTGGTAAAAAAGTGGGGCAAATTCAGGGATCTCAAAATGTATTCGATTCTAAAGTCCGAATATAAATCGACGGAATAGATGGCGGCCAAGATGCCTGATGCGTTTTTTTAAAATTACTTATGTAGATAAGGAAAACTATAACGCACTGGTCAATCTATATTTCCTATGATATTGACGAGCGTTAGCTGATAGTATATATTGTAGAGAAACAGGTGCGCGCGAATTTTTCAGAGGTTTCTTGATGAGAATTTCAACTAAATATACCAGTGCCGATTGGAAAAACCTTACCTTTAAGAACGAAGATGAGTGGCGGACAGCCGTTGATATTTTCAAGGACCGTATTAAGGTTCGATTTATAGAGCCTATTAGCCGAATCGAGTCGTGTGATTACGCCGGTTTCGCCGTTATGGCTCTGGATTGTCTTTTAATCGAGATGCTTCAGCAGTTTCGAATGGGCGTGTATAAGACTCCGACCGGGCAATCGAAATCGTTTTTTGTTTCTTTTCTGACCGAGACAGCCTTTGGAAAGTACTTTGATCAGCGGAAAGCGGAATTGTTTTATCGGCAGATTCGCTGCGGGATATTGCATCAGGCCGAGCTGCGCGGGAGTTCGAAGGTCCTTACTTCTAATGGCATTCCACTGGTTTCATATTCGGATGATGAAAGAGGGCTTATTGTCAACAGGAAAGCTTTTCACCGGGTTCTTATGAAGGAATTCAATAATTATATCAAGGCTTTGCGTGATCCATCGAGAACCGATGTTCGGGAGCTTTTTCTGAAAAAGATGATGACCATCTGCCGTACGGCCTGCGAGATAATATAAAAGCCATTTTCGGACCGTATAGAGCGTGAATTCAGGTTCCCATTTCCCAGGAGGATAAATATTCTTTTTGTTCTCGTGTCAGGCGATCGATATGGATATTCATAGATTTCAGTTTCAGGGCAGCAATACTATCATCAATTTTTAGCGGGACGTTATATACCTGGTTCTGCATTTGTGACGCATTTTTCACCAGGTGCTCAGCGGACAAAGCCTGGTTGGCAAATGACATATCCATCACCATCGCCGGATGTCCCTCGGCTGCGGCCAGATTAATAAGCCGGCCTTCTCCCAGGACGCAAATGCGGCGACCGTCATCAAGAGTGTATTCTTCCAAATATTTGCGCATAATTCGCTTTTTAGTTTTCATTTTCTCCAGCGAAGGCAGATCGATTTCGACATTGAAATGTCCGGAATTACAGATAATAGCGCCATCTTTCATTTTTTTGAAGTGCTCGACCCTCAGGACATTTATGTCTCCGGTAAGAGTGACGAAGACGTCGCCGATTCGAGCCGCGACCGACATCGGCATAACCCGGAAACCATCCATTACGGCTTCGATAGCCTTGACGGGATCGACCTCGGTGACGATAACATGCGCCCCCATACCGCGGGCCCGGACGGCCAGTCCCCGGCCACACCAGCCATAACCGGCGATGACTACATTGGCGCCGGCGAGGAGCATGTTGGTGGCGCGGAGAATACCGTCGATAGTTGATTGACCGGTACCGTACCGATTGTCGAAGAAGTGCTTGGTTTTGGAATCATTGACGGCAATGATAGGGTACATTAAGGCACCATCGCGGGCCATGGCTTTAAGTCTGATAACCCCGGTGGTTGTTTCTTCCGTGCCCCCCATTATGCCTTCCAGGAGTTCTGTTCTCTCGGAATGCAGGGTTGAAACCAGATCGGCCCCGTCATCCATGGTAAGATGAGGCTTAAGATCAAGGACCTGATGAATATGCTTATAGTAAGTTTTTTTATTCTCACCGTTTATGGCAAATACCGGTATTCCGTAATCACTTACCAGCGATGCGGCGACATCATCCTGGGTGGATAATGGATTGGACGCACACAGCGCCGCGTCGGCGCCACCGGCCTTCAATGTAATCATCAGGTTAGCGGTTTCCGTAGTAACATGGAGGCAGCAGGCCAGCCTGATTCCTTTGAGGGGTTTTTCCTTTTTAAATCTTTCTTTGATGAGTCTCAGCACGGGCATATTTTTTTCGGCCCATTCTATTCTAAGTTTTCCCTCAGGGGCTGCTTTTATGGAGGCAATATCTTTTTTGGATTTTTTCATGGCTCAAGCATCCTTCTGTAAATCGGTAATTTTATCCAGTCGTTCCCATGTCATATCAGGGTCATCGGTACCGAAATGCCCATAAGCCGCGGTTTTGGTGTATATCGGCCGAAGGAGATCAAGGGATTCAATCATTCCTTTGGGTGTCAGATCGAAATTTTTCCGAATGATTTTTTCGATTTGACCCTCGGGGATTTTATTTGATTTATCGGTGAAAACCATAATTGAAACCGGTTCGGCAATGCCAATGGCGTACGCCAGTTGGAGGGTACATTTTTCCGCCAATCCGGCCGCAACAACGTTTTTGGCGATGTATCGCGCCATATAGGCCGCCGAGCGATCGACCTTGGTAGGGTCTTTGCCGGAAAAGGCGCCCCCTCCATGCGCCGCCATACCGCCATAGGTATCGACAATAATTTTACGGCCGGTCATTCCGGTATCGGCCTGTGGACCACCGATCACGAATTTGCCGGTGGGATTAATATAGAATTTGGTATTGCCATCGATCATTTCGGGAGGGATGACAGGCAGGATTACTTTTTCAGTGATATCGTGTTTGGATTCTTCCGTCATCATGCGGCCGGAATGATCCAGGACTTCTTCCGAGTGCTGAGTAGACAGGACAATGGCTTCAATTCTGGCGGGCTTATTGTCGGCATATTCGATTGTGACCTGTGATTTTCCGTCCGGTCTCAGGTAGGACAGGATATTCCTTTTGCGAACTTCAGCCAGACGTTTGGTCAGTCTATGGGCCAGCATGATGGGCATCGGCATTAGTTCTTCGGTTTCGCTGCAGGCGTATCCGGCCATTAAACCCTGATCTCCGGCGCCTCCGATATCGACACCCTGGGCAATATCGGGAGATTGAGCACCGATGGCGTTGAGGATAGAACATGAGTTATAGCAGAATCCGTATTTGGGATCGATGTAGCCGATGGTTTTCACGAGATTACGTACCAGCATATGGATGTCGACATAGGCGGTGGTGGTGATTTCTCCGCCCACGATCACGAGGCCAACAGTAACGAAGCTTTCGCAAGCGACTCTCCCATTTTTATCCTGGCGAAGAACATCATCGAGCACGGCGTCAGAAATCTGATCGCACACTTTATCGGGATGTCCCTCAGTTACAGATTCCGACGTAAAAAGGAAATTTCCCCCGGGCATTTATAACCTCCTTATCGCATGCAAGCGTTTATATATAGCCAAACTCCGATGAATCGCCGACATTAAGGCGGCAGTAGGTTCCTCTGACAACGGCCTGCTCGCCGATGAGAGAAGAATCTAAAAGACAGAATTCTACGGCGGCGCCGTCACATATGATGGAATCGCGAATCACAGAACGATGAATTTTGGCATTATCTGAGATCGATACGAATGGCCCGATAACCGACTCCTCGATTATTGCCGATGGCGATATATATACCGGCGGAATAATCACCGAACCGGGATAATCGGCGACCTCGCTGGATTCCGACAGTAAGGAGCGATTAGTCTCCAGCATTGAGACTCGTTCACCGCAATCATACCAGCCATTGACCAAGAAGGGCCTGAATTTGACGCCGTCTCTAATCATAAATTCAAGGGCGTCCGTAAGCTGAATTTCACCGCTGGTTTTTTTCCCGGAGCGAATAAGTTTCTCCAGCTGTTTTTTCAACATTTCGGGCTCCTCGAAATAATATAGTCCGATTAGAGCCAGATTTGATATCGCATTTTCCTGTTTTTCCTCGAAAGCAGTGATTTTGTCTCCCTCCACCAGCGCCACACCGAAACGATCAGGATTTTCCACTTCGCTCAGGGCAATTATGTTTCCGCCGCCGGAAATGAATTCGCTGAAATTGGTTCTGGCTATGGTATCACCCAGGGCAATAAGAACGGGTGTATTATCGGAATCACGAAGGGCCAAATAAACAGCGTAGCCAAGTCCCAGGAGATCAGTCTGTTCCACAAAGGAGGATTTGACATTATATTTATCTCTGACGTAGTCAGCGATCTGATCTCCCATATGTCCGATAACAAATGTGAATTCCTCCGGCTCTAATTCAAGTATAGGATCAATCACATGACCCAGGACAGGCTTTCCTGCGACCGGGATTAGAGGTTTGGGAACAGTATGAGTATGAGGCCTCAACCGCGAGCCGATCCCGGCCACCGGTATAATGACTCTAAGGTTTTTTCTCATTTTGGCTTACGAGCCAATATAGGCAAAAAATGATATAAAAGGCAAATGAAAAATTCGGCCGTTTCGGTTGTCTTTGTAGATGAAAATTCGGCTGTGTTATTAATAGCCGCAAGATTCGTTATTTTTAGGCGGATTTATTGATGGATAATTGGATAATTATCTGAAGCTAGGCTCCTAAAATATCTGTTTCAGGCTGCCGCCCCACTGGTAGAAAAGAAATTCGACCCGGCCGATCAGAAGTGATATTCGGCCCATGACGGTATATCCGAAATGAGCTCCAAAGGCAATCATTATGAACCAGACACCAAGGCGAGCTGTTAATCCCAAAGCGCCTTTGTGTTCTTTGGAAAAATAAAAATAGATAAGTGTTGATATGACACCGACGACGAGAATCAGGGATATTAAAGACATGTGGAAGCCGTCCGGCGAACCGAGAGAAACCATGGTTGACCATATTTGCGGAAAAACAAAGCCATGAATGGAGGAGATCAAATAAATTCCGGCCGTATTGCCAATGACAAAGGCCAGGGAGACGCGGCTGACCCAGGACCACTTCGGCACCAGGCGAGCAAACATCAAAACCCCCAGCATGCCGGGAATGATTAATTCGTAGTGACCTTCATCAAACATGGGATTAACAAGCTGCTGTATAATGACCGTCTGCCATATAAGCCCGACATAATACCCCGCCGAAAGGCCGGCGAAAATATGCTCCGAGAATTTATAGAAGACATTGTCTTTATACAGAAAGGAGAATAAAGACAAAATCAGGAAGGCTCGAAGCCAAATTTGGAAGTGCTCTATAAATGAAATACTTTCAGGCATAGGTCCAATTATTTATTTTGTTTTTCTTTGTGAATAAAAAATCCCAAATTTCCCAGGACCACGAAGAAAATAATAAGCAGATGCACAATGGATTGTGAGCCCATGCCCCTGGTGGCATCAGCCTCGCGCTTAAACAATTTTTCATATTCTGCGGCCCCTTTCATGCCCCCGAGCAAACCGGTCAATTGGCCCGCCTCAAGAAAGGAATACATTTTGGGTGCGACCACGGCCGTGACGCCGGCCCCGACAGGAATATCATACTGGGCGTTAACGATGGAGATCCAGTAGTCGACGGTGGCATTATCGGCAACGGCCAGGATGAATTCCAGATCACGATAATTTTCTACGTGCTGCATAAGCGGCAATTCGCGCAGCGGCGTTCCGGTGTAATCACTTGGAAATATGCGCTCAATCGAGCTTGCCAGCCCGTGCATCACGGCGACATACCCCGCTTTATAGCCCAGATTAACGTAGTCGATTCCGTAGGTTTTTCCGAATTCCGTCGCAATATCTCTGGTAACTCTTTCGGCAATGGAGGGTCCCCCCAGCGGGATGTTGGACAGAGTGACAACCTTCATGTCTTTTGAAAACATATGTCTCAAGGCCACGATTGACATCGGTTCGGTTTCGGCTATGGTTGAAGGATAGTAATCGAAAGTCAGCATGACTTTGCTTCCGTCTGGCAGACTGTCAATGGCCTCAAAAAGCTGGCGGGCTTCCGGGGAAATACCGACGGGACACTGCATGGGCACAATCATAGGGAACAATACCGACAGAGCCACCAGAAGGTAAATCCAGCGCCGATCGATGAAAGATATTCTTTGCCAGAAATTCATCTCAACCCTTCCCCATATAAGTCCGCTCGATTCCCAGGATAATCCTGAGAGACATGGAGGCCGCTCCCAGGGCGGCACCGATAATAATACCGCGCTGGACGGCGACATTAAATCCGTTGATAACATACAGGTTTATATAGTACGGTACTGATTCGCCGAACAACCGGAAGAAAGCCTCGCCCATCGGGACTCTCAGGAGCATAACCAATATGGCTGTAAATAAGAGCAGGGTGGCCTCTGCGTTACGGGCCCGGAAAGCGCGATATGCGGCCGAGGCGATGTAAAAAGCCAGCATGGCAAACATGGTCTCCATCATGGGAGAATCGATATAGTTGAAAAGCCAATCGTATATTGAACTGGGGCCGGTTCCGAAGAGATTGCCCCAGCTTTCCGGAAAAACACTGAAGGCGATTTTGCCGCCGATGGTGTCCCTGGATACCGGAAGGAGAGCAGGAATGGCCATGGCAAAAACCGATACGACCGTCAGCAGTTTGAAAATCCAGCCGGGATCCTTTCTACTGACGGCTCTGGCATTAACCCTGACAATAGAAAATACACCCAGGACCAGGGTGAAGCCGCCGACGATTATCGCCCACTGCAGGACGACATCCTGCGCGCGGCCGATAAATGTCCGTTCGGGATTAAAAAAGAAGCTTATCACCATGACAATTCCGGATAAGAAAGCAACTATGACAGGCAAGGTAGTCCGCATATTATTCAGCCCACATCAAAAAGTGCTCGGAACCAATCGCCATACCCAATCGTGGCCAGGATGACCCCAATGAGTATGGCGGCCACAATAATGACTTTCACGAAATCCTGGCCTTTAAGTCCTCCGAGCAGCAGCGGTTCATGGCTCAGGTAGCTTGAAGCCGCATAGAGCTCCTCGCCCATTAGAGTATAATCGCAGGCGGCGATAAAGAACGGTAATTGTTCGGGACGGGCGGTGCCCGAAATCTGAATGGAGCCGGCTGCGTTTCCGCTTTCGGCCAGCAGCAAAGATTCGGCAAAAAAGGCACCCATGTATATATTTGCCGCCGGCTTGGTACGCATCATCCATCCATTCACGGTAGCGGTGAAGGCGAATTGTTCACCGGCGACATACCTGACGATGTCTTGGTCATAGGCGTCAGGTTTGCCCGCCTCAATATAAGCCTGCTCGACAACTTCCTGGCTGGCGGCAAGGACCATGGGATATCTGACCGGAACCGACAGGGGGGTGTCATAGGTGGCCGTGATTTTGGCGACGCGGCCAAGGATTGAAAGGCCGGCAATCGTTTCGATATCTTCAACGTCCGCGATGCCCGGGATAAAGAGGACCGGTTTGCCCATTTCGGTGGCTCGCCCAACAGCCTCTTCCACCGCCGCAATACCCGGAATCTTGCGTACAAAAAGCGATCGGCCCTGTTTGGCCCACCGGGTATAAATCAGCACGGCGGTCGAAAACACGAGCATAAAGATAAGGACCGGAATCCTGTTCACCCGAAATATAGATCCGACAGTTGCGGTCGTGTCAGATTCCGGCATTGATTGGTCCTGGCCGGCTGGCTGCAACGAAGTGGTATCAATTTGGTCATCTACGACCCGGGGGTTATCGGATTGACTATAAGAGGTAATCACCAAAAAGAAAAAAAGAACCAAGATAATAAAAGCAGCCCTGAGAATCGGTTCGGTCAAATACAATCTCACAGGGCCAAGATATGAATAATCGCAGGGAAGTCAACCGCTTTCGCATTGAAAGAAAAACGAGTTTTTGTCATGGTTACCATTGGTGCTGTTCATTTCATGTCAGTTTCATATTATCAATAAGGCGGACATTATGAATCCATACGGCCAGAGAGCAAATGCATCCTTTTTTTATTCTGGATACGGGCCGGAGAGATTCATAGTCAGTGAAGGCGATGTAATCGATTTTCGCGCCAGAGTAAGCTTCTTTTATAGTTTTTGTCATGATACGCCGCAGCATGGTTGTATTATCCACTTCTTTAATCCGAACCGAGTCTCGTGCCTTCACCAGGGCTCTGTACAGGCAGACGGCGTCTTTTCTTTGTTCGGGATTGAAGTATTTATTTCGTGACGACATGGCCAGCCCGTCTTTCTCCCGGACGGTCGGCGCAATTATGATCCTGACAGGATAATTCAGGTCCATGACCATACGCTTTATTACCATAGCCTGCTGGTAATCCTTTTGGCCGAATACGGCCACATCAGGTCGCGTCATATTAAACAGTTTGGCCACAATAGTCGTGACGCCTCGAAAATGCTCGGGGCGGAATTTCCCCTCCATGGTATTTGTTATTTTTTCCACGTTGACCCAGGTCTGGAATTCAGCCCCGTATATTTCAGCGGGCCTGGGGATGAAAACAACATGGCCGCCGGCATTTTTTATTTTTTCAAGATCGCCCTTTTCATCACGGGGGTATTTTGCAAAGTCCTCGTTCGGTGCAAACTGGGTGGGATTGACGAAGATAGTGACGATCACCGTATCGGAGAGTTGAGCGGCTTTTCGAATTAGAGAAAGATGGCCTTTATGGAGAAAACCCATGGTGGGGACCAATCCGATTCGCCTTCCCTCTGAGGCGAATTTTCTGGAAAGGGATTGGATTTTTTTTATAGAGCGGACAATTATCATACAATATGCTCCCGCTAAATATACTCGAGAGAAAATTCACCGTTTTGCATTTTTATATAGGAGAAGTTTTCTATAAAATCACCGGTATTGATGTAAACACCCGCATCGAGGCGTTGATATATCGGCTCATGCAGGTGTCCCATAATGACGGCGTCGAAACCCTCAGAAAGCTTGCGTTCCGCATACTCCCGGTAATCTTTCAAGAATTCCGGAGATCGGCTTGAGGTATGCATGCGGGATGAGCGCGCCACGTATCCGGCCAGCGGTATCCCCCAGTCGGGGGGGAGCTTGCGATATAACCAGATATTGAATTTATTTCTGAGGATTTTTCTTAAAATTCTGTATCCTTTATCGGAAGCGGCAAGGCCGTCACCATGAATCATAAATATCCTTTTGCCCTGCTCCCGCGTTTCATAGTGATCGCGGTGAATGATAAAACCGGCCTCTGTACTCAGGAAATCGCCCATCCAGAAGTCGTGATTACCCGTGATATAATGAACCTGAATGCCGGATTCTACCAGAGCGGCCAGATGAAAAATTATTCTGAGATGATGCCGCGGTATAGCATGCTTATATTCAAACCAGAAATCAAAAAGATCCCCCAGTATAAATACCTTTTCCCCGTCGTCGGCGATTTGCCTTATAAGAGAAAGCAGTTTTGATAATTTCCGGGACTCCTTTTCCTTATTTGCCTCTCCCAGATGAGCATCGGAAAAAAAATAGATGGCCATGAAATTAGATTATAATAGAATCAGGCGGAAATGCAAATTTTATAAATTCAAAGAAAATTATCTTTGCCCGGTTGATTTATCAGGCTTTGCTGAGAAACCGGGGGAGGCTTTCATAATAGGCCGTCTTCATATCTTTTAGCGAGACATTCAATAATTTGTTTATAGCCAGGGAATGGCCGCCGACAAATCCAATATGCTCGGCTTTGACCTTTTTGCTTTCGCATATACTTCGTAATTTGTCGATATCGCTTTTATTCACCGATACAATAACGCGTGCCTGAGTTTCTCCAAAAAGAAAGCAGTCAGGTCGGATTTTGCCGTTTATCTTAATTTCGGCGCCATGCATATTTTCCCGGTCGCCGATACATGATTCGGCCAGAGCCACCGCCAGGCCGCCATCGGAGCAATCATGCGCCGATTTGATTATTCCCGCCGCTATCGCCTCTAATAGGGCTCTTTGAAGTCGCTTTTCTGTTTGCAGGTCAAGGGCGGGGACCGGACCAATCGTCTTGCCCATAATCGTATGCAGATATTCCGAGGCGCCCAATTCCTCTTTGGTTTCACCCAGAAGGAAAATCGCATCATCTTCTTCTTTGAAGCAGGCGGAAGTAATATGATCCTGATTATCCACAATTCCGATCATGCCGATGGTTGGTGTGGGGAATACGGCCCGTTCCGGGTCTTCGTTATAAAAACTGACATTGCCGCCGGTAACCGGGGTTCCGAAGGTCCGGCAGGCTTCGCCCATGCCCGTGACCGCTTCGGAGAATCCGTAATAAATTTCAGGTTTATACGGATTTCCGAAATTAAGGCAGTTAG
>Ga0272444_10004079_pt1 | contig 12983 bp, 13 predicted proteins | sample SSMForm13_FD_201033 | JGI IMG/M metagenome (GOLD analysis project Ga0272444, IMG submission 201033) | Marine sediment archaeal communities from Little Sippewissett salt marsh, Falmouth, MA, United States - SSM-Form-13 | ecosystem: Environmental > Aquatic > Marine > Wetlands > Sediment ...
CTTGTGGGAATCGAACGCGATACACTGCATTGTGCGCCTCCTTGCGGCTACGGCCGCTTCCTTTTCACCGGCAGCGTACTCCACTGCCGGCAAAGGAGGCGCGCTTTCATAACATCACAATACCGAACTTACGTTCTGGGGACACAATACCGAACTTGGCCCAACAAGGCACTCCGACGCGACGGCCACGTCTTGCGATGCGACATCCCTGGCTCGCGAACGAGTCGGCCTACAGCTACAGCTTCTTGAGGCATTCCCCGGTCAGTCCCTCAGCTTCTCGTAACTCGGCGGCGGGCCGGTACGGACTTCCTTGCCGTCGATGAACAGGGAATCCCAGATGCCCCACTTGAGGAAGGTCTCCCGGTCCGAGGTGTCGATCTCATCGAAGGTCGTAGCCACGCACTCGAAGAGGGAGGTTCTGCGGTTCAATCGGAGTCCGAGGGACGCCCGCCGCATCCCGTGGCAGGCCCGGATCCACCGCCTCTAGACACGCTCGCGAAACGCGTTGCATACAATGTGGCGACAGAACTTCTAGCGGTTGAGGAGGAAGAGCTTGTTGCCCAACGTGAAGCGTGCCGGAGTCGCGGTTTTCTTCCTAGCTACGTTCTTCCTGCTGTCCATCGTCTGTTTGGGCGACGGCGAACGACATGTTTTCTTCGAAGAGGTGGGCAACTACACCGACGGAGGGATGGCGGTTGCGCTCTTGGTCGTCGGCGATCACGTCTACCTCTGCGAATTCGATCGAGGCGTGGTGATCCTCGATGTCAACGATCCGGAGAACATTGTTGAGATCGGCCGGCTTCCCAACACTGCGCAATCCCGGGGGATCGCGATCGTTGACGATATCGCCTACGTCTCGTGCAACGTGAACGGGCTGAAGCTGTTCGACGTCTCCGACCCGTCGGCGCCAGTCTATCTCGGCAGCTACGGCGAGCGCAACGGCGATCCGCACCAGCTCGTCCCGGTGGGCGACATCGGCTATCTGACGGAGTGGCGCGGAGGGCTCGATGTCATTGACCTCTCCGATCCGACCGCGCCTCGACGGCTGGGCGAGTACCGAACCGGCGGGCGCGCCTTCTCGGTGGAGATCGTTGAGAGCCTTGCATGCGTCACGATGTACAGCAGTGGCCTGGCGATCGTCGACGTCTCCGATCCCGAGCATCCGACACGGGTGGGGCAGCTGAGCAACGGGGGCGAGATGAACGCGCTGCACGTGGTCGAGACCACGGCCTACGTGTGCGACAAAGAGCAGGGACTGGAGATCGTCGACATATCGGATCCAACGTCTCCGGTGCTCCTCGGCACGTTCGAAACCAGCGATGGGATGGTCGGCGTGCGCGTGGGCGGTACTGTCGCGTTCGTCATCCATTGGGAGCGCGGGCTACTGGCGATCGACGTCAGCGATCCGGCGAATCCCGTCGAGATCGGCTCTTTCTTCGACGGTGGACGCCCGAACGGCCTCTGGGTCGAGGGAGATCTAGTCTACGTCGCCGACGGGGCGGACGGCCTGGAGATCCTCCGATGCCACCTGGAAGAGGGAGGCTGAGAACGGATCCCCCTCACGGGATCTCCCAGATCCTGACCGTTCCATCGACGAACGAGGCGGCGAGCATGGTGCCGTCCCCCGAGAAGTCGACGTCGATCACTTCGGCGCTAGTGTAGATGTCGCGGACGGAACGCATCTCCTCGATGTTCATCAGACGAATCCGACGCGCGTCGGTCGCGATCGCGAGGAGACTTCCGTCGGGCGATAGAGCGATCCCGTAGCTGCCTGGATAGGATGGTCCGCTGTCATAGGTTCGCTCCCACGTCGATGTGTCCCAAGCGAGCATCCGGCGCTGTCCGGCCGAAATGAGCCGTGAGCCGTCGTGCGTAAACGTGAGGTCATGGTTGTCCCCGAGATCCTCCGTGGGGAGCCAGGCGAGCCGGTCCCCGGTGGATACGTCCCAGATACCGATGAACGATTCGCCGGCGCCATCGCGGCTGGATATCCCGCCGCCGGACGCGAGCCACCGTCCGTCGGGGGAGAACGTCAGCGCGAACAGGTTCGAGTGATGCCCCACGCAGTTGTGTATTCGCGTCCGTTCCTCGAGGTCCCAGATCTCGATATCGTTCCAGCGATTGGTCACGGCAAGAAGACATCCGTTGGCGGAGAACGCGGCTGTCGGCCATTCCGTGTCCTCCACCGGGCACAGTTCCGTCACCCGCTCCAGCGGATCGACGGTCCAGAGTTCCAAGTGTTGCCACGGGGCGGAGATGGCCAGGAGCTGTCGATCGGGAGACATGCCGATGACCCGTCCGATCTCTGACCGTGTGAACTCGACCAACGGCTCTTCCGCCTCCAGATCCCAGAAGGCGGCTCGCTCGCTGTCCGCGACGGCCAACCGCGTGTCGGAGAGGAAGACCAGCTCGAACACGTGCATGCCGACGTCGAATCGGGTCGCTTCGGCCAGGGAATCAGCGGTTTCCGGCGTGATGGCATGGCGCACCGGCGGTTCCGTTTTCATCCACAGCATGTCCGAGTGAGCTGCGCCCGTGGGCGTCGCTCTGCCGACGAAGAGGTATCCTCCTTCGGGGAGCACGGCGGCCGAGCTGAACATCATGGACGTGTACTCCGGCGTGCTCACAACCTGTTGCCACAGGAGTTCGCCGTTCCGATCAGTCTTCAGAATCAGCCCCTTGCTCGAGTACGAACCCCGGACCTCGAAATTGCCGGAGGAGAGATCCCCGCACACGATGTACCCGCCGTCCCTGTCTTCCATGACATCCCAGAACCCGGTGTGTACGTCCTCACCTCCGAAGCGCTTCAACCACACCTCGTTCCCGTTCATGTCCACCTTCAGCAAGACGGCTTGACGGGGGCCCACGTTCATCGACTGGATCCCGCAAACGAGGATGCAGCCGTCGGAGGTTAGGATCAGATCGAACGCTCCGTCCCGTTCTCCCGGGTCCAAGTCCCACCTTCGGGACCACTCGACCTCGCCTGCCTCGTCGGTCTTCAGGAGGAAGACGTCGCGATCGTCAATCGTCTTCGCCTCCCAGCCGGTGAGGACGTACCCGCCGTCCGGTGTTTGCTCGACGCCCCAACCGAGGTAGAGCATCCCCTCACCGTACGTTCGTGACCAAACCTCGTTCCCTTCTCCATCGGTCTTGATGAGGATGAGGTCGTTCTGATAGAGGTGAATGCCGTTCCTGTAGGATGGGTGGTCATCGGCGCGAGTCCCAACCACGATGAACCCACCGTCGGACGTTTGGCGAACCATCTTGCCGACATCGTCTCCGGGCCCGCCGAACGTGTGAGACCAGATGAGGTCTCCTTCTTCGTCGATCTTGAGGAGATGCAGGTCATCCTCGTTTCGAACGTACGAACCAACAAGGGATCCCAGGATCACAAACCCGGCATCGCTTACTTGAATGGGGGAGTAGAGCAAGCCATCGATGTCGCTGTTGTAGTCCTGCTCCCACAGGACGTTCCCCTCCGCGTCGAGGCGAAGAGCTCTCGCGTCTCCGGGGAATATCCGACCGTTGGGGCCCGTGTTGCTCGCTTGGCCGACCATCAGGGCCCCGCCGTCCTTCAAGGCCACAAGGTCGTAGGCGAAGTCCTCGAGCTCCTCGCCATACGTACGCAGGATCGCGTTTCCCAGAGGGGCGGAGAGCGTGATGACTACGGGATCCGAGACTTCGGAGGCACTGGCGCCGCAGCCTGCTATGAGCCACACACCGATTCCGATCGCGACCGCGGCGCAGAGCGTGAGCCGAGTGAGATTACACATCATGCGTTTCTCCTTTTGCTCTGTCGTGTCGCCGGCGACCTGGCCTCGGGACGGGTTGCGCAGTCGCGAGGCAAGAAGAACTCCTTGCACTCGCTAATCGCGTTCACTCTCCCGCGTGGGTCTCAGCTCCTCCACGAAGGACGTATCGACCCAGTAGATCCCCTCGCCGAGGAAGAACAGGTATTCGGCGTCGGGTGAAAGCGCCAGGAAACCCCCGGTTCTGTAGGGGGCTCGGATTCTCTCCGTCCAGGAGCCGTCCGGCTCTTGGTAGCTGATGTAGAGTTCGTCTTCCATACCGGTCCGTGTGAGAGCGATGAGCACGTAGGACTCGTCGGGCGCCATCACGATAGCGAGTTCATAGGCATCGGAATCGAAGGGAGTTTGGAGTTGCTCGGGTTCTACAAAGGCGCCGTCCACGAATCTGGAGATGTAGATCTTCTCCCGCCTCGTGTAGGGATCGCGAGAGAAGACCAGCGATCCATCGGAGGTGACGCAGTGCAACCGCTCGATGGCCCTCGTGTTGATGAGAGGTGAGACGGAAACGGCTGATGACCAACCGTCCCCTTCCCGCTCGACCACGTAGATGTCGCTGTCGTCCTGAGCGGGCGGTTGGCCAAAGATCTCGAAGTAGAGACACGTGCCATCCGGCGAGAAAACCGGGCGTTGCACCGTGCCGACGATGTCCTCCGTGAACGGGGCGACCTGGGGGGCCGTCCATACGCCGTCGACCTGTCGCATGAAGTAGAGCCGCTGCCCCTCGCCGGGTGGGTTGGTCCTCATGTTTGCGTTCGTGCACCAGAACAGCTCGCGTCCATTCGGTGAGAACACCGCGGCGCTATGCTCGAAGCCCGCTCGAGTGGACACAACGCCCGGAGCGAAAATCCGAGGCGTGCTTCCAGGCTGCGTCTGGCCGAGGTAGGGTCCGGTAGGATCGGAAAGCGCACACGCAAGTGTGGACCCGCTGAAGGCGAGAAGCAAGGCACTAGTTGACACCGCGGCAACGATTCCTCCGAGAACGTTGAACAATATTGATTTGAACACCGAGAACCTCCTCTTTCTCCGGCTAGATGATCCGCTCTCTAACCGGGTCGACCGTGTGTCAGCGTTTTTGCTTGCCGACCAACCGTACTCGACATGATATATGCGGAAGCATATAATAGCATACGCGCATACAATCGCAAGGAGGCGATCGTGTCCCTCGAATACGCGATCCTTGGGTTCCTCGAAATCGGTCCGAAGACTGGCTACGACTTGAAACAGCGGTTCGATCGATCGGTCTCCGGGTTCTGGTACGCCGATCAGAGTCGCATCTATCGGACGCTCGAGAAGCTACGAGAGCGCAAATGGGTCTCCCAGGAGGTCATCGCGCAGACGAACCGCCCGAACCGGAAGCTGTATAGCATCACCGAGCCGGGCCGAGACGCGTTCTATCGATGGATGGAGGGCTGCCAATCGGGGCCGCCCAGACGAAACGGCTTCCTGGTGCAGCTGTTCTTCGCCGGAGTGCTCAGCGATGACGAGGCGATCAAGCTTCTGCAGGACAAGAAGCGACGCGTTCTGGACGTCCTGGCATCGTTCCCCGAACGGTATCGGTTGGGGAGTGCGTACGAGCACGATGAGCCGGAGCGCGTCGATTTCTTCCATTGGCTTACGCTCGACTCGGCAGTCCACATGCGCTACGCGTATCTGGAGTGGATCGACGGGGCCATCGATCGGATCCGCAGGGGCGAGTACGAGAAGGGACGGGAAGGCGCGGTGACCCAATGGCCGCCGTATCGCGATGCTCAATCAGCGGGCGAACCGGGCGGTGAAGAGATATCGGACCTGAACTCGGCAGCGAACGGGACAAGGAGGACGACATGACCCAGACGATGCGTTGGTGGATCGCCGGAGCCGTTATTGCGCTCTGCGTGACGGTCGCCATCCTTGGCGGGATCCGGCCGGTGGACGCGAAGCGGGCCACTGGCCCGTTGGCCGGATTGCAGGCGGAGGCATCGGCGAACCCTGTCCAAGTCGCGACCGGAACCGAAGCTGTTCGGGAGGAACTTGAGGAGGCCGGATTCATCGACATTCCCGAGAACGTGGTCGCGACACTCTCGACGTTCGAGAAGCTCGACGACTACCCCGTGTATACGATGCGTTACGTCGGGCCGTACCTCCGCGCGTCGGAGCTGGAACGCGCACCGGCTCTGGACGCCGGGCAAGCGGACGTGCCAGCGGGCCAAAGCAACTGGGCTTGTTCGCTATTCGCCGCGGTGGCCGATCCGGAGCAGACCGTGTTTGGCCGCAATTTCGACTGGGAGTACAGCCCGATCCTCGTCTTGTTTCTCGAACCCAAGGAAGGGTACCGGTCCGTAATGTCGATCGACATCGCCTATCTGATCGAGCCGGAGTGGATCGATTGCCTCGACACGGCACCCGTCGAGGAGCTTCTGCCGCTGCTCAGCGCTCCATTCCTGACGTTCGACGGGATGAACGAGATGGGGGTGGCGATCGGGATGGCGTCGGTCGACTACGAGTGCGGATACCCGACCGCTCCGGACAAGCGCGACGTCGGGGATCTCCGCTTGATGCGCGAGGTCCTCGAAACCTCGGCCACCGTCGAGCAGGCGATCGCGTTTCTCGAAGGGGTCAACCCGGTCAGTCAGGGAGGGCCGAACATGCACTACCTGATCGCCGACCGAACGCCGAGTGCGGCGCTGATCGAGTATCACGATGGGGAGATGGTTGTCTTCCATAGCAGTGCGGAGACTCCGTGGCAACTCGGGACGAACTTTCCGGTGGTGCTGATGGAGGGGAACCCGACGGGGAGCTGCTGGCGCTACGACCTGATCGACGCCACGCTTCGGCAGAACGCGGGCGAGCTGACGGCGTCGGACACGATGGACCTTCTCCAGGCGGTCTCGACGCCGACGACGCGGTGGTCGATCGTCTACGACCTGTCGCAGCTCGAGGCGCGCCTCGTGATCGAGCGGAACGCCGACGGCGTCCACACGTTCTCGCTCACGGAGGCCGGGGAGCCGCATGAGGACTAGAGGCGCAACGCCATCCCGAACAGCGCGAGGAAAGAGGGATCGATGAAGAACGTACGAACAGCCGTGCTAGTGGCGTTCTTGTTGTCGCTTGTTGCGATACTTCCGGGCGTCGCGGCCGACACGTGGACCAAGACGTACGGAAGTGGCGTGGACAGCCTGGGGCACGACGTCTTGCTGCTGGAAGACGGGGGCTACCTGGTTGTCGGCGAGACCGCGGTCGATGGCGAGCAGGAAGGAGTTGTTCACCTCTTGCTGATGAAGCTGGACGACGATGGTGATGTCGTCTGGGAGCGAACCTACGCCGAAGAACGCGCCTCTTCGGGTGCAGCGCTGCTTGCCGCAAACGATGGCGGCTACGTGATCGCCGGGGCGATCCAGTCCGACCACGGAAGCGACGCGGACATCTACCTGCTCCGCGTTGACGAAGACGGGACCGAGCTGTGGTCGAGGTCGTTCGGAACGTCGTGGAACGAGTTCGGCGGACGACTGCTCGAAACGGCAGACGGAGGGTATGTCATCGTCGGCAACAGCGTCGATCCGAATGACATCGTGGCGGATCCGAGTGCAGCTGGCTATGCCGGATTCGCCGGACGGAGCAGCGTGTACATCGTTCGGACGGATGAAGACGGAAACGAGATCTGGTCTCGCAGGGTTGCCAGCGAAGAGAACGTGATCGCCTCGGGCGGAGCGATTACCACTGATGGCGGGATCGTCGTTCTCTCCCATGCCTTGTACTACCCCGTCGACGACAACGATATTCGTTTGCTCAAGCTCGATGGGGACGGGAATGAGGTATGGTCGAGGACGTGGGAAGAAGGGAAGACCTCGGGGTACGACTTTCTCGCAACGAGCGACGGCGGGTATCTGATCTCGGGGGCACGGTCGTTCCCTGAGGATCCGGCTCGAACGAAGGCCGATGCGTTGCTGATCAAGGTCGATGCCGACGGGAACGAGCTCTGGGTCGTGACATACGGAGAGCCGGATCGGGTCGAAACGGCACACGCCGTTGCGGAGACGTCCGATGGACAGTACGTGTGTGTCGGATGGCAGCTTCGCGATCTCTACACGCATCGAGACGACATCTATCTCGTCGGGTTTGCCGCCGACGGGTCCCTGCTGTGGGAGACCGTCACCCCGACCGACAAACACAACATGCACGAGGCACTCGTCCAGCACGCCGACGGATCGCTCGTCATCGGCGGCTCCGTCGCGCAGCCTGGGCAGCTATTCCGCATGCAGCTGATCAAGACAGTGCCGCCCGGGGTATCGGATCCGGCCGGATGGCTGCCGGTCTCCGACGAGATCACCGGCCGCCTGTCCGAGATCGACGGGATCCCTGTGCTTCATGTTTGGGGCACACCCCGCGAGCAGGGGTACGCTATCGGAACTCTGCTGGGCCCGGAGGTTGTCGGGCTGTACGATCGGCTCATCGCCTATCAAACCTGGGACCTCAACTCTCAACGCTGGAACGACGAGGTGCTCCCAGCTGCCCAACGCTTCACGCTCGCTCCCGAGTACCTTGCGGAGTTCGAGGGCATGTTGCAGGGCATCGAATCGCGAGCCGGAGGACCCGCGGAAGTGCCCTCTCTCGGTCGGGACCTGCAGATCGAAGATCTTGTCGCTGCGAGCTACGTCTACGATGACAAGCGGCTCGGATGCACATCACTTGCCGCCTGGGGATCGATGACCGAAGACGGCCGAACACTCTACGGACGAAACATGGATTGGCCCGCGCTGCCTGCCTTCCTTGAGGCCCCGCAGATCGTCATCGTTCGCGCTCCGTGGCCGGACAGCGGCAGACTGGCAACCGTTTCCGTGTTCTTCCCGTTGATCATCGGCGTCAACACCGCGATGAACGCGCACGGAACTGTCATGTGCAACAATGACGCCTACAACGAGCGGGATCCCGTTCGGCGGAGCGGGTTCTTCCCTGCTCCCCTCTCCAATCGAACCGCTCTTGAAACCGCCCGGGCAGGCACCGCGTACGAGGACATCCTTATGGCACTGCGCGCCGAGCCGAGCGGCGTCGGCCGCTCGCTGACCGTATCGATGCCCCCTGGCGACAACGAAGCGCGTGGGCTCGTGTTCGAGGCTGACGGGATCTGGGGGGAGACCGGCGGTGTGATCGTGCGGATGCCTGAACCAACGCAGTCGTTCATCCTGACCACGATGCACCACCGAGAACGCGGCGAGCCGATCGATTGCCGATACTACGAGATCGGCGAGCAGGCACTTCTTGCCGTTTCACGCGGCCAGTTGCCCCCCTTGACGGTAGCGACGACTTGGGATCTCCTCACCGCGCTGACCCCGACGGGTGGCCTGACGTACCACAGCGTGATCTTCGAACCCGACAGCATGAGGATGCACGTTCGGCTCCAGGAGGACGGTGTCACCGCGCAGCAGTGTCGGTCGATCACGTTGGACGTCGAGGCCCTGTTGCGGGAACTCCCCGGCGCGGGCGATGCAGAGTAGCATCCGGAGGATTGAGCTCGGCTCCGAGCGGTGGAGCGTTCCGGCTTCGCTGTCCCCGGGGATGTGTGCTTGGGCATCTCTCGACGGGAGCCTTTACTGCACAGCGTTCCACGGGAACAAGGATCACGTCGCCTATCGAGAGCCGGACGATGACGGGCCAGAGCGGCTCGTTGGCCCCAGCGTCTACGACGCGAGACACGAGGACGCCCATCCGTGCATCGCCCCGACGGAAGCTACGTGATCTTCGATTCGGAGACGCGCCCGAGACGCAGCGCGTGTCGGCTGTTCACAAGCTTCCGGGACGAGGGCGGTTCGTGGGCCGAACCAGCTCACATCGGCGGCGTCCTCGGAGATCCTCCCGTCGCGCTCGTCCGGACTGCAGCGGATGAGAAGTGCGTATTCTTCAAGGCGGACAGCGACGTCTACTGGGTCGACGCGTCCGTGATTGAGGCACTGCGGTAGGGTCTCAGTGGTGCCGACCGCGCGCGGTGCGAGGCAGCTGCCGCGAAGAGGAGGGGTTTGATGAGGAAGGGATCGACACGGATTCTGGCCGGACTACTGCTCGCCGTCTGCATCGGATCGGTCGCTGCCGGAACCGAGACGTGGACCAAGACGTACGGCGACGGACTCGACGACATGGCGTACGATGCGCTGCTGCTCGAAGACGGCGGGTACCTGATCGTCGGGAATCGGTCATCGAGTACGAACCCCAACTGATTACGCGTCTGCGGCTCCTGCAACTCGACGCTGACGGTGAAGTTGTGTGGGAGCGGACGGGGGTGGGGGATCGATTGGGATCGATTGGGATCGGGATCCTCCATGCTCGCCGTCGAGGATGGCTACGTCATCGCGGGAACGGTCCAGTCAGACGATGGAGACGACGCGGAGATCCTTCTGCTCAGGGTCGACGCGGACGGGAACGAGATCTGGTGGAACCCCTTCGGGACGCCGCTCAACGAGCACGGAGGGCGCCTGATTCAAACCGAGGATGATGGATACGTCATCATTGGGAATTGCGTCGACCCGAACGACATCGTGGCCGATCCGGGTGCGGCCGGGTACGCCGGCTTCGCCGGGCGCAGCAACGCGTATCTCGTGAAGACGGACGCTGCAGGAAACGAAGTCTGGTCGCGCAGGTTCGAGACCGATGAGAACGTCATTGCCTCGGGCGTGGAAATGGCGGCTGACGGCGGGATCGTCTTGCTGACGCACATTCTTCACTATCCGGTTGACGACAACGACATCCGGCTGTTCAAGGTCGATGGCGACGGGAACGAGATCTGGTCGCGGACGTGGAAAGAGGGAAAGGCCTCCGGATACGACCTGATCGCGACGAGCGACGGGGGGTTCCTGATCTCCGGGCTGCGCTCGTTCCCCGAAGATCCAGCCCGCGCGAAGGCAGACGCCCTGTTGATCAAGGTCGATTCGGAAGGCAACGAAACATGGCTCACGACCTACGGGGAGCCGGACATGGTCGAGACCGCGCACGCGGTCACCGAGACGGCGGACGGACACTACGTCTGCGTAGGGTGGCAAGAGCGCGACCTCTATTCGTACACCGACAACCTCCTCCTCGCCGCCTTCGACGCGGACGGAGTTCTGTTGTGGGAAGACGTGACTCGGAGAACTGTGCACACCACCTTCGGCGCAATCCTCGGGCACCCTGACGGTTCATACGTCGTCATCGGATCTGCCGCGAGGCCCGGGAGTCCCTTCCGCGTCCAAGTGATCAAAATCGACCCGGGCGGAACGTAGGACTCCGGACTATCGGGAGGTTGTCCATGCGTAGGTTCACCATGGCTGCAGCTGTACTCGTGCTGTCTAGTTTTCTGGCCGGAGCGTCGCCGCTCGAAATCCCTTTGGGTTCGGCCCCCGTCATCGACGGCGCGTTTGAGCCGGCCGAGTGGAGCGGCGCGAGGACGGTCGACTTCACGGCGAATCAGGGCGTAGTGGAGATTCGCGCTCATCTCGTTCATGACGGCGAGCAGCTGTACGTCGCGTTCGAGTACACCGCGAACCCGGACTCCGAGCTGATTATGCCCGGGATCCTGATCGGCGCTGACAACGAGAAGACGGCGTACTGGGAGGATGACAATTGGTGGTTTCACGTGTCGGCGCAGAACTGCGACGCGCGGGCGAGTACGACAACTACGGGCGATGCGGCCCAACGCGTCCAGCCTGGCTCGGCCGCCCGAACTTCGCGTCCGGCATCGCCTCTGTTTCACTTGATGCGATCGAGATCCGGATTCCCCTCAGCATGGTCGGGATCACTCAGGAGCGGCCCATTTGGCTTCTCACTGACCGTGGACGCCTGGCCGAGCGACACGCGTGGCTACTGGCCGGTTGGTACTTCGATCGAGAGTCCCGCGACGTGGGGCGAAGCGATCCTCTTGGAGCAGACGGTGGCTCAGATTGCCTTCGGCTCCGATCGGGACGAAAGCGTCGAGATCTACGTCATGGACTCGGATGGGACTGACCTGACCCGCCTGACGACTCGCTCCGGCGATGATCTCGCTGCAACGTGGTCGCCGGACGGTTCGGGGATTGCGTTCTCCACGACGACTAGCAGCTATGTGCTGGTCCTCGATACGGACGAGCTTCGGAAGCTCCCACGCGGCGGGCAGCTGAATTGGTCGCCTGATGGGAGCCGCATCGTCTTCGTGAGACATGCGGGCGGCGACACGGAGATCTTCGTGATGAACGCCGACGGGAGCAACGTCCGGCAGTTGACTGACAACGACGCGAATGATCGCGGTCCAAGCTGACGGCCGCAGCGACGCCAAGAGATGCGTGGAGAGGCGTTCGTTCTGGATCTGTGATCCGGCAACGGACAGGAACTCCCGGCCTGCGACTCAGGCGTCGGGCTTGGCCGGTGGAACGGGTTGCCACCAGGCCGGGCAGTAGTCGGAGGCGCGGTGATTGGTGATCTGCCGCAGATCGGTCCCGTCGATGCGGATCGTGTAGATCTCTTCGCCCCCATCACCGTCGGTCTCGAATGCGATCCGGGTGTTGTCTGCTGACCAGGACGGGAACTCGTCGGCTCCCGGAAGGTCGACAACGCATCGGAGGCCCGTCCCATCGACATTGACGACCCAGATGCCGGCCTGGCCGGGGCGATTCGCTGTGAACGCGAGCATGCGTCCGTCCGGCGATCAAGCGGCGAGGCGATCGTTCCCCGGGTGATCAGTGATCCGGCGAAGGTCCGAGCCGTCCTCTCGCATGACGTAGATCTCCCGGTTCCCGCCGCGGGTGGGATGGAAGGCAATCCATCCCTCGGGTGCCTTTCCTGCGAGAGCTCCGACCATCAACGTGGCGCAGAGGCCGAGAGCGACGATCCAGACGGTTCGCTTCTTCAACGGACCTCCTCAGAGCAGATTGTAGGAGCGAGATCGGCGGGATCGAATCACACCGGCTTGCGAGGCCGCCGCTTTACCATGCACATTCACCCCTTTCCCCATAGGCTGGTGCCGGCCAGCTCGCGAGAATGGCTACAACGCAATCGGAGGGGGCGGTTTCATGATTCGTGCGTTTCGCCTACCCGCACTGTGCCTGGGCGTAGTTCTCGCCTTGTCCGTCGGACCTGTCAGCGCTGCAGGAGAAAACTCGCCGACGGACCTCATCACCCAGGCGGACCTCGCCTACATGACACGGTATCTCCAAGAGAGCATGACAGAGGCCCTCGCGCTCTACGAGGCGGTTCTAC
>Ga0272444_10004082_pt1 | contig 12979 bp, 10 predicted proteins | sample SSMForm13_FD_201033 | JGI IMG/M metagenome (GOLD analysis project Ga0272444, IMG submission 201033) | Marine sediment archaeal communities from Little Sippewissett salt marsh, Falmouth, MA, United States - SSM-Form-13 | ecosystem: Environmental > Aquatic > Marine > Wetlands > Sediment ...
AGTAGCCGCATGGGAAAAAGACCGAAACAACAGTGCGAAGAACATTGTATGGCAATTTACTACCCCAGACGCTCGGATTAAATTGAAGCGTCTTTATCCGAAGGTATAAAGGTTACATGGTACTAGCGATGAATGAAGGTTTACAAGGCCAGTCGCAATCCCTTCGTATGTCAGGTCGTTTCCGATGGTTATTAATCCCAGCGATAAGAGATCTTCTTTCATAGGTCGCAATCCCTTCGTATGTCAGGTCGTTTCCGATAGCGGAATTTTCCGAAGGCTCACTCCCGTCGAAAGAGATAAAGGGGTCGCAATCCCTTCGTATGTCAGGTCGTTTCCGATGAATTAGACAGGACCAAAAATAAGGTTAATATGATAAGTCGCAATCCCTTCGTATGTCAGGTCGTTTCCGATCTGGCAATTACGCACAAGGTGGCTTTCCTTTGACCCGCCTTCGGCGTCGCAATCCCTTCGTATGTCAGGTCGTTTCCGATTATTACGCCGGATGAGGTAAACGAGCTTCGGACACTGGGTCGCAATCCCTTCGTATGTCAGGTCGTTTCCGATGCGTGGGGTTCGGCGTAAACGCTGTGAATAGACTGTGTCGCAATCCCTTCGTATGTCAGGTCGTTTCCGATCCGATAATACCGAGGGATACACTGTCGATGAACTGAGTCGCAATCCCTTCGTATGTCAGGTCGTTTCCGATTAGAAATACTCAGGTGGTATGATACTGCGGAATTTTGTCGCAATCCCTTCGTATGTCAGGTCGTTTCCGATTATATGCCTAAAAGCACAAAAAAAGATGTAGTCAGTAAAGTCGCAATCCCTTCGTATGTCAGGTCGTTTCCGATTTGAATAATTGATCTTTCAAAACTGAATACTACGGCTCCTGTCGCAATCCCTTCGTATGTCAGGTCGTTTCCGATTTAAAAAAAGACGGTGGAGGACATAAGAAAGGACATAAAAAAGTCGCAATCCCTTCGTATGTCAGGTCGTTTCCGATAAGAAGATATATTGCGATGGTATGACACAGCGCAATTTAGCGTCGCAATCCCTTCGTATGTCAGGTCGTTTCCGATGTATAAGTCTAAAAAGATTACACTTTGGAATCGGGGGTCGCAATCCCTTCGTATGTCAGGTCGTTTCCGATAAGGATTTTCCTTCTACCGCAGAAACAGCCCCTTCGTATCCCGTCGCAATCCCTTCGTATGTCAGGTCGTTTCCGATAGACAAGGCAACCATGCTTTATATGGGGAGCGCCCGGTAGTCGCAATCCCTTCGTATGTCAGGTCGTTTCCGATTTATTAAGAGAGATGGATTAGACGAATGGGAAGCAGTCGCAATCCCTTCGTATGTCAGGTCGTTTCCGATATATGAAGATTGCCCATATTACAATGACAACTGAAGTCGCAATCCCTTCGTATGTCAGGTCGTTTCCGATAATCGTGACCGACGAAACATTGGAGAACGCTATTGATGTCGCAATCCCTTCGTATGTCAGGTCGTTTCCGATCATTATTGATCAGTTGGGACAGGCACGGATATATAACGTCGCAATCCCTTCGTATGTCAGGTCGTTTCCGATAAGATCGCCCCTAAGATTGACCTTGTCGTAACACGGGTCGCAATCCCTTCGTATGTCAGGTCGTTTCCGATGCCGCAGAATACGAGAATGCGGCTGAGGACAAGAGGCGTCGCAATCCCTTCGTATGTCAGGTCGTTTCCGATTACGGGGATGGATACGATTTCACCCCCGCAGATTTTGTCGCAATCCCTTCGTATGTCAGGTCGTTTCCGATAAGGACATATTACTAAGAATGGCACATTACAAATTCCTTGTCGCAATCCCTTCGTATGTCAGGTCGTTTCCGATATAAGCCGGATGCCTGGGATTCGAGAGGATATGAGGGGTCGCAATCCCTTCGTATGTCAGGTCGTTTCCGATATCGGCAACCACAGTGAAAAGAAAGGAGCGAAAACGATGAATATGTCGCAATCCCTTCGTATGTCAGGTCGTTTCCGATGGGAAACCGGTAACGTACCTAATTAAAAGGCGCGACTAGTCGCAATCCCTTCGTATGTCAGGTCGTTTCCGATTGGAAAGTGCAGAGTATATATGTGAAGAGTTCTTCTAGTCGCAATCCCTTCGTATGTCAGGTCGTTTCCGATAACGAGGGCGCGACTGCATTATTAGATGCGGTGTGTACGTCGCAATCCCTTCGTATGTCAGGTCGTTTCCGATCGGCACCCCGGTCTTGTGGATTACCTCCGCGAGCTGGGCATGTCGCAATCCCTTCGTATGTCAGGTCGTTTCCGATGGAGCAGTAAGATGGAATACCGTGAAAGTAATGAAATTAAGTCGCAATCCCTTCGTATGTCAGGTCGTTTCCGATTTAGTTAAGGCAATAATTAACAATAAGGCGCAAACGGGTTACAGTCGCAATCCCTTCGTATGTCAGGTCGTTTCCGATCGTTGAGGACCTCGGTCACTCGTATCGGGCCGGGGGCGAGTGTCGCAATCCCTTCGTATGTCAGGTCGTTTCCGATTAGACCACGCCACGCCTGAGGCGGTGACAGGCCGCAGTCGCAATCCCTTCGTATGTCAGGTCGTTTCCGATGAGCTTGACGGGGATGGATACGACTTTACCCCCGCTGACTTCGTCGCAATCCCTTCGTATGTCAGGTCGTTTCCGATGGATCGTGGTTGCACGGTTCTCGTTGAGGGCCTCGGGTCGCAATCCCTTCGTATGTCAGGTCGTTTCCGATCCTAAAATAGACCTTATTGTTACAAGGCACCCCGGCCGTCGCAATCCCTTCGTATGTCAGGTCGTTTCCGATGGAAACCGGTAACGTACCTAATTAAAAGGCGCGACTAGTGTCGCAATCCCTTCGTATGTCAGGTCGTTTCCGATATAGCCACCATGAAGCTGAAAGAATACCTCAAAGCACACAATGTCGCAATCCCTTCGTATGTCAGGTCGTTTCCGATGTCAGGAATGAGTACAATGTAGACCGAGATGGCGCGGTCGCAATCCCTTCGTATGTCAGGTCGTTTCCGATGAAAGGCTGATCCATGAATAAGACACAAGCCGCCGTCGCAATCCCTTCGTATGTCAGGTCGTTTCCGATTCTCGTGGATTACCTCCGCGAGCTCGGCATTGTGGCTGACGGCGTCGCAATCCCTTCGTATGTCAGGTCGTTTCCGATGTAAGATGGAAAAGATGGATAAAAAGATTGTTGATCGGCTGGTCGCAATCCCTTCGTATGTCAGGTCGTTTCCGATAATTTAAAAATGAATGGTTGGGAAGTCAGTGTGGGTCGCAATCCCTTCGTATGTCAGGTCGTTTCCGATTACAGCAATAAACAACAACAAGAAAAAAAGTGGCCATCCCGTCGCAATCCCTTCGTATGTCAGGTCGTTTCCGATAATCGCCAGGAGCGTCAAAAGAATCGCCTGAAGAGGCATTTATGTCGCAATCCCTTCGTATGTCAGGTCGTTTCCGATGACCATTGCCAAAGCATGTTCGATCAAACCTGATAAAGATTCGAGTCGCAATCCCTTCGTATGTCAGGTCGTTTCCGATCTTTTTTTAACCACAACAAAAGAAAGGATTAAGTAAGATGGGTCGCAATCCCTTCGTATGTCAGGTCGTTTCCGATGCCGACTCTTGTAATCTCTTTGCCCGTCGGCCTTTGCAACGCGCTTTCCGCGAACCTCTTTCGTCTTTCGAGTGCTCTCTCCCGAAAGACTGGTGTGTGGTGCAGGCAATCATAGCATATCTCCTTGTAATTGCTACATAATATATTTTACTGTGAACCTCCGGGGACTCTCTTAAGCGTTTACGTGTAATATCAAGCAGTTAGCCAGGAAGCACTCTTTCCTGCCGAGGTTCGCGGTTTCAGTAGATCGAGTACTCCCCGTCGGGATCGGTAAAGGTTCCCTGGCCGATTATTTCGATCGTCTCCGCGCATCTGCCGCACAACGGAAAATACTTTACCCCGTCTTCTTCCGGCTTAATCACTTTTTCTATACGGCCCCGCATCTCATCCATCACCCAACGGGCGTCTATGGATGCTTCGAATATGGATTTCTGCACCCTCACGCCGTAGTCGGCCAGTATTTTCGCCACGCGGGCCAGCCGCCGTTTGGCGGGGGGATAATAAATCGAGCACAAAGGAATAGCGGCCGTAGTAATTGATGAACACCACGTCGATGCCGCGGCGCAGAAGCTGCACGAAGGCCTGGTGTGTAATGTCCACATTGCCGAAGATGACTATCTGGCTGAGCTTGTAGGTAAAAAGGGTGTGATAGACGGCATCGTTCTTCTTGACGAGAAGATGCCGCCCTTCCTTCACGATCTTCGATCCCTGGGTTTTGATGTAGGCGACCATGGCTGACGCCTTTTTTACTCTCAATATAGGAGGCAGCCATGGGATATAACAAGGGCTGCAACGTTGCACTATTCAATTGTCAAAGAGCGGTGCTTGAATTCTTCAATTGATTTAGAGCTGTCCCTGTGCCAGCAGGTTGTTAAGATCGGCGATGCAGGCGGCCAGTTCGCGGTTGGTTGCGGTCGTGATGAGATCGAATTTGGTAGTCGCGCCTGCATTATTGAAAATGCCTTCAATCTGCCCCACCAAGCCTTTTGAAGATCTTCTAAATCTTTTCGGTTCGTTAAGAGCAGGATTGTAATAGTGGGTATAGATTTCCTTCACGTAGGGAACTTCCGCGAGTTTCCTGAAGTAAACATCCAGCCCCTTATGCTTGCCGGTGTTTTTGTCCTCGTAACGCACTTTTTTCATGGATGGATCGATTTCGGATGGCGGGGGCAGAAGGGTGCTGCGTTGCTGGCCGAAACGGTAGCGGAAAGTTTCATGGTACAACTGGCCTGTAGGTGAAAGCGCCGACAAGAAAGTATCGTCGACGGACGTTTCATCGATCAGTGAAAGAAAGCGCTCATCAGTATTGATCTCATTAAGTGGTTTCTCGATTCCCTGCTCCAGCTCGAAAAAAAGGTCGGCATGATCCAGCCAGAATGCGAGGTCCAGCGATACGGGCTGCGGGGGCAACAGGATAACTTCCGAGAACCGCTCATGCATGTAGCATACGGGTGTTTCCAGGGCCTGACCGATCATGCCAGCAAAGGATATCTGTGCTTTATAGCCGCCGGTGGCATTGATCAGCAGGCGGTTTGACCCGTAACGGTTAACAGCCTGTCCTAGCATACGCACGAGGTTGCGCAGTCCCTCATTTCGGAACCGAGAAATATCTTCGTCAGTTAGGCCTTCAAGCACACTGTAATTGACTTCTTTAAAATGATCGGGATATCTCTGATTTTCAAAAAGAAGCTTCAAAACCTGACCCGAGAAACGGCCCTCATCCGTGTCTGATACTAAGAAAATTAATGTATTACGCTCAGAAAGGTACCGGGCCTTCAAGACACTGTGAATGGAATTAATTTCTGCACCGCATAGCCGATTGTCCGCACCGTAACGACTCAGAGCCACAGCCGTTCCCTTTACGTTTTTTTTCTCACAGAAAGTTTTGAGATCCTTGTCATTATCCTGATTCTTGATGTTTGAAATCAGGCTAGTTCCAACAGTACATATGAGGATGTCTCGCATGGCATAGTTCTCCTCTTGTTTTGTAACTTAAAAAACGATCCTGTATGTGACACTCATTTCGTTCGCTCCAACTTTCCGAACTCATAAGGAAGATCGAGCAGTTCGTCAGCGGACAAAACTGCCCCTTCAGGCAGGCGCGGCAATAGCCTGAACACAAGCGCCACGTCGCCTACGGCCATGTATACTTCTTCCCTGTTTACGGCCACCTGCACGTTCAACAAAGCCGAAAGTGCCTCTGCAGAACCCTTATGGCCAACGGCGGACATTGCGTCCAGCGCCAGTTCTTTTGCCTCTTCAATCTCAATCTTATCAAAACGGTATGTCCCGTAATTTGTCAGTACGGGGGTATTCAATATGTATTTCTTCATGGCAGCTTTTTGTGGATATTCTCGGGATTTCTCTACTTCCTCAGTACCGACTGGTAAAAATTTCACAGCAGATGTTATATTCCCGATCCTGATATTAGGGATTCCAGGTAGTTCCGTCTTTTGTGTTTCTTGTATGCCTTGCTACCGATCTTGTCTCGGACGGCACGGGCCACTGCAATCTTGTCGTCGTCGCTTTCCAAGCCTTCAATTTTCTGGATAATTGTTCCAATACGTCCCATGTCGGTGGGCTTTATCAGCGCAAGTTCCTCTATGAGCCTTTTTGAGGGTGATTTTTCCTGGATCACGGGGCGCAAATTTGCAATAGCAGATGGGTCAACATTAACATGAAAACCTGTCGACACTTCCACGACGGTCTGAAATAGTGTTGCTTGATCATGATTTTTTCTCTCGCTTAAATTACTGCTAACAATTTCAAATCTACCATACCCCACGGCCGTTTTTGCGCCCACGCCTTCTTCTGTGAGCGCTTTGATGAATGCAGACCTGACCTTTTCCGGCATGTCGTCTTTACGCTCCGCAATAGCCCGGAAGATAAAGTTTGTCCCTTTCGCAACCGTAAGAAACTTGATGGGTGTCGGATTGTGATGATCAGCCGGTGGGGATTCTTTTTTGTCGTCCGAATAATATGGGCCATAATGCGGATTCATGATGTCTACATGAAGATCAGGAACATTCTCTGGATAGGCGTCAAGAAATACAAGGCGGCCTCGATTTTTTTGCGTTCCGAACATTGCCGGAATCAGAGTCCAAGCCTCTTCATCATCAAAAAACCCTTTTTCATCAATGGCGTCTCTTTTACACGCCTCCGGTATCAGCCCAATCGTATGGCAAAACCGGATGATCCCCTTGATACCGGGGGCAGGGATATATGGAATCCCCAGATTGTGATCGAAAACCATGCTGACTTCATGAGGATGGGATTCTCCAATACCGGTAATTAAAGGCGAAACTAGCATTGCGCTGATATTCACGATCTCATACTTTTCAGGTGAAAAACTCGCACAATAATCACTCATATTCTTATGCTTATGTCTAAGCTGCTCAACGGCATTATTTTTCATTTGTCTATATCGCTTTAGATAATGCTCAACCGGCACTGTTTCATTACCACTTTCGTCAGCCGGTTTGTATACATTGCTAAGAGGAATGAATTTGTTGTACCAGAGCCCGAAGTTACCAGTTATCTTAGTTTGAGATACACCTTGCAGTGTTTCAGGAAAGGGATAAAGGGCCATAATATTATCCTCCTTCACGATAAATCCGCATTTGCAAACCGTTTGATCCACTCAAGCAGGGCAAGGGATTCGTTCTGGTTGTTGAGATAGTCTCGTTGGTCCATTTTTGATAATTTTTGAATGTAATGCTTTGCTTCCTTACATTCTCCAAAATTTTTTACATCCGTCTGTTGAAGCCACTTCGTCAAAATGTCAAACAGCGCCATATGCTCGGGTTTGCCTTTGGCCAGCCAGAAAGCAAGTGTTTGACCGAATCCGTTCTGGAGTATCATGGATGGCGCACCTGCAGAAAATGGCTTCAGTTTTTCTTGATCCACTTTATTTCTTGCCGCCAATATTTCATTTAAAGCAAATTCAGCCCGTTTCTGTGCCATCGTTCTCATTTTCCCCCTCCTTTTATCCATGCAATCTTGCAGATGCCCCGCCCCAGCGTTTCATCACCGCCGATCTGGATAAAATTTCTGATCACTTCTTCCATATGGCCACGCACAGTATCTGCCTGTAACGTATTATCGAATATAGCACGACTGTAGTAGACTACCGAATAAAGAACTGAATCTGTTGGAAGCAGCTCCTGATAACGAAGTGCGCCGCCCTGTGCTGTCCCTGTTTCTGAATCAATTTTGATTTGCGTCTGTATCTCCGTGCAGGAATCGACCGCATACTTGAATACTTCATCGGAGACGAGAAGGAGTGTATCCATGTCAGGGAAGGAATGAGGAATCGGATTGGGGACTTCACCATTCGCCACGCTTACAACCATGTCTTCCAGGATCACGCTGTCCGTTATGCCGCCTGCAAGACACAAAGCATGTTCTCCGTTCATCCGTGGAATACCGTCGATTGTTTGAAGACCCACAAATGAAAGATCGTTGCTCAATCGTTTCAATACCGCCGGACAGGTTACCCAAACAAAGGGCGCGATATTTGAGCGAACAGGAAAAGCAAGGAGCTTTGCATCGGAGAAAGCGACAGCGCCGGGGAAGTTTTCCTTGACTTCGAACCGAGAATTTTCATCCCTTTGTGAATTATAGTATTCGTGATGTATAGCATCATCCCTGTCATACCCGAAAAGAAAATTAATGAGCGATTTATCCTCTGCAAAATCACGGTAATGCGCCCGCATTGCCCCCTTTACACCAGATGCCTGAATGTGGGGCCAATTGGTGTGGCGTTCCCGTTGAATCGGCAAGTCCACCGCGGCGAACGCTGCCCCGCTTCCCGCATGAATGGGTGATACAGCGTAAAACGTGCAAATGGAAAAAATGTCTCTCTTCAGCATGGTCTTCCTCCTAAATTGCGATGCATTGATCGTTAATTTTTTTGCCGAATACGCTTCCCGCAGGAAAGTACCCCTTCATCGGTTTGTGAAATCCCCGGTGTAAGTCCCACCCGCCGAAGTAAGCAACCCGCCCCGTAACGATGCAATGACGATTGACTTCTTTGTTGCCTGCCATAATGGACAAGGTCATAAAAAGACCTGATTTACCTTCCTTTTCCTGCAATGCGATGGCTCCTATTTTTTTATATTTACCGAAACGCTGCTCTGCGCCAAGCTTAAGGACGCCGGAATTGCTTAGTGGAAGTTCCTGGTTAACACCAAAAACCAGTTTCACATCTTTACAAAGTCTGGCATGGACAAAGGAATACAGGTACCCCTCTCTCGCAGTGCGCCTTTTATCCTTCACATCGAGAGCAATCCCCGTGTGTTTTTCGCTCACAAAAAAATCCTCACTTGGTCTGATGGTTTTTTCTTCGCTTGCCGTACAAAGTTCATCCAGGCTTACCCAATCACCGCCAAGGTTCTCAAGGTTTCTTCCCTTTGCCCAGATAATATCCCCGCCACTTGACGTTTTGATCAACGAATTTTTAACAGGCGAGGCGACGGTAATTTTGCGAAGCCTTGTTTTTTTCTTTTCCTCTGTCTTCTCGGAAAACCAGATGAAGGGGCAGGGAAGCCAGATCCTCTCTTCAAAGAGAAAGAACGGGCCAAGGATGCTGAACGGACACTCCTCGCCTGAATTGCCGATGACTTCGATAACATCAGAGCCGCAATCCCCCCGGTTATAATCAGCGAAAGCGATGTCTTTCTGAACCAGCGTGGCAGTCCTGAGCGCCCCGCCGATTGTATGGGCGGGCGGCGGAAAAACCATCGACGCCGTGTGGCTTTCACCCACATTTGCGGGTTCCGCGCCGCGAAAAAACAACGTATCCTGTGGCGTAAAGCTGAACCATTCAGTCATTTTCTTCCTCCCCTCCCAGAAATCCCGCAACCAGCAATCCTTCGGGATTAAATTGCCCTTTCTCGCCATTCTTCTTCCACACAATATGGGCGATTGCAGTGGCTATTTCTTCTTTGGTTGCACCTGATTTCGTGCCTGATCGTTCAATCTGTTTTGCAATGAAGGCAGGCAGGTTTCTTTCTGCTGCTTTCTTGTCTTGCGCTATGATCGCCTCGATTCCAGGCCGCATGGCTTCGAGCCGGTATAAAAGGGATTGTGAAAGCTCCCTGTCCTTATCCATTGCCATCTTCCCGATTCTTGCGAAGGCGCCCCAACTTTTCTTTTCCGTCCACTTTCTCGTGAAATAGCGGGAGCCGCCATGGCGCTTTCTTAGCTCTATTGCGCAGGCATTGCGTCCACCTTTTTCCTTCGCCTCTGTTTTTAAAAGCTGATGCCCCTGTTCTATCATCTGGGTGAGGCTTTCCTTGTGGTGACAGATCAGAATGGCAGCGGATATGGATATGTCTTCACCGATTCCAAGATTTACGGAAAGTTTTCCGGGTTCGGGCGTCCATCCGTTATTTATCGTTCGTGAGATGCGATCCATACTGATAAAGCGGAAGGCAGACGTATAATAATCCTTGATTTCCTGTGCCGCCGCAAGGACGTTCCCAATCGGCAGAAACGCGCAGACATCGTCGCCACCCGCATAAACCAGACGCCCACCGTTCTTGGCGATGATCGGGGCGACGCCATAGATCGAGAAATCTCCCAGTGCCTCTGATATGGCTGCATGAATCGCAGGAGTAACCAGCCTTTTATTCAGAGAAGAACTTCCAAAGATTAGTTTCCACGCATTCCTGTATAGCTTATCGAAACCCGGCTGTTGCAAGCGCTTTACAATATCCGGGTGCATGATTTTGTCCCAGGTTGCGGCAATGGTCTCGCCGTTGACCAGCTTGCCCATATTGTCCCCGTCCATCATTAGAATGGCGTAATACTTGTCTGTGTTTCCAATCTTTTTGTTCACCTTTACATTTATTTCATCCGTTTTGCTGTCATGCAGTTTGTCGGCAATCGCTTTCTTTCTGTCGCCTGTAATATTATTTCTATTGAAATAATCCGTTAACGCCATCATTGTCGTGGAAGGGAAGCTGTCCGCGTCATCGAAAATGCCGTTTAAAATATGCATCTCATTCTTTTTCAATACCCGTGGCGCATACCGCTTAATAAAGCAGACGGTACAGAGATGCTCGTTTTCCTTGAAATCATCGTCATTGGCGAATCGGTTCCAGAATTTCTTGATGTTATCTGTATAATCGGACGCTTCCTCACCCTGCCAGGGCTTATCATGAAGAACCTCGAATTCTCCGCACATTTGACATTTTTCTCCAGCCTCTTCTTCACGGATAATGGGTTTTTTTAATTTCTCGGTGGCAAGTGCCGATTGGGTGAGGCTATGGCTGGTTGAATACAGAATCCCCATGCTGGCTTTTTTTACTGAATAAAACTTCTTTTCCAATATTGGACTAATGGTTTCCAAATAAGTAAAAGGTTTTTTCCACTGCCTCTCATCCACCAGGGTTTCAATTTCCGCTTTATCGTCGTTGTCGGCCAGTCTTACCGATGCCCACTGAAAGTCCCAGAAGTGTGATGCCTGCCGGGTGAACATGGCCGTAAGATAGTTATGTTCTTCATTCGACAAATGCTTATTTTCAGTTAGATAATCACAGGTCATCTGTGACAGTTTGTCCCATTTGTCGGCTATAGTTTTTTCGAGTTCCCTTGCGATTTGGTCCACTTTGCCGAAGGGCACGAGAAATAAAAACTTGTTTGGTAGACTGGCGATACCACGCGGATGGTTTTCCCAGATTTGAGGTCTGAATGTTCCGGAGACCTCCCATTCCTTTTCCAGATATATGCTGACAAGTGGTTGATCGATGAGCGACGGATAGAGGACATGGTCGGCTCCCAGGTTTTCCATGACCCACCGCAATCCTTCAAAAGCAAGCCAGGATAAGAGAACGGACCCCACCCAAAAGTCTCTCAATTTTCTGGATTTTGCGATAAAACCCTGCACCGGCGTAATGGAAAACACCAAGAGACCCACTTCTTGCGGCGATCCCCCAAGCTCTATGCATGAGCTGATTGCGGAACATAGGGCGTTGTGTTGCCAGATGGAATGATCGGGGAAGCGCGAGTCGGCTGGGATGCGATGCCACAGCGCTCCAAGGCCGCCTATGTTTTGCTCTGAAAGCGCAAAGCGCAGCACGAGATGGGTATAGAGAAAACGGGCAATGGCAAAGCGATCCGGATCTTTCTCAAATCGGGCCGCATAATCTCCCTTTCCCGCTTCCATCCCGATGTGATTTTTTAAGAATTCAATAGTGGCCGTATGGATGTTGTCAGGAACCATATTTATATCAATAATTTTAAGGCTGGATTTTTCTGCCGATGTTGGATGGGTAATAATCGGAGTCTTGTAAAAATCCACAGCACCGCTCTTATTATCATCAGCGTTATAGGTCGGCACTTGCCCCCGTTCAAACCCAGCTGCTATGGCATCGGCCATCTTCCAGAATTCATCATTCGGCCTGTCCATCCCAAATATTTCAAGATATGCCGCCGCTCTCTCTTCGTGTTTTTGAATACCGAATACTTTGTCAATCGGGTCATGCCACCAGGCAGCGAATTTGTTGTTCCAATAGGATGTGTCGGGCTTTTGCCAGGTCATTGCGCGCCTCCCATCAACATACCAATGTTTAGGTTCATTTCATTGCAGACGGCCAAGTATTCATCGATCTTATTTGAATCATCATTCGGTCCGGTTCTGTATTGGTAGGGTAGAAACAAAATTTGTCCTTGATATTTCCCATCCGGAGTTTTGTTTACATGAAGAAAATACGGCTTGGCGTGGCGGCCATGTCGGACAAACTGTGGTATGTTTCGTTCTGATTTTGATTCGATAGGCATTGCAATCCATTTTCTTTTATCAAATATGTGCCGTTCTTCCAGATTCAACCGGGCTTCACGGTATCCCTTGCCAATCTCAGATAGAGCGTCTTCCCATGTTTTATATGTATTGAAGTCTTTGAAAAGCTTTGCTTCTTTCGAAAAAGAGGTGAAGGACTTTAGCTCCCCACCTTTCCTAACTGCCAGATCGCTGAACTCTGAGCAATGAAGCGAACCAAAACCGTTACGGGAGCGAGACCCGAGGCCGCCAAAAAGAACCATGCAACGTAATGCTTCATGGAATTCGGACTCTTTACTCTTAGGAAAGGTTATGATTATCTTGAAAGTTGATTCTGGTTCGATATATTCTCTGAGATATTTATCTTGTCTGCGCCTGGGGTCAAGGAGACCAAAGGCAAGATACTCTATAATAGGGTTTACTGAAAAAGTCATAATTCAACAATTCACCATCCCTGTGCCGGTGAGAGGTCTATACCGCGCAATAAGAACCACTCCACGGACCAGCTCTAAATGCCGCCGGATGGTGAGACGACGG
>Ga0272444_10004083_pt1 | contig 12979 bp, 13 predicted proteins | sample SSMForm13_FD_201033 | JGI IMG/M metagenome (GOLD analysis project Ga0272444, IMG submission 201033) | Marine sediment archaeal communities from Little Sippewissett salt marsh, Falmouth, MA, United States - SSM-Form-13 | ecosystem: Environmental > Aquatic > Marine > Wetlands > Sediment ...
TGAGAAGAGAAAGTCACAGCCGTGGGACCCTTAGGGTTGGCAAGGACAGCAGGGCGGAGGCTGATCTTCCTCGGAAGCCCTCCTTGCATTTGAGGACAAAGCGCAAGAGAGGACGTATCATAATGGGACGCAGAAAGGATTCTTCTCTGGGCTTCAGCATCGGGGATCAGGCTGTCTCCCCTCCCTGAGTTCCTCAAGTGCCGAGAGCACGATCTCGGGGTCCACCCTTTGCGTGTAATCAGCATCAACAAAGGCCATTTTAATCTTTCTGTCACGGTCGATCACGTATGTGGCCGGTATGGGCAGCTCGAAGGTTTCATCACCATTGGCTGTGAGGATATCTATGCCGAAACCTTCATAGATCGGTCTCAAGGCCTCGGGCAGCACAAATACGAGACCGAACTGTCTCGCCACATGATTGCCCACGTCACTGAGAACCTCGAAAGTCAGTTTCATGCCTTGTGCTGTCGAGACCGAATTATGAGGCGTCTGAGGCGACACAGCCACCAAGTGAGCCCCAAGTTCCTCTATTCGAGGCAATGCGAGTTGCAACGACTGCAACTCCAGGCTGCAATAGGGTCACCAGCCGCCCCGATAGAAGCTCAATACGACGGGTCCTTTCTTGAGGTGTTCCGACAGCGACACAGGGGTGCCGAATGCGTTGGGTAGCACAAACTCGGGTGCCAAGTCGCCCTCCTGGTGTGCCGACTCGATGATCCCCGATCCTGCCAAATCCTGAGTGGCGTGGGTCATGATTGCGTGCTGATCGGGGGGGACCTGGTTTTTAACCTTCTCCCTCAGGTTCGTCAGATCATCAGACAAAGACATGGTGCCCTCCTCGGTTATTCAATGCTCAAAGAAGTATTTGTTGCCTCAGTGAAGCGAAGGAAAACCCTTGTCAAGTTGAGAAGTGTCTTCTGGGGGGCCCTGGCGGGCAAGCATGCTTGTTGCCTATCAGAAAACCCTGCGTGCAGCAACCAATGGTCGATTCCTGGACATGATTTGCAGCTTAACATCGGCGGCCAGCCCTGCAGATTTCAAATGGGCCAATCACGATGCACTAGGGCGGGCTGCCTGGTTCGTGTCCCAATAACCTCAAATGACGTCGAATCTGGCGGACGTGAGAATCAACATGAAACGCGGTCAACCGGACTAGTTGTCGCGTATTCAAGGGCCCGGCGAAGGGATGGCTGAAGACAGCAAGGCGGGCGGTATCCTTGTTCAACCCTTTCACAAAGGCTAGGAACTTCCGTTGATTCTCCCTCCATTGATGGACAAGGGCTTCAAATGACTGATGGCCACTCGGCGCCATCGTGTTTGAAACCACTGGCACTGGTATGCCCAACCTCAGGACAAAAAGGGTCATGAAATGAACAATGCGATCACGAAGCCCCCTTGTCTGGGGCGCTCTCTTGTCCACTCGGCCCAAGTCGCCCATGATTGCCATTTCAGCCAGAACGAGATGTTCAAGGACCATGAGAATGGACCAGAGGTCTGGGGCTGGTTTGAACGACAGCTGCTCGGTCGTCACGTTTTGGAGCTGCGCCACAAGCACAGCCGTCTTGTGAATCAAGCTTTCTGTCTGCCTAAGCAATGCTTCCATGCTTCGGTGTGCTGTCCTACAAATCGGCCTTCAAACGGGGTTGGGTCCCAGCTGCTTACGACAAGATCGGTCCATGGCAAAGAAACTTAACGAAGCGTGGGTTTGGCTATGCCAAATCTTGATGAATTGCAAGACGTTCGGTTCATGATCACGGAAGTAAGCCCATCAGGTCCGATGTCAGCTGCTGGATATACAAATTCAGACGAACACGTTCAACGGCCGATTGGACCGGGTTTTTCTGAGACCCACGGGGACCCGCTTGCCTAGGCCTCACCCATGGTGCAGCATTTGATGAGCTTTTTAACATCATTTTTCTGGTTCTCAGTCAGGTGCTCAAATTGAACACCACAGCGCCTGGCATCGTCGACGGTTGCGTCGACCGTTTCAAGATCCCAGATGGTTTTGGCAGGTATGGTCATCGAGCTGAAATCACAGCCGATGCACAGTATATCTAAGCTAAGCAAGTCCTTTGCCCACCCGCTTGATGAAAGATAATTAAATCCAAGTCCATCCAGGCTCACATCTGCAATTCGTCCGACCACCGCTGGTCTCGAATTGAAACACACAAAGGCAGCTTCCTGCAGGGGGAATCGCTTGTGCTTCCTTCGCTCCACTCGTTCATGTCTCGCTGACGTTTCCATGGGGCAACTCCTCCAAAATCACACTGCGCCACATTTCTAAACATAATACATTCTAAGGCTATGTCCACCAAAGGTAAGGCCTACTCATAAGAAGTTGAATTCGCGCATGGTTGACAGAGCAGCGCTCATGGTGGAGAAGGGAAGGTGGCCAAGTAGGTTAAGCCAAGAGAAGGAAAAGCGAGGCCCAAGCCCTGCCTTTGCTCTTTGACGACTGAATGAAACTTGCTGCCTAGGATTCAAGTGCTGCGGTGCAGTTTCGGATGAGATACTTCAAAGAGGCCTTCTGATCATCTGTCAGGCTGCAAAATCGCACACCACATCGCCTGGTAGGAAGTTGGCTCTGAGTGTCTTCATCCCAGATGGTTTCACCGGTCAAGTTTCTTATCGCTAGTGTTTTCCCGGGCAATACGATGGCCAACTCAAGTGAAGTGCGCTGTGGCAGCTTGCAATTGTAATGAGCCAGAGCAAGACCACCACGGCCAATATTGGTCACCCTGGCTGCCATAACACAATCGGGCGCCGAGCTGGTCATGGAGGCAGCAGCAACCGTGTCTCTGACCAGGTTGAATCGCTGATGTTTTCTTCGCTCAACCGTCATTGCCAGCTAATTCCTGCAGAGAGAAAGAAAAGTAACCCTTACGTGGGTGGCCTATATATAAAAAAGCTGATAAATCAATTCATTACAACGTGCAGTTAAAACCGTTAAGAGCGCAACAGAAAAAGAGGCGCCTTGAGAAGCAGAATGAGCCGACGCGGCGCCTCCATAGCCATTTAAGCCATCTGCGTGAATCACAAGGCTTTGGGCCCTTCTGTGGTGTGATGCTGGATGAAGTGGTTCAGAGCAAACTTCTGGTCATCCGTCAGGCCCCCGAATTCTATGCCGCATCGCCTGGTTGCAAACTTGATGCTTGTTCCGTCATCTGTATCGACATCCGAAATGGTTCTACATGGCAACTGGTTCAAATAAATACTTCCGTCAGGCAGCACGATGTCTAGTTCAAGTGGGGAGAAGACGTCGCCCTTGTTGGTCACATAGGACAATGCAACGCCTCTTCGACTCACATCGATGATCTGCCCCACTTTATCAGGATAACTTCTGCAGTAGGCAAAGCTACCTGTAGTGACTTGGAATCGTTGATGTCGTCGTCGTTCAAACCATCCCTCTTTCTGACTCACGAAACCAGCATTCCTTTCTTTCCTTTGCCGGAATGGTGTTTCTGATTTGGTTGTTGGGCATGAAAATCAAATAAGGCCTGCAAAAACCATGCGAATAGTGGGATTGTGTCATTTCAATAGGTTGGCCGAGGGAAGTCGAATACCCGGGGTTAAATGTCGGAAAATAAATGTCACTTTGAGAAGGAAAGGTAACACGACCCTGTCAAGAAGGAGGCATGTTTAGATGGGCATCGAGCAAAGGCTGGCAGTGCACAAAGGACGGTGGGGCAGCTCCACCCCTGTTTCGGCTCTATTGTTTTAGGCCATATTTCAACGCTTGCGGCCAAGGGGCTATGAAGCCAATGAGGACAAGGCAGCCCTTCGGAGAAGATTGACAAGACGCCTTCGATTCTGTATACGACTTTAACAATGACATGTTCAGGAGGAGATTCTCGTGGCAGACTCGGCCATTGACATGCAGTTTAAGCACAGGATTGCTCAGTATTTGGAGGGGAGACTTCCCACCAATTGTGATACTTGTGGAACCTGTTCGTCGGCCTGTCCCGTCCATCTGACGGTTGCAGAGTTTGACCCGAGAAGATTTATCCGGATGATCAATCTGGGTTACAAAGACGAGCTTTTGGGAAACACGGCCATTTGGTATTGTGCCATGTGCAACACGTGCACGGTGGTTTGCCCTCAGGATGTAAGGTTCAAACAGATCATGGAAATCCTTCAGAAGGTCGCCCTGGCCGAAGGGTACGTGCCGCCGTCCTTTGTGGGTGAGTTGAGGGAGATTGAGCGGCAATGCCAGGCGTATCGATGTGAGCAGATCGCCTCCCGCCTCATTGAGTTAAATCCCGAGCTTCAAAAGACAGAAGTCACATAAGCCCTGCTGCGGGCCACGCCTCTCCTGCAGCCCCTGAGGGCTTGTCAACATGAAAAAAGCAATGAGGTTGCCTTAGCAGGTCAGATTTTTTTAAAGGCAGGTCAAACCTCAGGCTCTTTAAGCAGCAGCCTGTTTCTTCATGCGACTGGGTCCCAGTTGGTTGAGCTTGTCTTCCATTTGCTTCGTGATTCTCACAAACTCAACAGGCATGTTGGAGGCAAGGGTTGCGAAGCCCAGGCGTTCTTCTTCCAGGCCGATTTCAGACAGCAGCCTTCTCCCATCCTCCACCCGCCATCCGGCAAAGGTGTTTCCCCGCTGAGACTTGCAGTTGTCCTTGTGGCAGGCCAAGACCAAGACACCTTCGGCGCCAGCCCGGAAGGCCTTGAGAATATAGTCCACATCTACCTTGCCAGCGCATGGGACCTTGATCATCTGGAGCCCATCCGGGACGGGCATCTGAAAGACCCGGGCCATCTGCGCCGCCTCATAGGCCGAATTTTGGCAGCAAAAAGCGACCATCCGCGGCCCGGCCACCTCTTTGTCCATGGCATCGGCAATCTGGGCTTCGATCTGATCGTCGCTAAAATCCAAAAGCTGAATCGCGTCCATGGGACACTCGCTTGCACAGATGCCACAGCCTTGGCACGCCACCTCGGATATGACTGCTCGGTTATCCCAAGAGATGGCGTTGTGAGGGCAGACCCTGACACAGGTCAGGCACAGGGTGCATTTTCCCCGGTGGACCTTCACCTTCCCCACGGGCACCCGTTTCTTACCTTTTCCGAGAAGCTGACGAATTTTCAGGACCGTATTCTCCACATCGGTCCATGCGTCCATGAGGTGGCATGGCCGCCTGGCCGAACCGATGACGTAGATGCCTTCCCGGTTGGTGCGGATAGGCCAAAAATGGACATTATCCGGCTGCAAAAACCCCTCAGCATCTGTATCAATACCTAGCACCTGTGCCACCCGTGGGGCATCACCGTGTGGGCGAAAGGCCTCTTCAACCACCAAGACATGGGGTGCGAGGGCCACATGGCGGTGTAGGACGGTATCCAAGAAATCGATTCGAAGGTTCGATCCATTCTGTGTAATTTGGGGCCGCTCCCTCAGCTTGAAATAAAGGACCCCGGTTTCCCGGCTTCGCTTATAGAGGGATTCAAGAGCGTCTTGTGCCAGTTTGACATTGTTGACCAGCACCGTGGCTTGGCAGTCGTCACGAACTTGGATAGCGAGGGCACTTCTGATGGTTCGCTCCATGACCAGGGGATTCTCCTCCTCGTGAAGTCCCACCAGAAAGACAACGTCCTTGAAGCCGTCGCCCAGCCATGTCCCGTCCTCCCGAGGAGCAGCCAATACAGCCTCCATGTCGGAGTGACTCAAAACGTTTGCAGCCCCCTCCAGGCCATATTCTCCAGTCAAGGATACGGGTTCGGCCTCCAGGGCCACGACCACAGCGCCCACAGATCTTTCCAGCACCTCCTCTTGTTGTTGCAGTCGAATGCGAAAATCCCCTGGAACACCCATCAAAGAGACAAGCTTGGTCGAAAGCAGGGTTTCAACGGCTTCATGGGCAGGAAGGCTGTCCAAGAGGGTGGAGAGCCTATCCCCACTGGAGGAGACAAAATGATCGAATGAAGCCCCTCCCGCGAGGCTCGGGCTGTCATCGACAAGGATCGCCCTATAGCCTCCATCTGCGAGTTCACAGGCGGCCTTGATCCCCGTCCATCCCCCACCCACCACCAGGACGCTCGTATTCATGCCAATCTCTTCCGTGGGCTCAGCCCGCGACGTTTTCTTGCTCGTTTGAATCATGGATTGTCCGTAAATAATGTGCCACGTTCCTGGCGGCGCGGCCTGCCTGGGCCATGGAGTCGGCAATATCCTTCGGACCCTGGGCAGTGCCTGCCAGGAAAATGCCTGGCTGGCTTGTGGCTGTGTCTTTTAGGGAATCTGCCGAGGCAAGGAAGCCATGTTGGTCAAGGTCGATGTTCAACTTTTCGGCCAAAGCGGCATTGCTTGCCCCTGGCATGATCCCTACAGAGAGGACCACAAGATCAAAGGTCTCCCGCATGGCGCGCCCGTCTTGCTCATTGACATGGCAGACAAGGAGCTGGTCTCCTTCTGCCTGGAAAATGTCGCCGGGCATAAAGCGCACAAAGCGTATATGGTCTTTGCATGTTTCGTAAAATCTGGAAAAGTTCTTGCCGCAGTTCTGTATGTCCATGTAGAAGATGGCCACGTCGATCTCGGGGTGCCGCCAGTACAGAGCCTCTGCCATGCGCATGGCGTAGCCGCAACAGACTTGGGAGCAAAATCCGTGACCGAGTTGATGGTCGCGGCTGCCCACACACTGAATAAAGGCTATGCGTTTTGGGGGCTTGTTGTCTGAAGGACGGACCACCTCGCCCGTTTGTCTTAGCATGCGCTCCAGGTCCAGGGCTGTGATCAGGTTCCTATGAATACCGTACCCATATCTGGGCTTATGGACCGGATCAAAGGCCTGAAAGCCACTGGCGACGACGACAGCCTTGGCTTCTTTGGAAATATGGCGCGGCTTCTGATCGAGATCGATGGCCTTTTCCGGGCAGAGCTTCTGACAGAGCTGGCAACTCCCATCCCGGAGGTACAGGCATTTGGCTTCATCAACGGCATAGAGCGGCACGTTATTTTTTGAAAATCCTCGAACGATGGCGCCTGGAACCGGACATTTTTCAAGACACAATCCGCAATTGGTGCATCTTTGAGGATCCACACAAAAGGGGTGTTGGAAAATGGTGTAGGAGAAACAGCCGTTTGGGCTTACTTCTTTGAGTTCTGACTTGAGGTGAACAGTGATCCTGGGTTCCTGGATGACCTCAAGGAGCCTTTTTTCAACGGAACAGGCGCCACACTTCTGACATTCGTCGGCTTTTTTGCAGCAAAACTGAATGGCATACCCGCCCAGGAAACTGCTCTTTTCCACCAAGTCTACAGCCATACCCAGCCGCGCTAGCTCCCAGGCCACCGTGAGGCCTGCGATGCCGCCACCAAGGACAAGAACGCTCCCCTCGCTTTGATTCGGCAACGTCTCTTTGACATTTAGACTCAATCAATCCTCCAGTTGCTCTAGGTCCCGGCTTCAATTCCACCGGTCTTTAGGATATCGAGGATGACCGCTTCGTGCCCTGACGCCGTGATGTGGATCCCATGACACAGGCCGGCAGATTTGATTGACTTCACCATGCTGGCGGCCATCTCTGTGCATTTTGCCATATCAGCGGCCTCGATCTGCCCAAGGATGTCCTCAGGCACAAACAGGCCTGGACAGCGCCCATCCCTATACTGGGCCACCTTTTCAGGGACGAGGAGGCGTACCCCGGCCAACACCTTGACACCGCCCCGGCTCACATGCCCCATGAATGACTTAAGCTTCTCTATGCTGAATACTGGGTGGGTCACGAGGAAGGAAGCGCCGGCTCTTATCTTTTTGTCTACCTTGATTAACTGAGGCTCGATAGGATCGGCTTCAGGATTGGCCGCCGCCCCGAGGCAGAACGCCGCGCTGCCTGTGAGGGCGCTGCCGGTCATATCTTTTCCTTCCTTCAAGCCCTTTGATACTTCCAGAAGGTGAACAGAATCAATGTCATGCACAGGCTTGGCATCTCCGTGGTCGCCAAACTTGACGTGGTCGCCGCTGACACAAAGAATATTGTTGATCCCCTGGGAAGCCGCTGCCAGAAGGTCGGACTGGAGGGCAATCCGGTTCCTGTCCCGGCAGGCCACATGCATGATCGGCTCAACACCCTTTTCAAGGGCGAGCCGGCACACGGCCCATGGGCTCATGTGCATGGCTGCATAAGGATTGTCGGAGACCCCCAGGGCATCGACGACCCCCTTGAGTCTGTCGATCATGCGGGCTGCATCCTCGAGGTCCGTTCCCTTGGGGGCATCAATGCTCGCCGTGACCAGGAACTTGCCTGACGCCAGTGCCTCTTGAAAGGATTTTGCCATGCTATTCGTATCTCCTTCTATAGGCTTCATGAACAAGTCTGGCCGGGAACTGGTCAGCGCCATATTTCTTGGGGGGGCGCGTTTGTTCCATCCTGCCCAGCCTGTCTATCTTTTTTAGCCGATTGTAAATCAGGGTCCAGGCACAGTCCTTTTCAGGGTCTATCTCACACTTGCCGTGCCGTGTTCCCCCGCATGGGCCATTGACCAACCCCTTTGGGCAAATCGTTACCGGACAGATGCCGCCCGTCTCAGCGAGCACACAGTCGCTACAAGACCGGCAGCGTTCAGTCCAGACGCCAGGGCCCTCTGCCACGCCGATAAAGGTCGTGTTGAGAGCTGGCAATACCACCTTGTGGTCAAATACATCACTGACCAGTTGGACGCCCGCGCCGCAGGCCGAGGAGAGGATAAGGTCGTAGTCATCCACAATCACTTTCTGGGTTATCTCTTCTATAAATTCCCGGTCGCATTGCCGCTCAATGGTGAGCTCGTCGATCTTTGCATCCTGATCTTTTAAGGCGAGGGCCATCTTCAACTGGGAGGCGAGGACCGCCACCTCTTTTTCTCCGCCAGCCAGGCACACGGCCACACAAGTACCGCATCCCAGAATCAGAATCTTCTTTGCACCGGAAACGAGTTCTTCTATTTCATTGAAGGGCTTTCTTTTGGCTATGATCATTTACGTCACCCCGGCGTGGCTTGTGGGTCACTAAAAATACTGGACCGCTGACATCACAAATCCCTTTTCGCTGACGGCAACCTGAGCAACTGAAAGGGGTTTGGGCCCAATTCCTGGGCTCTTTTGGTCATGATTTCCACGGCCTCAGCAAACAAAGGGGCATCCGATGCCCCGATATGAAACATCTCCAGGCGTTCCGCGCCGAGGCCGATCTCATCCAGAAGTGTTTTTGTATACTCAACCCGCTCCTTGGCTCTGAGATTTCCTTCCAGGAAATGACAGTCCCCTACCTCTCAGCCGCCCACGAACACCGCGTCAGCCCCCGCCTCAAAGGCCTTCAAGATGTGGAGGACTTCCACCTTCCCGGTACACAGGTATTTCACGATGCGCACCGTGGGGGGATATTGGAGGCGCTGAGACCCTGCCATGTCGGCAGCCGTATAGGTGCAGTAGGTGCAGACAAAGGCCTCTATCTTGGGGTCAAAGGCCTTGGTGGGGCTTTCTTGCTCGGTTTGTTCCGATATGGCTTGTTCCATGGAAGTGTTCACCTAATACAAGGCGCAGATCTTGGCAATGAACTGGTTGTCTGTGTTGTGTCCCACCTCGATCGCCCCGCGAGGACAGGCCGTGGCGCAATTGCCGCACCCCTGGCAGGCTGCGGCATCAATGGTCACAACCCCTTCCTCTTCGTCGACCCGCGGCACATGGTAGGGACAGGTTCTGACACAGGTCAGACACATGGCGCACTTGCTGCTGTCCACCTTGGCGACAGCCCCGCCGACAAACATCTTCTTTTGAGACAATACCGTTGATGCCCTTGATGCAGCGGCCTTGGCCTGGGCCATGGCCTCGTCGGCAAATTTGGGCATATGGGCCAGGCCGCACAGGAATATGCCGGCATTGGCAAAGTCCACAGGCCTCAACTTCAGGTGGGCCTCGGCAAAGAATCCGTCTTGGTCCAGGGGCAGCTTGAAAACGTCAGCCACCTGCTTGCTTCCCGGGTGGGGTCGGATGGCGGCGCTCAGGACCACAAGATCCGGCTCGATCATGAATTCAGCTCTCAGGTTTTGATCAAACACCTTGACCTGAAGGGTGCCGTTGACTTCGTCCACTTCAGGCTTCTGCCTGAGAAAATATCGCAGGAAGCGCACACCCTGCTGGCGCGCCTTCTGGTAGGCAAGCTCTTTAAAGCCAAAGGTGCGCATATCCCGGTACAGGACAAAAATGTTGATGCCCGGGTTCAGCTCTTTGAGCTTGAGGCTGTTCTTTGCAGCAGCAGTGCAGCACACGCGGCTGCAGTATGGATGCGCCTCATCCATGCACCCGACGCACTGGATGAAGACCAAACGCCTCACCCCTTTAAGACGCTCAGGCTCGAGGACAATCCGTCTTTCCAGCTCCTTCTGGGTGATGACATGGTCGTTTCGGCCGCAAAGGTACTCCGTGGGTTCATATTCAGTGCCTCCAGTGGCCACGATAAGGGCGCCGTAGTCTATCTGTTTTAGACTGCCATCCACGGAGATCGTGCTCTTAAAAGCTCCCAAATGCCCGGAGTAGTCCTTGACTTCCGCGTGGGTATAGACGGTGATGCGGGGATGGGCCTCAACTTCTTGGATAACCGCTTCCAGATATTCGGCCGGCCGCGCACCATCTTCCGTATAGTAAAGGTCTCTGGCATTGCCGCCGAGTTCGCCTGAACGCTCTATGAGATAGGTTTCAAAACCCTGGTTGGCCAAAGTGAAGGCCGCTGTCAGACCCGCAAGGCCGCCTCCGATGACCAGCCCTTTTTGTGTAACGTTGAAGGGAATGTCGTAGAGAGGCTCAAGTACCGCCGCCCGGGCCACAGCCATGCGCGTCAGATCTTTGGCCTTGGCGGTCGCCCTTTCCGGATTAAAGGTGTGGACCCAGGAATCCTGATCCCGCACATTGGCCATCTCAAAGAGGTACTTGTTGAGCCCCGCCTCGCGGATGGTGTCCTGGAAGAGAGGCTCATGGGTTCGGGGAGAGCACGAGGCGACCACCACCCGATTGAGTCGGTGCTTTTCCACCATGGCCTTCATCTCTTCTTGCGTGTCTGTTGAGCAGGTGAAGAGATACTCCTGGGCAAAAACGACGTGAGGAAGGGTCTTCACATATTCGGTCACCTGACCCACATCCACGGTACCCGCTATATTGATGCCGCAGTCACACAGGAAGACGCCAATGCGGGGTGCTTCCTGGGTGATGTCACGCTCCTGTGGATAGGCTTTTTCCTTCACCAGCGTTCCCCGGGCCTCGGAAAGGAGGCTCGTGGCCGCCCCCGCGGCGCTGCTTCCCTGAAGAACGGAACTTGGGATCCCTTTGGGGCTCTGAAGGACGCCGCAGGCGAAGATGCCGGGAACAGAGGTGGAGACCGCATCGAGGGGCCGGCTTTCACAAAAGCCGAATCGGTTCAACCCGATTCCCAGCTTTTCTGCAAGTTTCAGGAAGCCGGGGTCCGGCCGGAGTCCTACGGACAGGATGACCATATCAAAGGTCTCTGTTTGGATCTCGCCCGATTCGTCCACATAGGTCAGATCCAAGTCATGGGTTTGTGGATTCTCCAGCACCCTTGATATCATCGATCTGACGTACCGGACGCCCCCTGAGGTCCGGGCCCGTTCATAATACCGCTCGAAACTCTTGCCTGGAGCGCGCATGTCTATGAAAAAGATGGTTGGCTCAATCTCCCGCTCGTGTTCCTTTGAGATCATGGCCTGCTTTGTGGCGTACATGCAACACACGTAGGAGCAGTAGTCGCAGCCAATGGAGGCATCGCGGGAACCCACGCACTGAATCCACGCCATCTTCCTCGGTTCTTTCGCGTCAGAAGGTCGCTGGATGTGTCCCTGGAAAGGACCCCCGGCCGACAGGATCCGTTCGTATTCGATGCTCGTAATGACATTCGGATAGCGGCCATAACCGTATTCCGGCTTCCGGCGCGCATCAAAGACCTCATAGCCTGTGGCCAGGATGACAGCCCCGGCGTCAATTTCAATATGCTTGTCTTTTTGACTAAAATCGATCGCCCCTGGGCCGCAGACTTCCTGGCACACCTTGCATGCCCCCGTGTTCAAATGAACGCAGGTTTTCGGGTCAATTTGAGGCACATTGGGGGTGGCTTGGGCAAAAGGGATATTGATGGGCTTTCGAGGTCCCATGCCCCGGTTGAATTCTGAGGGGATGGGTTCGGGTTTCCTGTCGACAATATCTTCGAGCTTGATGTGACCTGTGGGACAGACGGAGGCACAAGCGCCACAGGTTCGACACACGTCGCTGTGAAGGTGGAAAGGGGTGTTGACCTCTAAATCGGCGCCCCGTCCCGTGAGCGTGATGGCGCTTACCCCCATGCGCTCCTCACACATGCGGGTACAGAGTCCGCATAGGATACAATCATCGGTCTCCGGTTGAAAACGGGGTGTCTCTATGCCGTACTCCTTGGCCAGGTCCTGCAGGACCTTCACGCCTGGACACCGGGCCAGCAACAGCTCAACGATCATCCGTCGGCCATTGATGACCCTTTCGGTGTCAGTGCGCACTTCCATGTCTCTCCAGACCGGGTAGTTGCAGGACGTCACCAGACGGCTCCTCCGGCCGTCAAAGACCTCAACGGTGCACAATCTGCAGGCGCCGGCAGGGGTCAACGCCCTGTGATAACAAAGGGTGGGGATGTGGACATTGTATTGCCGGGCAACCTGCAGGATGGTCTGGCCCTCTTCGGCCTGAACCTGTTTGCCATTGAGTTTAAATGTAATCATCCAGAACGGGTCCCTTTTTACTTGATGACGACAGCGTCAAACTTACAACGCTCGTAACAGAGGCCGCAAGTGATGCACTTTCCCTGATCAATCACGTGGGGGCCTTTCTTTTCCCCCGAGATGGCCTCAGCGGGGCATTTCAGGGCACAAAGTTGACAACCGGTGCAGAGGCTTTCATCGATTTCGTAGCGAAAAAGGCCTGGACAGACGCCTGCTGGGCACCGCTTTTCCTTCACATGGGCC
>Ga0272444_10004084_pt1 | contig 12976 bp, 6 predicted proteins | sample SSMForm13_FD_201033 | JGI IMG/M metagenome (GOLD analysis project Ga0272444, IMG submission 201033) | Marine sediment archaeal communities from Little Sippewissett salt marsh, Falmouth, MA, United States - SSM-Form-13 | ecosystem: Environmental > Aquatic > Marine > Wetlands > Sediment ...
GCTTACTGCTCTTTTGTCTAACCAACGATCCTACATCGATCAGTTCGGGCGGGAAGAAAATGATGATAAATTGATTCCCACCAACTCCAATTAGGATTTGAAACAAAACGTTGGTGGGCCTGCCCGGATCGGCGACACAGAGGTTGATACAAAGCTTACTGCTCTTTTGTCTAACCAACGATCCTACATCGATCAGTTCGGGCGGGAAGAAAATGATGATAAATTGATTCCCACCAACTCCAATTAGGATTTGAAACAAAACGTTGGTGGGCCTGCCCGGGTCCGGATCATATTGAAATTCCAAGGATCTGCTTCAAGCTTATTCAGGAACTCAATGGTGGAGAGTATAAGATAGGTAACTTGAGGCTGCAAATATAATGTCCGGTATGTACATCTCTCTTTCCACATCAGATATATTCAGGTCAATTTCGCCCCGCATGTATGACAGAAGAATTCGTCTTCTCCCACTTCATTTTTGCATACGGGGCATATGCCTCCGTGCATGGGTCCTGAATGCTCCTTCCTGTCGGACACTTCCAGGGTGATCCTCGGGCTGCCTCCGTCATCCTTTTCCACCCTCATGTCCCACAATTCTCCGTGGGTTTCTATCAGATGTCTCATCTCCGGGGGCAGGGTCAGTGTCCCGTCCGGTGCTATGAATACCTGCCTTGAACTCTCCAGGGATTCCAGCTTCAGGTCCCCTCCATGCTGGCCTATGAACCTTCCATCACGCAGTTCAAGGGATCTGTCCGTGAAGGATGCAATATGCTTGGAGTGTGTGACTATGAGACAGGAGGTTCCAATCTCATCTCTTAGCTTCACTATCATCTCCATGACGTTTTCAGCGTTCTTGTAATCCAGGTTTCCGGTTGGTTCGTCCATGAGAAGAACGAGAGGATCGTTGGCAAGCGCCCTCGCGATTGCTACCCTCTGCCTTTCTCCTCCGCTGAGGTGGGTGGGGAGGGAATACATTCTGTCTTCCATTCCCAGAAGTTTCATCAGTGTCTTTGCTCTCCTTCTGGCCTCCGACCTCGAAGTTCCTGCGAACTTCATGGTCTGGACTATGTTGTTGAAGGCTGATACGGTTGGAATGAGGTTTCCCTCCTGAAAAACATAACCAACTGTATTTCTTCTGAATGGAACTCTCTTCTCCTCGGGGACCTTTTGAAGGTTCAGGCCATCGTAGAACACGTTTCCGGCCGAGGGCTCCTGGAGGCCTCCCAGGATCCTCAGTAGCGTGGACTTCCCGCTCCCGGAAGGACCGACCACCGACACGATCTCACCATGTTTGAGCTTCAGGTTCAATCCTCTCAAAGCAACGATATTCGCGGTTCCCTCGATTCCCTTGTAGAGACTGTAGAGGACCTTTGCCTCAAGAGCGTATTCGGTATTCTTATCGCCCTTCATTCAGATCACCCTCGTGGAAACCGCAAGGTCCTGTCTGGCCGCGCTCACCGCACTGACAGCGACCGCAACAAGCATCCCTATGAATATCGCGCAGCTTATACCCAGAATGACCTGCCACGGGAAGAATACCAATCGTTGCAGACTCCCACTGCCGATCCCCAGGATCAGCCCGAGAAGTTCGAAGAATCCGTTCATGAGATAGCTCAATCCGATACCTACCAGCAATCCCATGACAACGGATACGAACATGACCAGAGCATTCTCCCCTATGGCGATCTTGTAGACCTGCCATCTGGAAGCCCCCACGGTCTGCAGGACCGCGAACTCCCTCATCCTCCTCTTTATGATGATCGAAGAGAAGGCGAAAGCCGAGGTGAAGACAGCGATCAGAGAGGCCACGAACATCATCGTCAGAAGTCCGGGGATACCGAAGTTGATCTGGTCCGAGATATCATCCTTCTCCTGAGCAAGGTCCCTGTAGTCCGACATATTCAGGTTCCGGTCCAGCCCCTTTCTGACCTCGGCCCGGTCCGCTCCATTTTCGATATCCGCGAGATATATGATCGCGTCGAGGTCCGGGTCCGGATTGATCACAGTCAAGGTGTAATGCAGATCGTTCCAGGAGCTATCAAGAGTGATCCTTGCCGTGTAGATATCCTCCACGAGGATGGGAGTTATGTTCCCCCTTCTGGAACCCTGCTCCCAGTTCAGGAATATCTCCTTCATCTGGACGTTCGGACCAAGGGAGAAAATGAACTTATAATCCATCCCCTGAATACCTGTCAAGCTTCCGAGGTCCAGGACGCGGTTGGGGTCCATGATGTTGTGTACTTCTATCGTCTTCTCCTCGCTTGAATTGATGTTCCCGAAGATGTCCAGGACATGGATCCTGTACTTCACATCGGAGTATCCTTCTTTCAGTTCGAACGGGGCGAAATATGAATCATCGATCTCGAAGAGGGAGATGTTACCATTCCGGTCATCGCGGGACCAGTTGACAAGGACCTCCTCGACCATGGTCGTATCCGGTACAGTGATATCGAAGGCGAAAGGTATGCTCCCGAAAGCATGTTCAGGTGTATTGTCAACGATAGGTCCATATTTTTTTGGATCGACCACAGGAACGGTTCTCTCGATACCTATGTCGTGATCGTTCTTCAGCGACCTTATCTTGAGCATGGTCGAGTGATCGCAGATGACCGATGACCCGCCAATCTCACCGGGGAAATGATCGTAGACCGCGACGAGGACAGCTTCCATTACAACCGCTCTTTCCTCGTCCATGACGGGATCGGCCTTGGGTATGGTCAGGTCAAAGGTCTCGCCAACCTTGATACCCATCTCGCTTGCAAGGTCCTTCCCGAAGAAGACACCGTTTTCGGTGCGCTCCAGATCCCTCAAGGCCTCGCTAGCGGTAAACCCGCCCATGAAGCTGTCCATATGCCATTCCAGATACGATGCCCTCCCGGCATCGATCCCGAATACAATGGTCTCCCTGGAATACACCATTGCGAATTCGAACGGGATCGGCATGGCGTCATCGATCCCCTCGATCCTCTCCAGTTCAGCCACATGATCCCCCCCGTTGAGCATGGTCATCCTGAGATCCGCCCCTATCTGATACTCCAGGTTCCTCTCGCTGTTTCTCTGGTCCGTCAATCCTTGTACCGAGGCCAACGTGGCGACAGATAACGTCAACACGATGATCAAAACGAGTTTGGCGGTGTCCCCTCTTCTTCTCAGACCGCTCTTGATCACAAGGGCCACGTCCTTGAGGAAGAACAATCTCAGGAACACCCCCTCCGACCGAAGGGAGGTCCACTGCGATAGCCTTGGCCCGGAGAGAGCGCCTCCCACCCACAATGCGATGGTCCCAAGGAAAATGAACAAGAAGGTGTCCCAACCGGACCCGAACCCCAATCTGATGCCCATGACCTCGGTGATGTCGAAGACCTCAGCGAGGATCACCTTTATGGCTGAGATGGCCCCGAATACCAGCAGGACCATGTCGATGTAGAACATCTGGAAGAAGTTCTTCTTCCTTTCCTCGAGCTTCTGAACGCCCTCTGAGACCTCCTGTTTGATGAAGCGTTTCGCCTTGATGAAGACCGAGACCAGCACTATCAGTCCTACGATGATCGCAGAAGCCATCAACGCCTCCTGGTGGTAGCCGATCAGTCCCTCAAGATCCGATGTGGCCAGGTCGAAGTTCATGAAACCGATGGATGAGTTGATGAACCATGCCGCGACTATGGAGAGGAAGTATCCGATCGACAATCCCGCAACGAAAAGGATGAACGCTTCCGCGGAGAACATTCCGAATATCTGGCTTGTATTCGCCCCTTGGACCTTCAGGATCGCCACTTCCCTCTTCCTTTCCTCCAGGGAGAGGTCCAGTCCGAAGATCAAAAAGTAGATCGATAGTATCACAACGGGGAGGATCATGATGAAATCCACAACGATCAGGACGTACCTGATGATGTTCAACATGAAGGCGATGTCCGCTATGTTGTTCACACCCACTACATCGTGATCTGCCTCCCTTTCGATGTCCCTGACCAGTCTTCCCACCTGTTTAACCATCTGATCCATGTCACTCGTATCGAACTCGGAAGGATCGATCTTCACGGCGAGGACGAAGAGATGGTATTTCTCCATCATCATCTTCATCTCGGGTCCGTACCTGTCCAGGAGCTCCGTGTTGAAGAAGAAGTTCGAGCTTTCCTCCTCGCCACCGCTGTCATCGAAGATACCTACGACCGTAACATTTCTCAATCTCAACTCGACCTTTCCCGGCCTTCCCTCCTCTTCCGACAGCGGTTCGAATCGAAGATCGAAGACGATCTCCCCGATGGTGTCGCCTACCTCAATGAAGAGCCTGTTCGCCTTTGACCTGGGTATGACGGTCCTGTTTTCACCGGGATCGAGGTTGAAGGACCCTTCCAGTTTATCGTTGAAGACCTTGTCATATATCGTCGTATTGATGAAGTTATACCTTACGAAAGTGGACTCCGGCTCGAAGCTCTCGTAAACCTTCCTCAGTTCTTCCGAGGCGTTCTTGGGATGTGGAATGAACGTACTGAAGTGCACGAACGTATCCGTGAACTCATCATAATCACCTACTTCGTCGAAATCACCACCCTGGTTCGTCCTGCTTACAACAGTGTAGGATTCTATCCTCTCATCGTCGCTGAAACGGTCCCCGAGGTCCCATAGATAGGTTTCGTTCCCCTCTTCCTTGTAGGTGAAACTCGCTTCCCATGGGATAGCTTTGACGAAATCGTTGTAGAAATCCTCCTGCATTGCATCAGTGAAGATGAAGACACTTCCAATTACAAGGGAGGAAAGAATGATTCCTGAGAGCATGGCAGTGGACCTTCTCCTGTTCCTGACGATTCTGACCAAGGCATCCCTTATCAGGAAGAATGGCTCCAGGAGGCTCTCCAGGTTCATGGTATCCTCATTGATCTCAACTCCGGAACCGTCCTTCTTCATTCCCTTTGCAAGGGTTATGATCCCGCTTATGAGGATAGCGAGACCTGTTATGAAGATGATCGGACTGAACAGGCACATTAGACAGATCTGGCCCTTCAGTAGAAAATACAGGGGAAATACCGAGATCATTATCAATAATCCGATAAGCATCATGGGGATGGATTTCTTCATCAGATCACCTCCTTGTCGTGGAGGAATGAAGGACACCGTCTCTCAGAAGGTAGGTCATCTGTGAGGAGTTTGCCAGGATCACATCGTGGGTGACCATCAACACAGCGGTTCCCTTACTGGCAAGGTCCTTGAAGAGTCCGATGATCTCCCTACCCGTCTGCGAGTCGAGGTTGCCTGTCGGCTCATCTGCCACGATGATCTTCGGATCATTGACGAGGGCCCTTGCGATGGCGACCCTCTGCTGCTGACCTCCCGAGAGCGTATCCGGGAAATGGTCCATCCTGCTCATCAGTCCGACCTGAGACAGCAGTTCCATCGCCCTTTTCTTGATCTCGTAACCATTCTTTCCCGCGAGGTACATCGGTACCATTACATTTTCCAATGCGGTGAGATTGACTATCAGATTAAAATCCTGGAAGATCCACCCGACATCGCTCCTTCGAACCTCGGCCAGTTCCCGGTGCCCTATCTTCGTCAGGGATTTTCCGTTGACCTTGACCTCTCCCGAGGTTGCAGATATCAATCCTCCAATGATGTTCAAGAGAGTGGATTTGCCGCATCCGGAGGGCCCCATCAACGTGATGAATTCACCTTCCCTGAGTGTAAGGTCTATTCCCCTCAAGACCCTGTTCGCTTCTCTGCCGGGGATCCTGAAATCTTTTTTAAGACCCCTGCATTCGACCAGCACTTGACCGTTTTTATTACTGATGCCGGTCCTGTTGCTGTTTGCCACTTCAATCACTCCCATTTTATTCTAATCATCGAAGATGAATACCTCCTCGATCGTTGGTCTTGAACATTTTCGCATTGTCATATTACAACTGTATGGATGGATTATACTTCCACCTTTCGAGATGAATAATGAGACTTTTTATATTTTGTGGTCAGCACCTCTTTTCCCATTGATGTTATGTCATCTCTTGAGTTGTCCACAGATAACATACTGTTCATTGATTTCTGTAATCTCGCCATATTATGGTTTTTCATCGATATCAATTGAAATCTGATAAGGTTTGTCTTTGGGGATGCATTTCAATATCTCGGTTGTGAGAAATTTGACCTTCCCTCCCCATACCCAGCCGAACAGCCCAATATTTTTCGATCCGACCCTGTCGATGTACAGCCCTGTGATCGAGTGCCCACGCCCATCGAAGGACCGCATGAACATCATAACCTCATCACCGATCGGCAGGAATCCGGCCCCATCGTTCCAATCTCTTGTGGCACCGGCATCGATGTCCCTGGCAAGAGCATAATGTGCTGTGGGGTCGTTCTTCATTTTCTGCAGATCGTCGACATCCTAGATGAGATACGGATCCGCCATCGTTCCGCTCCCCCACCGAAGGAACCATCCTTTCCTTCCGCTCCTGTGATTTGGATCCCGACAAATACAGATGATAGGAGAATTCCTATCAGGAAGACCGCAAACTGCCTCTCTGTGCTCATTTTTCTTCCTCCTATCATTGCTGAACTTCCTCAACGAAAGGTCCATTTTCGATAAAACCGGAATTCTCCTCAGATGTTGATCCGAATGGATGATCGACCGTCACATAATTTTCCTGTTGAAAATGTTCCTGAATGATATCTTCATCACTCTGAACGGATGGGACCTGATCGGTTTCTAATGGTGCTATGATCGCTGGATCTGAAGGCAAGGGCTCTCCTTCCAACTTCTTCAGCTCATCATCAACAACATCCATCTCATAACGTTCAGAAACAGCTCCCTTATTACTTCTTCCAAGAATCAAGAATGTTATTATTCCAACGACCAACAGAATTGCAATAATCAATGGAATGATGAACAATATGATCGATATACCTTCGTCATGTTTGACTAACGGTGAGTCGGACAGGTCCAATTGTATCTCGCTCATCGCGACCGCTGTGGACGAGCCTGAGATCGATTCGAAACCCTCTTTGGATATCTTCCAGGTGAATGGTCCATGAGGGAGTTCAATCGAGAAAGCACCATCAGAGCCCGTGGTTGAAGTGTATTTCTTACCATCGGAGGCTGAAATTTCCACCATTGCCCCCTCGACATCGGAACCCTTTTCATCGAGTACAATACCCTTTACAGTTCCTATATCGATCACTGTGATAACGACTTCGTCCTCGTCGTAATTCATCACATGATCAACTACTGTAAGAACTATGGTGTATACCCCGGCCTTTTCGAATACAAAGGTTGCAGTCTCCCCTTTCAGGGTCTGTTTCAAATCTGCGTATGTGAAGGTCCAGGTATAACTGGTAATTCCACCTTTGTCGAAAGAGCTGGAACCGTTGAGAAGGACGGTTGTCCCTATTGGAATCGTTTGGTCCGGACCCGCATCTGACACCGGTGATGTGACATCCTTCACCTTCACGATTGTTGTATCGGTGTGCGACAGACCCACCTGATCAGTTACCTTCAGAGTAATGATATATTCACCGGGAATCGTAAATAAATGGGGTGGTGATTTACCATAGAGAATAATATCATCCATGCCATCATTGAAGGTCCAGGTGTAATTAACAACCCCCACATTATCGGTACTGGCACTTCCATCGAAAAATACTTTCTTTCCCTCATCGATAGTATAATCATAACCTGCATCAGCTATTGGTGGTGTTACATCCTTGACTGTAACGGTCATCGTATCAGTGTTCGTAAGTCCCGCACCATCAGTGACTTTCAGAGTAATTGTATAAAAACCCGGTTTTATGAATGTAAAAGTGGGAGATATTGTGAAAAGGGTGATAACTCCTGTTCCGTCATTGAACTCCCAAGAATATTCGAATATACCCAAATTATCGAAGCTACCACTCCCATCGAAGTGAACCAGAGTATCCTCATTAACGATCTGATCAGGACCAGCATTAGCGTATGGTTTTATTGTATCAATAACGGTCACGATCATGCTGTCCGAATCCGTATTATCCACGATATCGCGGACTAAAAGGGAAACATGAAACTCGCCTGCATTTTCGAATTTGTAGGTCGGTCTTTGACCATGAAAAATAACAACGTTATCGTCATGAAAACTCCATGTATAATTGATTATACCGACATTGTCCGTGCTGTTGCTACCATCGAAAGTAACCGACGAACCGATTGATACAGTGATGTCCATTCCGGCATCTGCTATCGGGGGAACGGGATCTTCCACAAAAACTTCGAATTTGTCTTCATCCCAAAATTCTACCACATCAGTAACGTTGAGCGTTACTACGAATCTACCAGGCAATGAGAATTTGTATGATGGGGTTTGACCGAAAACTGTGATATTGTCCCTTCCGTCATTGAAGCACCAAGTGTAGTTAGTTATACCTATGTTATCACTGCTCTGGCTTCCATCGAATTTCAAAATACTGCCAACATTGATGGTTCTATCGACACCTGCATCAGCCTTTGGAGGAATAGTATCCTGCCATTTCAATATTGGATATGTCACTTCTTCAATGATGCACCAGATGTTTTCGAAATCCCAATTTGCATTTACGAATGTCCCCCGATCCATCATCTCCTTTGTGGTCCTTCCAATCCCACCCGCGCTCTCTTTCTGACCAGATGATATTGTGTTCCAGAAACAATTATTCACCGTACTATCATCATTTCCTCCCACCAACCCGCCAATATAATCATATCCATTATTTACATACCCGGTGGAATATGAATTTGATATTGTGCCCTTCCAGTCTTCCCCCACTAAACCTCCCACATATTGACTACCATCAAAGATTTTAGCAGTAGAGTACGAATTTGATATTGTACCAAGACTATTTGTCCCCACTAAACCTCCCACCCAAGAGCATTTTTGGGTAAGAACCTCTCCAGTTGAAAACGAATATAAGATAGAGCCGCTATTATGACCCACCAATCCACCTGCAACGTAGGCGTTAACCCAATCATTCGATGATACTCTCCCTGAGGAACTTGAACAGATAATACGCCCCCCATTCATTCCAATTAATCCACCGGTAATGGCAACTCCATAAACTTCCGAGTCAGAATAGGAATATTCAATAGAACCCTCTAGATTATCTCCGACCAATCCTCCGACATTTTCGTCACCATTTACCTCACCAGAAACCGACGAGTTACTGATAATACCTCTGTTACATCCTACAAGACAACCACAATTCCAATGTCCATGGATTTCCACTTCACTAATACGACAATTCTTCAGTGAATCACACACATTGTACCCAAACATACCAATATTTGAAGCGAAAGGCAAATCGATCTTTAATTTCGAAATTGTGTAGTTTGCACCATCAAATTCAGCAACCCCAAGATATGGAATGTATAGATTGTTTTTCAAAGATAGGTCAATGTTCGAAGTTAGTCTGAACTTTAAATCATCACGATCCGCGAAACCAAGAAAATCCTCTAATCCCTGAGCATTGGAAATGCAATAATAATCACCCGTCGGAACAAGTTCATCATAATAATCTGTAATATCTAATTGATAACCATTCAATAACCAATGATTGTATTGTTCACTAAAAAGACCTCCTGCAGTTAGGTATTTCCCTCCATTGATGAGTGTTGAATCAACATTGTAAAAGGAATTGGAAAGATAGCCGCCATTGGAACCCACCAAACCTCCAGGGTTTCTATGTCCTTCTACAAATGAATTAGAGTAGGAATCTTTAACAATACCTGGATGCCATTGACTACCTATAAGACCTCCAACACTGCGCCACCCATTCACATTTCCATCTGAATTTGAACTTGAAATGATTCCGACATTACCTCCTACGAGTCCTCCAATACTATAACCCCCAGTTATCTGCCCACTTGAATAAGAATTTGTAATAGATCCAAAATTACTACCTACAAGACCACCCGTAGTATCTCCTCCCTCAACAATTCCCTGGGAATAAGTATCCTGAATTAATCCATAATTACAACCTACAAGACCCCCTATCCAATTTCTACCAGTAATGTTCACATTGGTAAGGCCGATATTTCTAATAACACCACTCTGCCCAACATATCCGAAAAGACCGTAGCCATAAATGGGTGCATTTGCATCAAAATTGATTGATAAATTATCAATTATATATGTACTACCATCGAGGTTCCCTAAAAAAGGATTGGTTTCATTACCAATTGGCATGAAACCAGAACCATTGTTCCATTCATTGGTTCCGGATGCATCGATATTATTCTTCAGAATATAATTTGCAGATAAATCACTGTTAATATTCTGAAGGTCCCATACGTCCTCGATAATATACGGATCGCTCAATGTCCCACTTCCACCCCCGAAGGACCCGTTCATCGCTTCCGCTTCGATCGATCCTTTCAAGGGAATTACTGAAAGGATCATCACCGATAATAGAAGAATAGTGGATATATCTCTCATTTTCATCACTGTTCACCTCCATTGGGATCGATATCTGATTTGATCGACCCTTCGGGATCGATCACGGGAGGGATCACTTCCTCTATCGAAGGGGAGAGTCCCTCGATATCGACTGGATCGTCAGTGTTTTCACTTAAGGGATCGGATAGGCCCTCCTCCATGACAGGAGGAGGATCGGTCTGGATGACCGGAGGCTCCTGGTTTTCTATCGATTCTTCTTCTCCGGTCTCTGCCTTGATATCGCTAGTCTCAGGAACCTCAGATCCCTCGGAGGATCCTTTCTTCTTTAGCAGGAAGAAGAAGACTACGCCAATGATCAGGACTAACAAGATCCCAACAATAATGAATAGAATAAAGTTTGACCTATGTGATTCTTCTTCGATCATAGGGTGATCGGAAAGGTCGATCTGGACCTCTCCCATCGCACTTACCGATCCGGTCCCTGAAATGGTCTTGTATCCTTCCTTTGATATGGTCCAGGTGAAATCACCGTAGAATATCTCGATTGAGAACGATCCGTCCGATCCCGTCGTTGTTGTGTAGGTGTTTTCGTTCGAAGTTGTGATATCCACCTTCGCTCCTTCGACAGAATTTCCATCCGCATCAAGGACGATCCCATTTACGATCCCTGTGTCGACGACGGTTATTATGACGGAATCCTCGCCTATATTCAGATATTCATCACGGACGCTGAGAAGTACTTCGTAAACACCGGCAATTTGGAAAGTGAAATTTGCGTTCTTCCCTTGAAGAGTAATCTCCTCGCCGTTATAAACGAAGGTCCAAACATAGCTCTCTATTCCGAAATTGTCGGTGGAGAGCGATCCATCGAATAGAACCATTGTCTCGACCTGAACGATCATATCATCTCCTGCTTTAGCAACAGGGGAGGTTATGTCATTCACCTCCACGATGATCACATCGGTGTCCCAATTTCCGGCATCATCCGTCACGTTCAGGGTCACTACATAACTTCCTGGCGAATTGAAGACATAATCAGGACGGACACCATAGAGAACGAGCTCACCATCGTCGAAGAAGGTCCAGGTCCAGTTGGTAATACCAACATTGTCGGTGCTCCCGCTACCGTCGAAGGTCAGTTGCGTTCCCTCATCGAGATGAACGTTCTCAAATGCCTCAGCGACAGGATCCGTGATGTCCCTGACGGTAACAGTCATTTCGTCAGTGTGCCAGTTCCCCGCAGAATCTGTGACGCTCAAAGTGACGATGAAAACGCCGGGATCGGAGAAAATGTATTCCGGTGCGATCCCGTAGAGAACGACCGGACCTTCATCCGTAAAGGTCCAGGTGAAACTAACGATCCCTACATTGTCCGTGCTTGAACTCCCGTTGAATATCACTTTCTGATCCTCATCTACGATTATGTCCGATCCTGCATCCGCTAACGGTTTGGTAATGTCTTTGACGGTCACAGTTATAGTGTCGATTTGCCAATTCCCCGCGCCGTCTGTGACGTTCAATGTGATTGTGAAAATGCCTGGATTCCTGAAAACATATCTCGGTCCGATCCCGTAGAGGATAACCTGATCGCCATCGGTGAAGGTCCAGGTATAATTAGCGGCCCCCACGTTATCGACGCATCCACTACCATCGAATACGAGTTCGATCCCCTCATCGATCGTGATATCCAGACCCGCATTAGCAATTGGTCTTGTGATATCCACGACAGTGACGATAATCGTATCGACATCCCAATTTCCCGCAACATCTGTGACGTTGAGGATTATTTGGAAGATCCCCGGATTGTTGAATTGATAGGTTGAACTATCACCACATAGCGTGATCATTTCAAGATCCCAGAAACTCCAGGTATAGTTCATTATGCCAATATTATCAGTACTACCAGATCCATTAAAAATTACGATTGCCCCTTCATGTATATTTTGATTAGGACCTGCATCTGCTGAAGGAGCTGTTCCATCAAATCCCAAAATTATGTCAGCTAAGGTCGGAATTTCCTCACGGTTACCTGCATTATCTGTAGCAATTGAATACATTTCGTAGTAACCGTCTCCTAACGGCCAGGTGTAATTCCATACGAATGGTTCTTCAAGATCGGCTCCGAAGAGTGACCAAGATCCCCAGGTTGTATTGTCAACAGAATGTCTGTACCATAATTCCACATTTCCTAATCCGCTTCGTATATCATTAGCTGAGGTCTCTATCTCTATATGTGAAAGATTGCACCAATATGACATCTCTACATTTAACTTAGATAACGGAGTGGATCTATCCTTCGCATCTTCTGGAGTCATTAAGGGATAGTTGTCCTGAGCAAATTTCCCTCCTCCAATGTTCATGTAAGGCGAGTCTCCGATACCGTCAGAACCGTTCATGTCCTGACCTGCACCGTTCATATCATCTACACTGGTGAAATCACTCCAGAAATTACCACCGATAGGATAACCGTTGTCCCACTTATTGAACCCATCTTCGTCGTAAGCCTGTTCTGTGTTATTGATAATCTCATTATGATAAATGGAATTTGAAGTGGTAGGAGAAAAGTAGTTTTTTAGGTAAATACCATGAAG
>Ga0272444_10004085_pt1 | contig 12973 bp, 2 predicted proteins | sample SSMForm13_FD_201033 | JGI IMG/M metagenome (GOLD analysis project Ga0272444, IMG submission 201033) | Marine sediment archaeal communities from Little Sippewissett salt marsh, Falmouth, MA, United States - SSM-Form-13 | ecosystem: Environmental > Aquatic > Marine > Wetlands > Sediment ...
ATGTTCTAGTATTTTCATGGATCAGTCAAACCATTTAAATTCCCGGCTTTTTACATCAAAATATGCCACCTTATTATAATTTTTCTTGCCTAACCCAACAAGGATATTGGCAATTTGAAGACCGATTCTGGCCGAATCGTTGTTATTTAAACCAAGGCGCTCCTGCAAAACATATTTGAGGAATAAGCGGATAAACTTAACCTGATCCGGATTCTTTTTAAACTTCTTGACTAAACCCTTACCATACTGCTTTTCCCACACAGCAGCCAAAAATTTATTTAGTTTTTCGTCCTGCTTAATAAATTTTCCCAAATCATCATTTTGAGCCAAAACTCTAAACAAAGCAATTGCCCGATTAGTACTCTGTTTCTGGATGCTGGCAAAAAATTCCGACCTGACTTTTTTTAAATCACTGCCGAATTTCGCTTTAATTTTTTCCTCTTCCTTAGAAATTGCTTTCTGCTGTTTTGGATCACCTTGATAAGCCAAAAGGATCTCCTGCTCCGGACCAGCTTCAACTGTTTCCACTGCTTCAATAGCTTTTTGCTTTTGGCTGACAGGCTGCTGTTTTTCCTGTGGTATGGCCAAAGGCTGAAAACTCCTCTGGGCTTTAATGCCAGAATCCATTATCGTAATAACTCCATGGTCAAGCATTTTCATTACACCATCTCTATCCATATACAAAATCGCATTTTCCAAGCCTTCCGGGGTGAAGCTTGATTTGCTTAACATGTCAAAAATCTTAAGCAGTTCCTTAACTTTATTCTGGCCAGCCTCGGGCAACGCCTTATAATTTTTGCTTTTCATGAAATAAGCGGCAAATTCAACATTGCTTGTCGGCTTGTCGCCAAATAAATTCAAATAATCCCTCAGGATATTAGAAATTGTCGCCGACGCGGGCTTGCCCTCAATTTCGATCTTTTTATCGCTTATTAATTCCTGATTTTCCCGCAAATGACGAATTACAGTCTGCTTGAACTCATCGCGCAAAAACGAAGGTATTTCAATCAGCTTAGCTTGAAGCCGAGTGGCTGCCATTACATCTTCATCAGTCAAAACCGAGCCTAAGCCATCCTCAAATAATTCAGCGACGACTGAATCAGGCCAGCGCGGCAAAGATAAAAATTTTAGCTTGACGGCTAAGCCACTAAGTTCGTTGCGCAAATTCAGCGATAAATTGTCTCCGGCTTTGCTGAAAATTTCATCAATAACTTTTGCCAGCCGGAAGCATTTCAAAAAATCAGCCTCAAAAACTACTTTGTCGGCCAAATCCTTGACCTGACCAAAAAGATTGCTGGGACTCTGCCCTTGTTTGGTTTGAGCTTCCAAATTTTTTATCTCTTCTTCATACATATATGCTATTTCCTTGGCGGTGTTTTAGGCTGCCTTGGCGGGACGACAGGCTTTGGCCCTTTGTTTCGACCAGATTTAGCTAAATTACGATTAATCAGCTTTAAAGTCTGGCTGATACCAGTCAATAAGCCGGTAACCGAACCTGGATCAAGCTCGCCGCCAGACCGCACAGTGCCTTGGGCCTGCCTAATCCGGCCCAAATATTTGGCCAAATCATCCCTTGGCTTGCCCAGCTGGGCTGGCGAAATGCCCTTAAATGAAGAACTAAGAGTTTCTAAAACGTTTTGAAGTTCGCCAAGAGACTGGACTACGGCTGTATTATCATCAGCAGTACCCCTTCTAATAGCACTCATCAAATCCTGGCCAATATCACCGAAAGATTGTTCAACGGCAGCAGCAAAATCTTCAGGACTTACACTGGAAGCTGCCTTATTTATTTCATCTTTACTTGCAGCAGTCCTTGCCGTGGTAACGGCTTCCATAGCTTCTGATGTTGGGGCTGGTGGAGTAAAAGTAAGACTTTCAATCTCTCTTTGAGCTCTTTGCAAAGCTTCGTTCATTGATTTCTGGAATGCTGCTCTTCTTACAGGATCCCAGGCTTCTGGTAACTTACCAGTTCGAACCATTTCCAAACCAGCTTCAGCCTTTTTAACTTTTTTAGTTGCGGCAATAACTTTCTGATTTCTATCAGCCGTTTCTTGATGCTCTTCATAAGTCTTTATCTGGTCAGTTAAATTTTTCTTGGCCTTGCCTTCGGCCTTCTTTTTATCAGCCACTTGCTTTTTTGCCTGGGCTTGATTCTCTTGACCTTTATCATATTCTTCTCGTAACAATTTAGCCTGAGCTCTAGCCTGCTTAGCAGCCGGAATATCTCCCCTGGCTTCAGCGTCTTTTGCTTGTTGGGACAATTCATTTATTCTTCCTTTCTTTCTTTGTTGCTCTCCGGAAATACTAGCCAAACGACTTTCGGCTAAAGCCCGTTCTGCCGCTGCTGTCTCATATTCATCTGAATTAGAACCAACCAAAGCTTTTGATGAACTAGCCATTTGATCTAATTGTTGCTGACGTTTTTGCCTACTATCAATAGTTTCCTGATGTCCTTTTTGTCTAATACCAAATTTATCTTCTTCAGTCAGCTCAGCGGAAGGTTTAACTCCTTTAGCTGGTTTTTTGCGTCTAAATTTTTCTGCCCAGTGGCTGACCGTTGCCCGAAATTCACTTGGAATTTCCTCCAACTCTGGTTCGACTTCTACTTCTACTGGAATGTGGATGCCCAAACTATAATCAGCTTGCTCAGCTGCTGATTTCAGCTGACGTTTTTGACTACTGGTAAATCTGGCGGCGCCAGAAGATTTATCACCGAAATCAGTTTCATTGGCATACATTATGGCGGCATTCTCCTGAGCTAGGGCTATCCTGTCTCCTGATTTACTAGTATTAAATTTTCGACCAGATTCTCTTTCAATTTTCTTTTGTCTTCTAGATTTTTCTTCTTCTGATAAATCATCCCACCATTGCATTTGCATCCCCCCTGTTGGATCTAGGGTGGTTAAATCCTGGTGACCCATACCATGAATTATCGCTTCATTGCCGCCAGCTGTATTGTTAATTTGAAAAGATCCAATTTGGGCTAATTTTTCCGGAGAAGCTAAGACGGAATTAGGCCCAAGAGTTTGATTAATATCAGCAAGTCTTTTCTTTTTCTCTGGATCATATTTATGACTACCCTCTTCCATTATTTTTTGTTTTTCTTTCTCTAATTCTTCAAGCAATCTAACTGCAAGCTCTTCACCCTGATCGCCGGATAAATCCCCCCAGGTTAATTCTCGGGCATTCGGATTAACAAAATCTAAATCTTGTAACCTACTTAAATCCAAATCAACCATTACCCGGCTACTGGCTAATTCAGAGGGATCTTTCGAGCTTAATTGGGCTAATTGACTAACATTAAATGCCTGAGCCCCCATCTCTTGCATCCGTTCCTTTTTGGCCATAATCTTTTCATAATTCTCCATCTCTTCAGGATTCAGATATTCTTCTTCGTTATATTCCGGCATAGCCGTATAATCTAATTCTGTACCACCAATTTCCTTAGCTCTTTCCCTTAAAGCCAGCGTCTTTTGGTAGGCTTGCGGATTCATCGCTAAAGGCATAGGTCCGCCACCAGGTACAGGTGGAGGAGCGGCAGCGGGACCAGCTGGGCCAGGAATAGCTGCCAAGCCGGCATTGCGCATCATCTCGTCATACTTAGCTGAACCAAACGAAGCTACTTTTTCATCTCTGGCCCTTTGGATATGCGCTTGCACTGCTGCTTGTAAGTCAGCCCGGTTGCCAAAAGCCCTTTCCGGATTTTCTGCTCCGGTCCTGCCATGCTCTTCAAAGCCAACAGCTGATTCAATTAATCTTTCAATAGCATTGGCCTCATCGTCTTTGCCGGCAGCACGCGATTTTTCGGCCTCACCATGCATAACGTCTAAATTTTCAAGTATCCTTCGCTTAATTTCATTTGAGGCCTGATGATACTCGGCAACCAAAGCCTTTGGATTCCTATTTAAGCTCATCCGGCCAAAATCCTGCATGCCAGTGGCAATAATCTGGGCACTTCCGCTAGTATTCTCGACTCTGGCTTCCTTGAGAAAATTCTGCCAAGTGGACTGGCGGATAAAAGCCCGGCCTTCCTGTTTTTGGGAATAACGCTCAGCAATATCAGCTTGTTTTTCGTAACGGCTAACACCATCGGCATCTTTTTTATCCCGCGTCATAATCTCAAATCGGCCAGTGTCAAGATTCTTCCTGCCCATTTTATATAAAATCGCGTCTTTGTTGGCAAAACCAAGTTCACCCATATCAAACATGACTTCTCCTTGGAAATCCTCGCCAAAACCATCAAACATGTGCCTGATTATTTCTTGGGTATTATGAACAGTATAGTCAAGCTTGCCGTCAACTGTCGTGTCAAGTTCTCTATTAGTCCCTGCCAATCCAGCGCCAAAAGCAGGACCAAAAACATCTTGAGCCTGTAATACCAGCTCATTGGCATTATGGTCTGTGGTCAGCTGGCGCAGCTTGGCAATCGCATAGTCCTCGCGGCCCTTTCTGACTTTACCGCTTTCGTCCAAATCTTCCTCTCTTAACCTGGCTAAAATTTCATCAGCATCAGTTGAAGTGTCGGCAATCCGGCGCTGCTCTTCGCGGATATTTTGCTGGCGCTCCTGCCTGGCTAAATCAGTTTTAGTCCTTTTCCAAGGCATTGACCTATTTAAAACGTCGGTCATTGCTTCAGGCGCCCGCCTCATCTGCTCATCTTCAACTCTTTTGCGATAAGCTCCCCAGGCCTGGGGCAAAGCCCTTAGGCGCACTCCGCCTTCACGGCCCAAAACATCAAAACCGCGGTCACGGCCCCACTGGGTTTTGCCGATTTGTTTTGCCAAAAACCCGGTTGTACCGCCGACAACCCAGTCATCAAGCCTACGGCCGGCAAAACGGGCGCCTGTACCCAGCCCGCCCTTAGCACCCCGGGCTAATAAATTGCCTGCTGCCCGCAAAGGCGCTGTGCCCATGCTCCTGATCCGGCCATAAGCGGCGCCGGCAAGTTGGCCGCCGGCAACCCCCATCTGCTGGGTAAGCATAAGGCTGCCTAAAAGCATGCCGATTCCTAAAATCATTGAAAGTAATTGAGAGGAATCGCCGATTGCTGAAAAAATTGCTTCTGAGCTTGCTACGTTTTCCCCAGCTGACCGGGTTATGTCTTTATTACCAGTACCCTGAGTTTCAATTTCTCTGCTAACTGCCTCATCATTCAAAACAATCCGGCCTGTCTCTCCGCCAGTGCCATCACCTTGATTGGCAACGGCAAAAGAAAGCCAAAGGAAAAAAGCCAAAATCGGGCCAATAATTACATATTTGCTAAATTCCTGCCACCACTGCTGGGAATAACGCTGGCCTTGGGGAAAAGCCGAAAGGATAAAAGGCAGAGGCGACAAAACCACTAAAAGCCAAAGCATGATTATGCGCATAATAATGACTGCTGTCATTACCAGCAAAACCACAATTGCCACTAAAAGCAAAACAACTGCCAAAAGCCCGGTCATTATTACTGTGCTTATCGTTAATGAGTCTTCAGTGGTATCTCCTTCTCCAGCCTGTTCTGCCCTGGAACTCATTATGTTGTCAATGTTTAAAAGCTTTAAAACATTTGAGCCGCGCTCCCCGCCAGAAGCCGAAGAGCCGATATGGGCAAAGGCAACAGCAAAAGTCATCATTACTACTTGGGCAAAATCAATCATCAAGCCGCAAATAAGGCGGGAAAAATTAACCAAAATCGCCATTATCAGCAATTTTGGCAAAAGCCTTTTGAAATTATATGATTCAATCCGCAGAATCGTGCCAATGGCAATTGCCAAAAGGATGACGACAAAAAACAAATTGGCAACATCCCGGACCAAAGTCCAGCCTATTTGGACAGCATAAGCGCTGACAAAGCCGTTATAGGCCATGATGCCCAAAAGGATGTTGGTCAAGGTTGCCAAAAACCAGCCTTCAAGCCCGATTATCCAGCCAAACAAGCCCTGAAAAAATCCAATAAAAAATCCGTCCAAAATCCCGGCTCTTGCCTGGGGGACAAAAACTAAAAAATTGGCCGCGATGATGATCCCAACAAAAAATCCCAAAGCGGCGCGATTTTTTGGCCGAGTTTTCCGCAAAAATCTAAACATTTATTTATATACAAATTTATCGCAAAAGGCGCGTACTTTTGACTTTCAAATAATTATATTGGACAGGAGAATCCGACACTTCAGTAGACTCTTTCTCACTTGACTTGTACCAGTTGTCCTGAACCCAGACTTGCGGCCTAACCCAGCATTCATTTTCCGGGATACTAGTAATAGTGCCGCTTTCTGTGTCTTCACTACTTGCATTTGGCGGAACAGGGTCCCCGGCAGCGCTGCAGTGAATTAATGAACTGCTGCTGTCATACCTGTCTAAACTCTGGCGTTCCCGCAAAAGCTGCCAGTAATCGTATAAATGATAAAAAGTAAAACTATGGTCAGGATTGGCCCGGCTGCGCAAATTAACGCCGGAAACTGAATTATTTGAACCATCACCCCATTCCACTTTGTAAAAACGGAGCGGGACCTGGTCTGGATCAACTTTGGCATTAAAATCAAGCCTGACACTGCCAGTATCAGAAATCTCTTCAGCATCCATTACAACATCTTTGACGACCGGCTGGATATAACAATATTTAGGACTCAAATTATTCCAATCTGGATCATTTGGCGCAGGACGATCATGGGTAATATCGCCACTAACTTTACAAGGCTCTTGAGGAACTTTCCAGTCCGGATAAGCATTCTCTATCTTTTCATAATGTCCGTCTTGCCATTCCCAAACTCCGTAATTTTGGGCAAACAGCTCCTGAATCATTTTGTCAGGATCATCCGCACTTGGATAATCGGCTGCGTTTGGCATGCATTCCTCGCCGGCAATCGGGCAAGCAGGCGGATTATAATAATCCATTTTGCTAGGATTAAGGCAAGGCACTTTGCTTAAAGAACACTGGCCGATCATAGAAAAATTACTAATAAACCCCATCATTATCAAACGTTCCGGGTCTAAAATAAATCGATAACTGCTCTTGTAAGGAATCCCTCCTGGAACACTGTGCTGTTTAAGCCGCATATTAAAATCAGCAATCCGAATCGGCTCTATGCTTGCCCCTTCACCTTCTGATGTGCCAATTAAATCATGCCAAGTGGCAGGCGAACCAACCCGTGAAGGAATAGCGGCAAAAGGATTAATAACGCCTTCATAATTATAAACATGGTCAGGCCCGCCAAACTCATCAAAATTCAAGCTATAATCACTGCCCGAAAATACTCTGGTCAGCCAAGCTTTGTTTGTCCCTGAAGAATTAACCACTTGGACTATTTCTCTGCATTCGCCCCAAATCCGGTCAAACCCAGCTGTTACAACTAATATAGGGGCAAATTCACAGGCATCATCACCACCGGCACCCATAACGCAAGTAATCTTTACTTGTCTTAATGGCGACTTATAAATGCCTACTGCCTGGGTAGCTGTTCCAATGATTAAATCTAAAACTTCACCTAGCCAATCTAAAACGCCACCTCCTAAAGCACCGCCTATATAGTCAACTAATTCATCCAACAAATTAGATTGAACTCCCCAGCCAAAATGCAAGGTAATCCCCAAGTCAGGAATTGGTATTGCAAGAAGGGACGGATTAATCGGATTGGCTACATCACTTGGGTCAATAGTCAGGAAATTAACAGTATATATTGCCCCTTCATGCCCGTCAGCCCAAATCGCCAAAGCCCCTAAATTCACAGCCTTGCCCCCTTCCATTAAATCATAAACTACTGAATTTCCCGGATCCATGTCACCTGATTCCGAAGTATAATCTAGCGGCACCCAGCCAAAACCAAAATCATCATCAAATTTACCATCAAGACAGTAAAATAAAGGAGCTGGACCATTATAACCAGAAATTTCATCAGGCGATTCACCCTTGGTCCGGTCAATCGGCAGCCATTGCAGGCAGACATTTTCATTTTGCGGATCATGGGTCATGCAATAGCCATAATAGCCGTAATAAAGGCTGTCGCCTTCAAAATATTTGCAGGACAAGGCGTCAGAAGCCGGATAAATCCTGCAGCTTCTGCTTATAAATTCCTGATCATTGACTTTTAACACCGGTTTGATGCTTATATCGTCAAAAAGCGAATAGCCGCTGATTTTACACACTGTATCATCATTTGTATCTGAACAGGCAATGTCATCGGGGTATTTAAAAGTATTTGCCAAAAGCAGCTCAATTGACTGGATGCCGCTAGGAAGCTTCATTCTGACAATTTTCTTTGTCCAGGGACTCCCGGCCCTAAGCCTTAACTGGGTATTTTCAACCAATGGGCCGCCGCTGCAGCGGATCCAGCCTTTCAGGTTGCCAGAGCTGACTTCCTCGCAGCCCAAATCAATATTATTAAGCAAAAACGCCCGGTTGGCAGTAGTGCTGCCGCCGGTAAAAAGGCCCTGGTCGCCAGTAAACTTAAATAAAATTTCAGCCTGGGCAAAAGTATAATGGTCATCATCAAGATGAACTGGCTCAAGATCCAAAGTATTGATCCAGGCCGAAAGGATATATTCAGCAACATCCCGATCGCCAGTCGTCGTCGCATTCCCGACCATGTCAGTCAATTCTGATCGCACCCGGTTATTGCCGTACAAAACCAAATAGCCAATGTCCTGCTTGCGGCTTGCGGGCTGGCTGGCCACTTGAAATTTATAATCATGCCAGACGTGGTCAGTCGGATTAGAACCATAATGCTCCACGTCCCAGCCGATCGGACGAGTAGTACCTTTATATACTGACTCAAAATTTCCGTTTGCAACTGTGCCTGCTTCTCCAATTTCTTCCATTAAATTGAACGGATAATAGCCTCTGACCAAATGATTAACCAAAGGCCAATAAGCGCCGACTTTCATATAACCGGAATAATTCTTTATCCTCTCAATATCGCCAGGCGAAGTCGGAGAAGTGTATACCGCCATTGATTCATCATCAACCTCATAGGATTTGATCCTTTCGCAAACCCCGTTTTCCGCCAAAGAAGTGCAGGCTAACAAATCCAGGCAAACATCCTCTTCCATTCCAAGCTGATTGACTTCGGTCACTGAAGTAGCGCAGTCAAGCCATTCAGCGCATTCCCGGTCAGGCCTGGCCTTTAAGATGACATTAGAATCGCAAGAACCAACACAGTCAACCACTGCTACGCCGCCATCGACGCTGGGCCGGCTCAAATCCGCATCAAAAGTCAAATATGAAATATCTTGTTCGCCGTACTTATGGTTGATATCGCTTCTGTCATTAAACAAAACACAGTATTTGTCCGGATCAACCAATGCGTTGCAGCTTAACTTATCAACGCTATTTTCCAAAACATAATAAACGCCGGTCTCCCTGACAGCAACCGAATTGATATTGCCGTCTTTAGAGCCGTCTGTGGGGCTGAAGCCGCTTATCACCAGCTTGCAGGCATTGCTGCCCCGTTTGACTTTGAAGCGGCCTGAATGGAAATCCTTTTCCTTGCCAGTCACAGAAACAGTCGGCGAGGTATCCAGGGTAGCTTTATCATACTGACCGTTTGAATTGGTGTCTTCAAGGCTTAAAGAACCGTCAAACGAAGAAAGCCCTTCGCAGTTCTCAATATAAATATTTAATGAACTCGGGTTAAATTCCGCTGAAAGCGTATACAAAGTATCGTGATCAAGCGGCATGACCTGAACGGCGCTACCGCTGTCATCTGTCCAGCCGTCAGGCCAGTCATCGCTGTTTAAATCCTGGACAAAATTGCTGTTGAAAACAAGATTCTTGGAAAACGGCGAAACCGGATCAACAAACTGGGCGCAGGTATTATATTCGCTCAGACAAATGCCGGCAAAAGTTGAAGTTGGATGGACAGCGCCAAGCAAGGGCTGGTATACCGGACAATCAGGGGTCAAGGCAGTTGATCCGCTCCGGTACCAGCCGAAATTAGTATGCTGGTCAGCCGAACGGTATTCACAAGTCTTGTCCCCCGGATCCCTAAAATAGGCAAAGCCATCGCCGGTCTGGTATTCCTGGCAGCCGACCTCCTCAGAACCGCAAAGCGTAAGGCTGTCATACTGGTCGGGATTATTGATTAAGTAAATAGTCTGGTAAGAAGAAACCATGTCTTCTCCCAGCTTGTCGCCGACAATGCTGGGCGCGCCGAGCTTCTGGCAGCCTTTCATTGAAGAATCGCACATGTTTTCCGGCTGCCTGACCATATAAACCAACTCGTCGGCTGAAACCTCAACATTAGCATCAGCGTCGTTTTTATTGAATTCATAGCCAAATGGCGAACTGTAATTTTGGGTATCAATAAAGGCCTCACAGCCAACTGCTTTTTCCCGACAAAGCTTGGCAAATGATTTCAAGTTGTGAGTCCGATTGTATGAATCAGTATATTGCTGGCAGCCAAGCATAAACTGCGGCACAAGCTCTGGAGGATCGGCAAATAAATTAGTGTCGCAAACAATAGGCGTCTGCCAGCTATTTCTGACCACATAAGCATAGTCATTGACCTCCCTGATTTCCAAATTATCTATGTAAAAGCCTTTATCAGTTGAGGGCGATGTAGCAGAAGAAATAATTAAACGGGCATCTGGTCCAAACTTTTCGCCCTCTTTTGAAGGATAAGTAATTGGGCCAAAAGAATAATAATTCCAATCAGGCCTGATGCCAAACTTGCCTATCCTAATTGCCGAACTTGTTGTGTCATCTACTAAGTCAAACAAAATATCTTCAATACTTCCAGCTATTTTGCTTTTCGCCCAAAAACTTATAATATAAGTCCGGCCAGGTATCATAACTTGGTTAATAAGGCCGCAGCCTTTTTGACCTGGCTGAACAAAACAAGTTCTATTATTCCCTGAATCTTGAGCAATACAGCCGCCGCCAGTCAAATCATAACAATCAGTCTTTACTGCATCACTGCATAAATTAGCACAAGAACTTTCGCCACATTCGCGATCAGTACATTCTGTATCATCTAATAAGGCATAATGGGTGACGATTTGGTTCCTTGAAACATCGGAGGCCAAAGAATGGCCGCCGACATTCAACGCCTCGCTGGCAATTTCGCCATCATGGAAATTACTGCTTTCACCGGTCTCAAAATCATCGGAAAATGCCGAATAAACATTGCCGCCGCTGTTGCCTTTGTACTCCCGGCAGCCTGCTGCCCGGGAATCACAATTTATTCCCTGTTCAGGTATTGCATAATACACGCAGGCATTATCCTGCCAAGCATCGCCTCCATCAGAAGCCAAATTTGGATTATTTGTACCAGATATCCTTGGCCAGCGCGGATTTGAATTGGCACAATTGACTTTTGCCAGCTGATCAGACTCGTCCATTCTTGACTTCCTGAAAGGATAACAATTTTCCGAACAGCTGACAGTGTTTTGGTAAACGGCATAATAAGCAACCCCGCTTTGGTCAAAAAACTCTTTGCAGAAAGGATTGAGCAAAAGATCATTTGCATCATCGCAGCAATCGGGCAGATCATCACCATTATTATCTTCTAAATTATCGCACCAATAAGCTGGCCAGCGATCCCGGAGTTTTTCCAAATCAGTTTCATCATAAGGAATTGCTTCTTTTGGAGTAGCGTCCATAGCAGATGATTTAGCTAGACTGTAGACTTTCAATTGATAACCGGTTTCATCAGAACCCTGCCAAGTATAGTAACTTTGGCAATTAGCGCCTGGATCATCAGGCTTGTTGCATAGCCGCAAATATTGGTAATACTCGCGGCCCTCGCCGCCGGCAGCCACCTCGTCCAGGTTGGTGAATTCACTGCAGCCAACCTGGGAAATATCGCATGACCGGGCAGTCCGGGGAATAAAATAAGACAAATCTTCCTCGCTTTCAAAAAAGCTTGCTGACTGCTTATAAGCCTCATAGCCGATACAGTCAGCTGGACAATAATCATTGTAGGCAACGACTGCTGTTATTGGTATGCCGCCTGTTACTGGCGTATAAGAATCGCAGCCAACTTCTTCTGCTGAGCAATAAAGGGCATACTGGTTGCATTCATCAGGATCATTAAAATAGTCACCTGTACAGCTTAAATAAGAAGGCGGCTTGTTAAAATATACCTTATTATTTGAACCGTATTCCTTGTAATCTGTGGCTGAACCTAAAATCCCCACCGCTTCCAGCTGGACAGCATCAATATAAATATTACTGCCAGTGCTGGAATAATTTATAAACTCGAGGAAAAATGCAGAGGCATTGGAGTCAGTTTCTATTTTGTCGGAGACAAAACGCCGCCAGTTGTTGGTCAAAGAAATTTCACTGCTTTCTTGAAAATAAAATGGCGTAGAAGGAGCAGTACCATTGGCCAGCTTGCGTGTTAGCCTAGCGAAATTATCAATTTTCAACACTGAAGAAGATCCTGATGTCTTGGCCCAAAAAGAAAGATAATACTCTGTACCTGGCCGCATGCCTGCGAGATAGCCTGGTGAGATACCTAAATTGGTAGCAATATGGTTTCCGGGAATAAGTTTAGCACTAGCCGCACCATGGAAAAATTCTTCATAATCAAGCTCAACAAGTTGCCAACCAAGTTCTTGGCTGACTGATGAAGTCTGGTCAACAGCAGGAATTTCAAAACTGCCATGGGGAACAATATTAGTGCCTAAATTTTCTTTCAACCTGATAAACTCAGAACAGCCGTCTGCTTCAGCTGAACAAAATTCAGCATCACCGTCAAGATGAATTTTGCTTTGATCCCGCTCAATGTCGCCGATTAAAGCCAGACGAACCGGATCAGCAATGCAGCTTTCAGAAATTCTCACATCATCAAACCAGGCTGACCCGCCGACCCTATCACCCTTGGCCATGAGCTTCACAACTAGCCTAGTGCTTGCTGAGGGAACTTCAAAATCAACCACTAACTTCTGCCACATGCCTCTTTGGTCAGGTGAACTATATCTTGCAATGCGGCTGCCAGGCTCAGAACTATTCGTAACGCCAGTGCCTTCAACTTCAATATAAAGATCACCTATATTC
>Ga0272444_10004086_pt1 | contig 12969 bp, 10 predicted proteins | sample SSMForm13_FD_201033 | JGI IMG/M metagenome (GOLD analysis project Ga0272444, IMG submission 201033) | Marine sediment archaeal communities from Little Sippewissett salt marsh, Falmouth, MA, United States - SSM-Form-13 | ecosystem: Environmental > Aquatic > Marine > Wetlands > Sediment ...
TGACAATTACAGGCAAAGCGGTTAGTCATAACGGCCTAATTACCACATGTGCGCCAGTAGCTCAGCTGGATAGAGCAACGGACTTCTAATCCGTAGGTCCCGGGTTCGAATCCCTGCTGGCGTACCAGAAAATCAATAGGTTACGGGGTACACCCTGTAACCTATTTTTTGTTTTATCGATATTTGCCCCCACTCTGCCCCCACTATGCTTGTTTTTCTGTTGGGTACATACTTGAAAACATAATTTTGAACGGCTACATAAAGATCTATTCTAGATCTTAAAAGCTCCATTCAGGATATGAATCCCGTTGAAGAATCTTTCTCTCCTTTACATACGAGTCCTTGGAACCATGTCAGCAGGAAATCAACAACTATCATTTTAAATTTATTCCCGTATTATATAAATCCCCTTGACACATCTTTCTCCTTCTTGCATAATTCCTTCACATAATTAGACACCAAAAAATCAAGGCCACGTCACACTTCATTGGCCTCTTATCCCGATACCGGAACCGACTCCTCAAAAACATAAATCTGACACATACGCCGATACAGTAACATATCCCTCTAGGCGTGGCCCGCTTTTCTATTAGAAGGCAAGATCATGACAGGGCAATATGCAATTACCATTATGACAAGAAGAGACAATCGATTTGATATTCTGAAAAAGTGTGCTGATATTGTCAGTGAAGTCTTCCCCGACAAGACCTTTAGAACCAGTGATCTTTTGAACAATGAGAGCTTAACCTGGAATGAGAAGAAGATTATGAAAGAGTTATTCAATGGAAAGTCCAGTTATATTGTGACTCACCGATTTGATTTCACCAGAGAAGATGGAGACAAATGGGTCTTTGACGATGGAAAAAGACAGAGGCATGAATTTGCCATGAAGATCCTTAATATGATCCACTGTGAGGGGGTATATAAGATAGGAGAGACAGTCTATACAAGGGATTTTGATTTCATACGATCGTTAATAGGTGCCTGGAATACGATTTTGAAACATTTGATGAAAAAGGACCTGGATGAAGAAGATTCTGGATATGATATTACAGAAGGTATACTGAAGCATATATCCGATGCTCTGATGGAGAAGATTGGGATCTTTGGAAAATTCGATTACAGTTTTGTCATGAGATTTTTGGAAGCATTGTCGGAATATGATGAGGTGTATGTGGAGAGGTTGATAGAGGAGGAAATCTGAAAACGGATGTTTTTGCACTATACCAACGATATTTCAAAATCGTTTCAGAAAAAAATCGATTATTCCTGATTGAATGTCTCACGAGATATTCCTTGACAAGGTATCCTGAGGGCGTTATCAATTTGAGATATTTTGTCGATCTTGAATGCAATTGTTTACTTGTGAACAGCTATAACCCAAGGAGGGATTATGGTCTGATCGTTAGAGCCCTGTTTCTCAAAATGAGAGATAGGGCTTTTATTATTTGTACTGTCTTTGTAAGAGGTAATTTTTCGTGAATTCTATCCAACAGGCAAAGAAGATTTTTGAGATATGTGTTCTTAAGGCTAAGGCTGGTAAAATTCTTACATATCAAGAAGTCCTTGATTATTTGGGTTACAAAAAAAAGCTCCCGGTCATGCAATTAGATATGGATTAGAGTTGGTATGGATCACTTGTTCATACATAAAAATACCGATATTAACTTCAATTGTTGTCAACTATGCGACAGGAGGACCTTCACCGTCTGGCTATTCTGTTCCAGATTGGGAGAAAGATGCACAAAAAGTATTCAAACACAAATAATGACCGAGAGTTGATGATATTAATTGGAATTATGTTTGGGAAAACCGGAGAATACTATCAAACACTTACGGGGCTAGGGGTTATTGGGGCGGTTAATTTGATACTAAGGATTTTACTATTAGGCATAGTGTCAACGAGAGAATTTTATGGAAAGAAAAAATGAATCTTAACGACCTCTTAGTACTTAGGGAAATACATCAACAACAAATACTTATGATGTGGCATAGGGGGCCTCAACCGAACTAAGAAAGGTGTTCCCATGGTTGGCTGTTGAAGAGCCAGAGCTGTTTAATGCGTATCAACAGCCCCAGCAAGAAAAGCTTGAACGAGTCATGAAAAAATAATGGGGTTCTGGCTATGTCACATCATTCATTGGACAAGAACCAGGGAAATCTTCAGTTATGGAAGGATGACAGCAAATAAAATTGTCAGTGTTGTCGTTCTCGAAAGCCACCGATAAGATCGTTGGTGATTTGCTCTTGGTTAATATCATGTACATGCTAGATAAATTTTTTAAATGCAGAGAAATTATCTTATTGACGAATATGGAATCGATAGACGGTTCTGAAGGAATGCTCAACGAATGGGATGAATATTTAAGATACTATGATCGATATATAAATCAAGACGGATATGAGAGAAAGGATTATGAGAGGGAACTTTTGAGATACAGCCTTGATGAAGAAACTATAGATGCTATAACAAATAAATGTGCTTTATATCTAACCGACAGAATCATAAAAATGAGTGAGGGGGGGGATTATGTTCTACTTAAAATGAAAGAATATCCTGAATGGTTGAGTATCTCAGAGTTCGACATACTTGTAGAAGAATACATCAAGAAAAGAGGAAAGGAAGTTTTAAGCACCTCTGGACAACTTCAAAAAGATGTAATAGAACATCAACTTACAGAAACACTTACATTAGATGAACTGCTTCATTATTTTGATGAGTTAGAGAGTAACGAAAAGATAAAAGTATTATTGGAGAAAAGTGACGAAGACGAAATTCCAGATACTGAAAAAAAGGATGCAGATGACATTCTGGCGGAAATCATGGTGGGTTTGGGATTGATTAAAACTCACCCCAAACGGTGACACATCAAAAAGATAAAGATCGTGTTCGAAGATAGAAAGATTTAAACAAATGGATTGGATTACCAATCTTTCTTTGGGCAGGACATATAGGAGTGATTCTCATCGAATTGACCGGGACTTTTTGGTCCCTCAATTATCGACTGCATCGATGTATTATCGAGCCGTTGGCTTTTTTTCTAGCAGCATTTTCAGCATTGCTTCCGAGGAGTTCTTGAATTTTTTTGAAAAAGGCGGACGAATGCATGTGGTATGCTCGCCCTGCTTTTCAAAAGAAGATAAGAAGGTCTTGTGGAACGCAGTATATTCTAGACCTGAAATGAAAGACAAATGGAATTTTAAATTGATCAGAGAAGCTATCAGAAGAAAATCTATTAGTTGGGGTGAAGTTACCAGCTGGTTGATTGCCTCAGATTTTCTCAAGTTAAAAATAGCAATAGTGGTGAATCGTGAAGCGAATGAAATTTATCATGAAAAAATTGGATTATTTATAGATGCAGAGAAAAATCTGATAGCCTTTAGTGGAAGCGCTAATGAAACACGATATGCATATCAGAGAAATTTTGAAAGAATAGAACTTTATTCAAGCTCTGGTATTGAACTCGATAAGCTTAGGTCCTGGCTGATCAAAAGGCAGCTTGAACAACTGTGGGAAAATCGTACTGAAGGTCTGAAGGTATGCGACCTGCATGAAGCATTTGCAGCTGGGAATATTTATGACATAGTTTCAGAACCTATGGGAGGTAATCCTTTGGGAGACAATGAATCCATTGGATCGGGGGAAAAATCGATTGACATATTAGTCCCTCCGGCAGCGCTTCAATTGAAGCCTCATCAGGAAAGAGCAATATCAGAATGGGCAAAAGCTGGTGGTAAGGGGATTTTAGGAATGGCGACGGGTTCAGGAAAAACAATTACAGGATTGTATTTGGCCTCGCGTCTTTATGACAAAATAAAAGAGAGCCTTTGTATCCTGATTGTGGCTCCCTATATCCATTTAGTGGATCAATGGCGGGATGTCAGCGCACAATTCGGGCTGCATCCTATTCGATGTGCGGAAGGGCATTCGAAGTGGTATGAAGAGCTGAATTCATCGATATATGCGTTCAACAGCGGGAATATTAGAATATTGAGCATTGCAACGACTGCGGCAACATTAGGATCTCGTTTTTTTCAAGAATGTTTGCATAGAATTCGAAAACCCATGCTGCTAATTGCAGACGAAGTTCATAATTACAGCACAGATCTTACGTCAAGTCATCTACCCCTGAAGGCCCAATTTCGCTTAGGTTTAACGGCTACTTACGATGAGAAACTTACTAATATAAATGACTATTTTGGTGGCCTGGTTTATGAATATAGCCTGCGTGACGCCCTGGAAGACGGCATATTGTCTCCCTATCGATATTATCCTATTACCGTAGAGTTTAATGATGATGAAATAGATGATTACATCAATTTGACGGCGATGCTGGCAAGATATCTAAACAACACTGATTATGATGATGATAATGTCAGTGAAAGTGTAAAGAGAATACTCTTGATGAGAGCACGACTCATTGCTTCTGCAAAAAATAAAATCCCGCTATTGAAGAGTTATCTCGAAAAAAAGAAAAACGACAGTCATATTCTTGTTTACTGTGGAGACGGAACGGTTGAAGGAACGGAGGACGAGCAAACGGTTAGGCAGATAGAAGAAGTGGTTAGAGTCATTGGTAAAGAAATTGGCATGAGATGTGCCAGCTACACAGCCAGGACACCATCGGAAAAACGAATAGAATTATTGAAACAATTTGCATCCGGTGACGTTCAGGTTTTGGTGGCAATTCGGTGTCTTGACGAGGGTGTCGATGTTCCAGCAACTCGGACAGCTTACATTTTGGCTAGCAGTTCTAATCCCCGACAATTTATTCAACGGAGGGGCAGAGTTTTAAGATTATTTCCTGGTAAAACGAAAGCATATATACATGATTTCTTTGTGAGTCCACCTTTGGAGAAGGTTCCGGAGTACAGTAAAGACTATAATATAATGAGAACTCTTATAAGAAAGGAATTGAAGAGAGCTGAAGAATTTGCAGATCTAGCCGAGAATGGACCGGTTGCAATAGCTGAATTATCCAGCATTCGCAAGCATTTCGGAGTGCTTGTTTAATTCTCACTTCTATAATAGGGGGATTAATATGGTCAAAAAAGATGTGATAGATGAAATTAAAAATACTCTTATGGAACTTAAAGAAGATGAGCGGCTTTTATTCAATAGAGTCGTAAATATTGAAAGGGATAATCTTCATTTGCAGAAGCCACAAGTTAAAGATGACATACTGAAAGCCATTCAGGAGGTTATCAAATGAGATTAATATCAACCATTTTAAATAATTTTCGACAATTTTATGGGGAGCAAGAAATATTATTTGCCACAGGAGATAAGAACATAACAGCGTTCCATGGATTCAATGGATCTGGGAAAACGGCATTTTTAAATGCATTTATATGGTGTCTTTACGGGGAAACAACACCTGATTTAGAAGAACCAGATAAGTTAGAGAACGAAAGGGCACTGGCAGAAGCTGATATAGGTAAAACAGTTAGTGTATCTGTAAGGCTCAAATTTCATGATAAGGATTACGACTATATAGTTGAAAGATCAAAAAAGGCTCTTAAAGAAGACCATTCAATATTCAAAAGATTACCGCCAGAATTAAAAATGTGGAGAATAGGATTGACTGGGGAGTTAGAAGATATCACGAAATATCCTCAAGAAATGATTCATCATATTATGCCCGTTAATCTTTATCCGTTTTTCTTCTTTAATGGTGAACGCTTGGAAAGTTTGGCAAAAGCAGAATCCTATGAACAAGTCGAAAAAGGTATTAAGAACTTGCTGAATGTGGAAATATTTGAAAGAGCAGTTCAGCATTTGAGAGGTAGTGTGTCATCAGAACTATCAAAAGAACTAAAGCTTTACGGAAACACTGAGTTGCAGGAGGCATTGAATAAAGAAACAGAATTAAATGAAGCCATAGAAGCTGCTCACGAAAAAAGGGAAACCGGGAAGAAAAATATCGCCGCTCTGGAAACTGATATCGACATGATCGAGATGGAACAAGGAAATTTGGAAAAAATAAAAAAACTAATTGAAGAACGTAAATCCAAAAAAGCTGGATTAATTTCTTGTGAAAACCATTTGAAAGAGATAACGACGGATCTGTCACACATATTATCTGAAGACGGCTATCTAGCGTTTGCACCTATGATTTTTAAAAGGGCATCACTTTTAGTTTCCGAGGCTCGCCAGCGTGGTGAACTGCCAGCTAAAATTAAACCTCAGTTTGTAGATGACTTAATTGCTAAAAAGGTATGCATATGCGGTCGAGATCTACAACCTGATTCGAACGAAGTGAATACCCTGATGGAATGGAAAAATAATACAGGATTGGCAGCTCTCGAAGAAGGCATAAATCAGACGAATAATGCTCTTTCGCCACTGAATCTCCGAAGAGATAATTATTTTGATAAAATTGACCTATTACAAACAAGAAAAGCCGAGAAATTGTCAGAACGCCGGTCTTTGAATGAAGATTTGGGTCACTTGAATGAACAAATAGGTGATCCAAAATATGGAGAACAAGCAGAAGCATTGGAAGCAAAGAGGCAAGAAAAAATTAATAAAAAGCAAGACATCTTGGTAGAAGTTCGGATACTTAATGAAAAAATAGCAAAATACGAAGAAGACTTAGCAAAAATTCAAAGAGGTATTGGAAAGTTGAAAGTGATGGATGAAAAAGCCGCTTTAATTCAACGACAGAAGAATGCAGTAAATAATGTATCTGAAGCATTGGAGAGAATTTACAATATACTGAAAGAGGATGTTAGAGCGGATTTAGACAAGCAAATAGCTGAGGTCTGGAGAGGAGCAGCCGTCAAAGATTACATCGCGAAAGTTACTGATAATTATAAACTTGTACTAAGTAAAAATGTGGCGGGTAGGGAACAACCAGTATACGGGGCATCTACAGGTGAAAAGCTAGTTCTTGCATTATCTTTTGTCGGGAGCCTGGTGAGGAAAGCGGTATCAAACCTTGAAAAGGCCCACCAAGATGAAGGATTTAATATCATTGTGGGTGGTCAATATCCTCTTGTAATGGATTCACCTTTTGGTGCTCTTGAGGATGACTATAGAGCAACTGTAGCAAGCTGGATACCAAAGCTGGCACATCAGGTCATTGTCATGGCATCAATGACACAATGGCGAGAAGAAGTAGAAAAGGAAATGAGAAGCAGAATAGGGAAAGAATATATTTTTGAGCTCCATACGACGAAGAAAGATGCTGATCGCGAAATCACTTTATTAGGTAAGAGCTATCCTTATGTTGTATCTACATTAGATCCTTGTGAGCAAACTAATATCCGGGAGGTTAAGTGATGCAAAGACGAATATACCCGCCTAAGAATTTGGAAAACGTTTTGGAAAAGTTAACGACTGTTGGACCGGGAATTCATATTCCTATTTTTTCAACAAAACAAAAAGCCCTCATGTTTGCAGCTGCCCTTGGTTTTTTCAGAGATGAACGAACAAAAATAGAAGGCAGAGGAGAAGGCATCCGCTTTGACATCTTTCAAAAAGCACTCGATGATGGCTTTTTTGATGCACTCGCTATTGCCGAAACAGGTAAGCTCGAAATTCTTTCGGAAGAATATGAGAGCGAGCGAGCTGATATTTTTGAAGAATATGCTTATACAGGACTTTTGGAAATGAATAAGGCATGTTTTGAGAAGGAAGGTGATCCTTTGGAAAACTTGATTCGTTTAGCTGATGAAGGTCGGTCTCAGGAGGAACAAGAAATCGAGGGCATTGACCCGAATATTCTTAAAGAATTAATCGGATAAAAAATTCCGTTACTCAAAAAAAGATAATGCTGAATAAACAAATAAACTCTATCTCAGCTAATCTTTATAACGAGACATGGTATAGGTATAAATTGTCTTTAAGTCCTTAATATTCTGCAAGCCAGCAATGCCTCGCTCAACATGCGCCTTGAAGTAGTCAGATAAGGCTTCTTTTTTTGTCACATCAATACCGTCTTTGTGGGCTTTGAAAAGCGTTAAAGCGGCCAGCTCTTGCTGATACTCACCGGCAAATGTTTTCCAGTCCATCTCTATAGAACTATCGACCATTTTATCTGCTATTTGCGGTGCTTTTGAAGTGGCTAGTGAGAGGCATAAGGCAATGCGGCATATTTCGTTCCAGTGTTCTAAGCCAGTATTTCTCTTTATTTTAATCAGAATTTCCCTGCCTCGAATGCTCACTTTAATGCGTTCAATGGGAGGTTTCATAAATTTCTAATGTCTCCAAAATACCCTTCTTTGATCTGAGTAGTGCAAGTTTTTTCTCCATTGTATGTGAGAACGTAACTTCGTGTGATGAATGGCTTCAAGGCATTGTAATATGAACCGATGATTTCCTCGTCCGTTGATAACAATATAACCTGATGTGAAGCGCACGGAAAATAACTCTCGATTAAGTGGTGACGATGGGAAGAATCGAGACGTCCCAGTGGCGTATCGATAATTGTGGGCACCGGCCGTCCTGAAGCTCTGGCCAATCCCCAGAGCAGTGAGGTGGCAAGTAGTTGTCTCTCTCCTGCAGATAGACGATCAAAAGAAAAATTTTTTCCGTCCCTGGTGGTAAGAGTTGTATGGAATGTTTCAGGATTAATTTTTAGCCCGGTGATCAGTTCCTTTTTATGAAGTAAGTTGCGAAATGATTCGAGTATGTGAGATTCCATGTTCGATACATGCCGATTTATAACCTTGCTTCTAAAGCAACCAAGGGTCGCTCGCACTTTTTGAGAATGCTTGATAATACGGTTGCGGTCATCTTCAAGATTTCGCGTATCCAGCTCACATTCACCTAGCCTATTCAACCTTGCTTCTGCTGTACTTCGCTGACGTTGTAGTACCTGTTGCCGGACTCGAAGCGATTCAATTTCTTCCAATTTTGCCTTGTACTGTCTTTTGATTTCATCTAGGTCTTTGATAATACTTTCGATTCGCTCAGTATTTGGAACACGGCTAAGCTCGCTCTCAATATGGAGAATCTTTTCTTCCAAAATGACAAGTTTTGCATTGAAATCTAATAATTGCTGTTCAGTGGCAGGTAAAACGTAATCCCTTAAATGGGCCAACCTAGGTGCCAGAGATTCATCTGGATCCATAATAATCGTTTCTTCTGCTAAACCAACACGTCCGCAACGATCATTTTCTAATATTGCCTGAATTTTGTTAATCGAGCCCTCGCCAATGTTTTGTTCTTTCAAGGCACTAATGACCTGCTGGTCGCGAGCTTGGAGAGTTTTTAGAAGAATACGGGCTTGACGTACTTCTGTTTCGTGCCTTGCCATCTTTTCGCATTCAGTTAAGATGTCTTTGACAAAGAGCATTGGAATAGGGCCAGCTATCAATTTGCGGTAATCATCTTCTAGCTCTTTCTTCTGATTTCTTAATTCATTAAGTTCTTTCTCAAATGCGTTTCGTTGAATGTACGTCTCGCCACCTTCCTTGCGGAATAGATCTTCCTGAACTTTTAATTTTTCTTCAAGGCGGCCAGCTTCGTTAACAAGAGGGCCTTCGTCCCATAATACTTTTTCCTGCTCATGATCGATTTCTTCAATCTCACTTAGCGCTTGTTGAAAAGCCTTGAGTGCTTCTTCATCAAGAACTTCCGCCTTCTTTCGCCGTTCCAACACTTTCAGATCAGTCTCCAACTGATCTACTAAATCAATCCCCAGCAGTGAATGAATAGCTGTTCCCAATATTTCGGCTGCGTGCGAACCTTCCGCCAAATCTTTAATCTGTTCCCCATCGAAAAAGAAAAGGTGTGAGATGCTGCTTGGCAAATAGCCTTCAATAACTTCATCCCAGTGCTTGGTGAAGACATCGTCAATTTTGCCGTCGCACATTGCAGTAAATGATTCATCAATGCCCTTAGTGCTTTCATGCCAGCTCCGTCTTAACTCAAAATGACGAATTTTGCCTTCAAGTAAACGATGAAATCTCAATGTTATGTTTGTACCTTTCGACGGATCTGTACCGCGATGGATTGATTCTTTGAGAAAGCCTTTGTAACTGAATTTTCCTCGACTGGAGGTGCGTGCATTGGGTCCGTAAAATACGAGTTGAATCGCATCTAGAAGTGTTGTCTTGCCAACGCCATTCATTCCTCCAAAGAGTATAATGGGTTTATCAGCTTCCGGAGTAAGGATAGCTTCATTATAACCACCATATACACCAAAATTTTCAAGAATGATTGAGTCCAGAATCATTTTTCAGTTATCTTGTTATGTAAAGGCTTTGTATGATGACCAAGTAATAGGTTGCTCAATTCTTTTTCTCGACGACTCTTCTCCAAAATCCGGTTTTGGGCTCGTGAAATCGCATCTTCGCAATCAGTAAAAAAGTGACGTCTAAAAGATTTTTCCAGTTTTTCAAATAAACCTGCCCTTCGAGAATTTGTCCTTTTTTGCTGCGTCAGGCTTAAAAGTTCCCTAATAAGCTCATAGTGAAGTCTGTCATCACCGCACAATTCTGATAAATCCCGCATTTCTTGTTCGCCAAGGATCATATTGTCGTCCAGTGATTTGCCCGGATAATTTTCACCTGTGGCATCTCGGTAGATACGTGGCATCGAGTCTTCAATCTCATGCTTATCCACAACCCATATACGTCTTATTTCTTGTAGCTCGGCCAGAGTGATTAGCTCTATACCCTTGACCTCGGCTGGTCCTAAAAGACGTATGTATGTTTGTGCTTGAAGCAATTTTTTAAGCCAGGTCTCTCGAGCTTGTTGTGTGTATGGTCCTGGAATAGGCCGTCCGTCAGACATCATCTGAACGGCACCGTTCATACGGCGGAAATCTCGAAGGTGGCGGTCTGTATTTTCCGTATCACCATTGCTTGAATTGCCTCCTCTAAAATCAAGATCATTGCGTAAATCCAAGAGAGGCATCATCCATTCTTTTTCGACATCGTTTTGGATCATCGCTGTCATGGATTTATCCTCATCTACTAAGGTACACACCCAACAACCGAAACGAGAATCTCCGCAACTCGGAGTGGAGCTATCGACGACAAGCGGACACTCCCCGTCTGCCGATGCACCTGAATACATTCCAAGCAGATCGCGGTTATTGTATCCCCATGGATTTTTATCCTGCATAAGGAAGAACCAAACATCATCATTTGACCAATCTTCAATCGGGGTGTAAACGAGCGATCCTGGTAAATTCGAGTTTGGACTTAACCTATCTCTTAGGCGCCCTTTTTCGTGTCTGTTCATATTAGCGGCTCTTGCTGAGCTTTCCGCCTTTCTTGTGCCCAAGACGAGGATGGCCTCACCGCTAGATGACACTAAACCATTGATAAAGGTATTTGATGGCAGAATCTTTAGGCGATGAGTACACCAGCGGAATTTGTGACGCGGAGCAGGATAGCCTCTGCCGATTAGGTTTACCCAAAAAGTATCGGAAATGCTTGGAGTCAATCGGTGGGGTTCAATAGGGACGCCCTGTTCATTAGCTTTGCTCTTCATAATTCTAAGAGAGTCATCCACCCACTGAGCTACCACAGGATTTTCGACAAGCGTATCAGTTGAAATAACATGAATTGTTTTGTGTCGCTGCTCTGGTGTCAGATCAGCGATTGCAGTCCATATAAGCTGAAGACATGCTGTCGAATCTTTACCCCCCGAATAACCTATGATCCAAGGCACTTCATCAGATATATAAAGTTCCCGAATTTCATCATGAATTTGCTGAAGCGTCGCTTGAAACCCTCGTTCCTTAAAAGCAGAGAATCGGAGTTTGGTACTGGCTTTGACTGTTGTACTGGTATTTTCGTTTATATCTTCTTTGTTCATAAAAAATTATCCGGACAAATGAATAATACTTGGTTCTGATTAACTCTTAGTCTTTAAACTGTAAGCCTTTTCCACTTTCTGCTGCATATCATCAAGGGGCAGGAAGAGCGCTTGTTTGATTATATTTGTTGTAAGAATGATATTGGTTGAAACCTTTGACACCTTTCCGCCGATCATGGCTCTACCCTCCCAAGTCTCTGCATTAGATCGCGACCAATCGATATTTTGTAGCGCTTTAAGACGTTTTTTCCAATCTTGAGGATGTTTCTTGAAAAGCGCATTTCCAGCTTTACCCATTGCTTGAAGCGCAATACCATGTGAGTGGATGTATCCTTCCCTTACCTCGCTTGCTGGAATCCGTCCCTCCCTTACTTGACCCCAGGATGGAAAATTGTCCGCAACGGATTCCCAATAATCCCTAGCGAGACTAGCATCATCTGTAAGATTCCCTGTCGCCATACCTTCTATCAAATCTGCACAAGCATTATGAAAAGCGGAGAGAGTAAAAAGTTTTCTGGATCTTTTAGCAAGGGAAGACTTCTCCATATCAACAATGTCACGAAATACATCAGACTTCAGAATAACGAGCTTTGCCAATCGTGCCTTATCGTTTCGATGATCATATAACAATCCAAGAGAACGGCTTGGGCGGATCGCATAGCGATTAAGATCGGCAAACATTTGTTGACATCGTTCAAGGCCAATGTCAAGAAAGAATACGACAGCGATGGTTTCGTAACCAAGCTCAGGTTTTTGCTCTAAGGCTTCAATTATTGCAGCCCGACGATGTTGACCATCATTTATGATAAAACGGGCATCCATTGGTACGCGAAGAATACCTAATTTATCTTGGCCTGGTAGGGGTTCAAATTCAACCTTAGAGTCAATTGAGACGGTTAGTGCTGAGAATACGTAGTCATTTGGATTATCCAAAATGTAACCGGAAATCTCAGGGATGCGTGCTTTGTTGAGGGTCCGTTGAGCACGAAGCTCAGGCGGTAGCTCGTCTTCATCAAAGATAGAAATTTGTCGAAGCATGCGCAGAGTCCACATAGCGACAAAATATTCGCGTCTTGCCTGGAGACCCCTAATCACCGGGAACGCAATGAATGGTTCTGTTTCAATAGTCATTTTTTGTCCTATGGTCTTTGAAAGTATAAAGTCTGAAATTTCTATATAAAAAAAGCTAATGT
>Ga0272444_10004087_pt1 | contig 12967 bp, 8 predicted proteins | sample SSMForm13_FD_201033 | JGI IMG/M metagenome (GOLD analysis project Ga0272444, IMG submission 201033) | Marine sediment archaeal communities from Little Sippewissett salt marsh, Falmouth, MA, United States - SSM-Form-13 | ecosystem: Environmental > Aquatic > Marine > Wetlands > Sediment ...
CGCGCATGGCGTTGGATTCGCCCACGATGCCGCAGCGCTTGATCACGGCCGGGTCGCGCTCGCGTTTTTTGGCGTGGTAATCCAGGGCGCGTTCCACGGGCAGGCGGATCTTGTTCAGGGTGGGCGGCTTGGTGATGTAGTCCCAGGCCCCGGAGCGGATGGCCAGCTCGGCCCCGTCCGGGTCGCCCGAGCCGGTGAGGATGATGACCTCGGGGGCCGAGGGGGTCTCGCGCAGTTGGGGCAGGGCCTCCAGGCCGTTGCCGTCGGGCAGCCAGACGTCCAGGATGATGACCTGGAAATCCCCCTTGCGGGCTGCGGCCAGGCCGTCGGCCACGGTGTGCGCCGAGGCGTGGGTATGGCCCATGGCGGCCACGACCGCCTCCAGTGCCTGGCATAGGGCCGTGTCGTCGTCGATGATGAGTATGTTGGGCATGTCCGGTCCGGTTCAGGAGTTGTCGGAGGCGGCGTGGACGGCCGGGTGTTCGTCTTCATGCTCGGGAACGCGCTCCGGCGAGACGGGCAGCAGGATCAGAAAGCTGGTCCCCTTGCCCGGCTCGCTTTCCACCAGTACGGCTCCGCCCAGGCCGGTGACGATATTGTGCACCACGGCCAGGCCCAGGCCCGTGCCGCGGCCATCGCCGCGCGTGGTGAAGAAGGGGTCGAAGATGTGTTCGCGCACGATGGGCTCCATGCCCTTGCCCGTGTCGGCCACGGTCAGGGCCACGTACATCCCCGGCGCGGCCTGCGAGAGAACGCCCGTCACGGTCTCCACCTGGTTCGTGAGCCCCACGCGGAAGGTCAGCGTGCCGCCTTTTTCCTCCATGGCGTGGGCCGCGTTGGTGGCCAGGTTCATGATCAGCTGGTGGATTTCCGTGGGGTCGGCCAGGATCACGTCGCGGTCGGTGCACAGTTCGGTCTCGATGCGGATGGAGGCGTGCAGGGTGGGCCGCAGCAGCTTGAGGCATTCCTTGAGCAGCAGGGTCAGGCGGAAGGGGATGGTCTCCTCGGATTCGTTGCGCCTGGAGAGTTTGAGAATCTGGTTGACCAGGCCCCTGGCCCGCTCGGCGGCGTCCAGGATGTGCCCGAAATGGTCCCGGGAGGGCTCGTCGGCGGGCAGGGCGTTCAGGCCCAGTTCAGCGTGCAGGATGATGGGGCCGAGCACATTGTTGAAGTCATGGGCGATGCCTCCTGCCAGGGTGCCCACGGCCTCCATCTTCTGGGCGTGGCGGAGTTGTTTCTCAAGCTCGGCCTCCCGGGTCTGGTCGCGCCAGATGCTCACGTAGCCGTGGATGGTGCCGCCCCGGCCGCGGATGGGGGAGACGGTCTTGGCCACCACCACCAGGGAGCCGTCCTTGCGGGTGTTCACGGTGCGTCCGGACCAGATGTCGCCCCGGGCCAGGGTGTCGCTGATGCGGCGCAGCACGGCCATCTGGCGGCGGCCTATGTAGAGGCGCTCCAGGGGCATGCCCCGGGCCTCGCTGGCGCCGTATCCGGTCATCTCCTCGAAGGTCTGGTTCACGGAGCGGATGGTCAGGTTGGGATCCAGGATGACCACGGCCTCGGCCGCCTGCTCGATGGCCGAGGCCAGCAGGAAGCGGTCGTGTTCGGTGCGCACCTGGTGGGTGACGTCGGTGATGTGGATGGCGATGCGGTGGACCTGGCCGGATGTGTCCACCAGGGGCTGGATCCGGGTGTCCAGGATGCGGCCGTCGCTGGTATGGTCGTCGTAGCGGATGGGCGCCTTGTGGAGGCAGACCAGATCCACCACGGCCCGGCGCTTGGCCGCGGCTTCGGGGCGGAAGAAGTCGTAGATGCAACGGCCGCACAAGGTCCGCACGTCCTGCCCCAGGAGCTCTGCCAGGCGTTCGTTGCAGACGCACACCGCGCCGTCGGGCTTCATGAGCAGGGCGTAGTCGGTGGTGGCCTCCAGCAACAGCCGCGCCACCTCGTTGCCATCGGGGCCGGTGCTTGAATTGCGTGGCACGGCCGCCTCCTCCAGTTTGGCAAGACCATAGCACCTCCGCCGGCGATTTGCACCCCTGTTCCCGCCATATCATTCCGGCAGGCGAAAAAAATCTTGCCGGGCCGGACACGCTCCGGCCTGGGCCGCCATGGTCGGCGCGGGCGACAATTCCTATGCAACATGCCGGAAAAAATGGTTTTCCAGTTTTACGAAGCCGGCACGTTTCCGCCCCGGGCGTGTTTGTCTTGCGCAGCAAGATTGATTTGGGTCCGAAGTCGTCTTGTCTGGGAAGACTGATTTTACAACTAGTTGGAATATATGGATGTGAACTCTGGCATGCATCTTGATGAGGCAGAGGCAAGGGATATGTCGTCCAGGCCCGAATTTTGGCCGGGCGACCAGCGGCAAGGGGGATTATGAAGACCTTTACCAATCTCATCCGCGAAGTGCGCGAACCGGGCCTGTGCCGCCGGTGCGGGGCCTGCGTGACCTTCTGCTCGGCCATCAACTACGGGGCCCTGGAGATGGGAGAGGACGGCCTGCCCCGTTTCGCCGATCCCGAGAAGTGCATCGAGTGCGGCCTGTGCTATCTGTTCTGTCCGGTAATGGGCGAGATGGAGGAACAGGCCCGCAAGAAGGCCCTCTGGGAACCGCCCCTGGGCAACATCATCGAGGCCAACGTGGCCCGGGCCCGTGACGCCTCGGTGCGCGAACTGGCCACGGACGGCGGGGTGGTCACGGCCATCCTGCTGCGCCTGTTCGACGAGGGGCGCATCGACGGGGCCGTGGTCTCGCGCCAGAAGGGCCTGTTCCGGCGCGAGGCGTGGCTGGCCACCAGCCGCAAGGAGATCATCGAGGCCGCGGGATCGCGTTTCGACGCCTCCCGGGGCATGGTCCTCTATTCGCGCCGCTACAGCACCTTCGTGCCCACCATCAAGGCCTTGGGCGATCAGGTGCGCATGGGCCTGCGCAACGTGGCCGTGGTGGGCGCGCCCGAACAGATCAAGACCATCCGCAAGATGCAGGTCCTGGGCGTGGTGCCCACGGATTCCATCCATTGCCTGCTGGGCCTGTTCTGTTCCGGGAGCTGGGAATTCGGCGAAAAGGGCCGGGCCGAGCTGGAGCGCCTGGGCGGCTTCGTCTGGGAGGAGGTGGCCGCCATCAATGTGCGCGAGCGCCTGCACGTCTTGACCTGCGACGGCGAGACCCGTTCCCTGGATCTGGACGCCCTGGATTTCATCCGCCGCCATGCCTGCGGCTACTGCGCCGACTACGGCGCGGAATACGCGGACATTTCCTTCGGCGGGCTGGGCAGCGACGAGGGCTGGACCACGGTGGTCACGCGCACCCCCCTGGGCCGGGCCATCTTCGCCGACGCCAAGAAGCACGTTTTGCAGACCTGCCCCCGCGACCAGGCCCCGGACAAGGTGTCCCGGGCCCTGGAGGCCCTGCGCGGGCGTTCCCAGTGGAAGCGCGAGGCGGCAGAGGTCGTGGCCAAGGACGGAAGCGGACAAACCACCGTGGCCGTGTGACGGCCCGGGCAACGGGAATTGGACTGATTACAACAGGCTGAAACAGGAGCGGACCCATGGCCAACAAGATAGGCGTTTACGTCTGCCATTGCGGTACCAACATCGCCGGCAAGGTCGATCCCCCGGCGGTGGCCGCCCACGCCGCCACGCTCAAGAACGTGGCCGTGGCGCGGGACTACAAGTTCATGTGCTCGGATCCCGGCCAGGAGATGATCATCAAGGACATACGCGAGATGGGCCTGGACCGGGTGGTGGTCGCCTCGTGCTCGCCCAGGCTGCACGAGAAGACCTTCCAGAAGGCCTGCGCCCGGGCCGGGCTGAATCCCTATCTCTTCCAGATGACCTGCATCCGCGAGCACTGCTCATGGGTGACCAAGGATCCCGACGAGGCCACGGAAAAGGCCAAGCATTTGGTGGGCGCGGCCGTGAACCGGGTCAACTGGCACGACGAATTGCACGAGCGCGTGGCCCCTGTGCTCCCCGACGTCATGGTGGTGGGGGCCGGCATCGCCGGCATCCAGGCCTCCCTGGACATCGCCCGTTCGGGACACAGGGTGCATCTGGTGGAAAAGGGGCCGTCCATCGGCGGGCACATGGCCCAGTTCGACAAGACCTTCCCCACCCTGGACTGCGCGGCCTGCATCTCCACCCCCAAGATGGTGGCCGTGGCCCAGGAGCCCAACATCTCGCTCATGACCAACGCCGAGGTCCAGGAGGTCACGGGCTTCGTGGGCAACTACACGGCCACGGTGCTCAAGAAGCCCCGCTACGTGGACGCCGTCAAGTGCACGGGTTGCGGCCTGTGCCTGGAAAAGTGCCCGACCAAGGTCCCGTCGGCCTTCGAGGAGGGCCTGACCACGCGCCGGGCCATTTACCGCAATTCGCCCCAGTCCGTGCCCAACACGCCCATCATCGACCCCGACCATTGCCGCGTGCTCAACGGCAAGAAGTGCGGGGTGTGCGAGAAGTTCTGCCCGGCCGGGGCCATCGACTACGAGCAGAAGCCCGAGACAGTGGACATCGATGTGGGCTCCATCGTGCTTTGCACGGGCTACGACGCCATGGACCCCACGCCCATGGGCCAGTACGGCTTCGGCCGCTACGACGACGTGTACACGGCCCTGCAGTTCGAGCGCATGAACAACGCCGTGGGCCCCACGGGCGGGCGCATCGTCAAGAAGGACGGCACCCCGCCCGAGTCCGTGGCCATCCTGCACTGCGTGGGGTCGCGGGACAAGAACTACCATGAATACTGTTCGCGGGTGTGCTGCATGTACGCCCTGAAGTACGATCACCTGATCAAGGACAAGGTGGGCCATCACTCCAAGGTCTTCAATTTCTACATCGATCTGCGCTGCTTCGGAAAGGGCTACGAGGAGTTCCTGCGCCGGGTCCAGGAGGAGGGCGTGACCTTTATCCGGGGGCGTCCGGCCGAGATCACGGACCGCGCCCAGTGCCCGTCCGAGGAAGGCAAGCTCATCGTGGTCGCCGAGGACACGCTGCTCTCGCGCATGGTGCGCGTGCCCGTGGACATGGTCATCCTCTGTACGGCCATGGAGGCCCGCAAGGATCTGCCCGAGGTGGCCCGCGTCTTCGGCGTGGCCCAGGGGCAGGACGGCTTCCTGCTCGAAGAGCATCCCAAGCTGGGGCCCGTGTCCACGTCCACGGACGGCGTGTTCATCGGGGGCACCTGCCAGGGGCCCAAGGACATTCCCGACGCCGTGTCTCACGCCTCGGGCGCGGCGGCCCAGTCCCTGGCCCTGGCCGCCAGGGGGGAAGTGACCATTTCCCCGACCACCAGCTGGATCGACCCGGACGTGTGCATCGGGTGCAAGGTCTGCATCGGTCTGTGCCCCTACTCGGCCATCGAGTTCGACGAGCTCAGGCAGGTGAGCGTGATCAACGAGGCCATGTGCAAGGGCTGCGGCTCGTGCGCGGGGCATTGCCCCAGTGGCGCGGCCCAGGTGCATCATTTCAATCAGCGACAGGTTTTCGCGGAGTTGGACGGCCTGCTCAAGGTCGTGCCCCGCGTCAAGGAAAAGGACGAGGAAGCCGGCACGCCGCCGGCCCCGGCCGAGGCGGCCGAGGTCGAGGCGGAAGTCACGGCCTGACGCCTATCACAGGAGGACCGACCCATGGAGAACTTCGAACCGACCATCGTGGCCTTCGTGTGCAACTGGTGCACCTACACGGCCGCCGACCTGGCCGGCACCTCGCGCCTGGTACAGTCGCCCAACGTGAGGCTCATCCGCATGATGTGCACCGGCATGGTGGACCCCAAGTACGTCATCAAGGCCCTGCTTTCCGGGGCCGACGCCGTGCTGGTCAGCGGCTGCCATCCGGGCGACTGCCACTACATCAACGGCAATTACAAGGCGCGCCGCCGCATCAAGCTGGTCAAGGAGATCCTGACCCAGTTCGGCATCGACGAGCGGCGCCTGAAGCTGACCTGGATCGGGGCCAGCGACGGCATCGAGTTCGCGGAAACGGTCAACGAACTCGTGAACGAGATCAAGGAACTGGGCCCGTGCGAGGCCCGCGAGATGATGGTCGTCTGACCGCAAGGGGAGCTACGCCATGTCCACCACAGTGACACTTGAAGCCAAGGGCGGCGATCCGTCGTCCGCGGTACGCGATTTCCTGCGCCTGCTGCTGGAGCGAGGCGGCGTCTCGGCCGTGCTGGTGCCAAGACACGTCAACGGTACGGGCGTGATCATGCCAACCCTGGTGGCCGATCCCGAGGAGCTGGCCAAGGCCGACCCCCTGGCCCCGGCCTTCCCCCTGAGCGCCGCGCGGCTCACCGCGAAGTTGACCAGGGGCGAGCCCGGCGGCCTGCTGGCCGCGGTGCTGCGGCCGTGCGAGATCAGGGCCTTCGTGGAACTGGTCAAGCTCAACCAGGGATCCATGGACGGCATCCTGCTCATCGCGGCGGATTGCCCCGGGGCCTTTGACAACGACGGCTGGCGCGATTTCGCGGCCGGCAAGGACCCCATGGCCATCACCCAGGAATTTCTGGCCGAGGCCCTGGCCGGCAAGCCCGATCCTGGCGGGGTGGAGATGGCCCGGGCCTGCCTGGCCTGCGAGCATCCGTCCACGGAGGTGGCCGACATCTCCCTCGGCCTGTACGGCATGGATGTGAACAAGGCCGTGCTCGGCGTGTTCAACACCCCCAAGGCCGAGGGCGTGCTTTCGCGCCTGGGCCTGTCCGAGGGCGGCGACAACGAGGCCCGCAAGAAGGCCCTGGCCGAAGTGGTGGCCGCACGCGAGGCCTACCGCGACAACATGTTCGCCGAAACGACCGAGGCCACCAACTCGCTGCATAAGCTGGCCGACTACCTCTCGGCCTGCGTGAACTGCTACAACTGCCGGGTGGCCTGCCCGGTCTGCTACTGCCGCGAATGCGTGTTCGTGACCGACGTCTTCGACCACAAGCCCTGGCAGTACATGGGCTGGGCCAAGGCGCGCGGAGCCCTGCGCATGCCTCCGGACACGGTGTTCTACCACCTCACCCGGCTGGCCCATATGTCCACCCTGTGCGTGGGCTGCGGGCAGTGCTCCAACGCCTGCCCCAACGGCGTGCCGGTCATGGAACTGTTCCGCATGACCGCGGCCCGCACCCAGCCCGCCTTCGCTTACGAAGCCGGGCGCGACCCCGACGAAAAGCCGCCCATGAGCATTTTCCGCGAGAAGGAATTTGCGGAAATGACCGGCGGACACGACTGATGCGCACGGCGCCGCGGGATCAAGCGGCCCAAAAGGAGCTAGCGGCATGAAGAAGACATACGGAGCCCTGGTGGTGGGAGGCGGAGTGGCCGGCATCCGGGCCGCCCTGGATTTGGCCGAGACCGGGCACAAGGTGGCCCTGGTCGAGCGCCGCCCCAATATGGGCGGGCTGCTCACCCAGCTCGACCACCAGTTTCCCACCGACGCCTGCGGCATGTGCAAGATGCTGCCCCTGACCGAGCGCGAGGATTCAAGCCAGTTCTGCATGCGCAAGGGGCTGTTCCACCGCAACATCGACATCTACCTCAACACCGAACTGACCGAACTCGAGGGCGATCCCGGGTCGTTCCAGATCCGTCTGCGCAAGCGCTCCACCTTCGTGGACCCGCACAAGTGCATCGGCTGCGGCACATGCACCACGGTCTGCCCGGTCCAGGTGCCCAACGAGTTCAACGCCGGGCTGACAACCCGCACTGCCGTGCATCTGCCCGTACCCCACGCCATTCCCAACCACTACGTGGTGGACCTGGATTCGTGCCAGCGCTGCTGGAACTGCTTCGAGGCCTGCCCCACCGGGGCCATCGATTTCAAGCTCGACCAGCGGGCCGATTTCCACATCCTGGTGGCCGACGCCCATACCGCGACCCTGGATTCGCTTTCGGAATGGCTGCGCAAGCAGAGCTACACCCTGCATGCCGCCGCCGACACCGACCAGGCCCTGGACATGATGGCCGAGAGTTCCCACTCCTGGCTGGTGATCATGGACATGGGCCTGCCCGGGGCCGGTCCCGAGCGTGTCCTGGCCCGCGTCCAGGAGCTGTCCCTGCCCGTGACCGTGGTCCTCATGGCCGGTGACGAGGAGCAGCGCGCGCAGGCCGAGGAACTGGTGACCAAGGGTGCCCGGGCCGTGTTCGACAAGCCCTTCAATCCCAAGGAACTGGGTCCCTGGCTTGACAAGCTGTGCATGCGCGTCATGTCCGACACGACCATGGAGATGGAGGCCGCGGCCGTGATCCTGGCCGGCGGGTTCGACTGCTTCAACCCCGCGGGCGTGCCCGGCATCGGCGATGCCCTGGGCTACGGCCAGTTGCCCGGAGTGGTCACCTCCCTGGAGTTCGAACGCATGATGTCCGGCACGGGCCCGGCCAACAAGGCCCTCAAGCGGGCCGACGGCAAGCCCGTGCGACGCATCGGCTGGCTGCAGTGCGTGGGCTCGCGCGACGCCAAGCGCGGCGCGCCCTGGTGCTCCAGCATCTGCTGTATGATCTCCGTCAAGGAGGCCTTGCTGTCCCGCAAGCTGACCACCCGTCAGCAGGGCGAGCCCTGCCAGTGCTCCATCTACTACATGGACATGCGCACCTACGGCCGCGAGTACGAGCGCTACCGCTCCGACGCCGAGTCCGAGGGCGTGCGTTTCGTGCGCACCCGCATCCATACCGTGTTTCCGGACCACGACGACCCCGGCGCGTTGCGCGTGAGCTACCTGACCGAGGAAGGCGAGGTCGTGGAGGACGTCCTGGACATGTTCGTGCTGGCCGTGGGGGCCCGTCCCCCCGAGGGCACGGCGCGCCTGGCCGAGGTGGCCGGGGTGGATCTCAACGAGAACGGCTGGGTGGCCACGCGGCCCTACGCCCCCACGCGCACCAGCCGCCTGGGCGTGTTCGCGGCCGGGGCCTTCGGGGCGCCGCGCGACATCGCCGAGACAGTTGTCAACGCGAGTTCGGCGGCCCTGGGCGCGGCCAAGGTCATCAGCCTGTACGCGCCCCTGGTCACCCGCGAGGAGGAGCCCGAGCCCGAGTACCGCGACGTGTCGCGCGACACGCCGAAGCTCATGGTGGCCCTGTGCACCTCCTGCCCCGTCTTGGACAACCGTCTGGACATGGAGGACTTGAAGGAGCGCCTGCAGAAGCTGCCCACGGCCGTGGCCGTGGAAAACGTGGAGGGGGCCTGCACGGCCGAGGGCTGGAAGCGCGTGCGCGAGATGGCCGCCGAGACCGAGCCCAACCGCATCCTCATCGGGGCCTGCCAGCCCTACGCCTACGTGCCCAAGCTGCGCGAACTGGGCGCGGCCATCGGCCTGCGCCCGGTCTTCATGGACGTGGCCGACATCTACACGGCGGCCTCCGCCCTGGGGACGGAAGCCAGTGACGAGGCGCGCAATGCGGTGGCCACCGAGGTGGTCTCCATCCTGTCCATGGCCGCCTCGCGCCTGCTCAAGGTCGACGGCATCGAGCGTCCGTTCGGCCAGTCCGTGACCCAGTCGGCCCTGGTGGTCGGCGGCGGCCTGGGCGGCATGACCGCGGCCCTGGGCGTGGCCGACAACGGCTTCGACGTGACCCTGGTGGAGCGTTCCGAGGCCCTGGGCGGCCAGGCCATGAAGCTGCACTACACCCTGGACGGCGAGGACCCCAAGCGCTTCATGGAGGAATTGATCGAGCGGGTGGAAAAGCATCCGCGCATCGACATCAAGATCGATTCCCGGGTGGTCCTGTCCATGGGCCGGGCCGGGCGATTCGCCTCGGTGGTCTACAGCGACGACGGCGGGGCCACCACCCTGGAGCACGGGGCCACCATCCTGGCCACGGGCGGCCGCGAAGCCAAGGTCTACGAACACGGCTTCAAGGTCAGCAAGTCCGTGCTCTCCCAACGGGATATGGAGGAGGGGCTGGCCTCGGGCGCCATCGACGCCTCGGCCCTGTCCGGCGTGGCCATGATCCAATGCTGGCGTTCGCGCCAGGAGGGCCGCAACTACTGCTCCCGGGTCTGCTGCGCCGGGGCGCTGAAGAACATCCACGTGCTCAAGGACCGCAACCCGGACCTGCCCATCTACGTCTTCTACCGCGACATCATGAGCTACGGGTTCTCCGAGCATTACTACACCGAGGCCCGGCGCAAGGGGGCCATCTTCATCCGCTACGATCCCGAACATCCGCCCAAGGTGGAGTTCGACGAGAACGACAAGCCCGTGATCACGGCCCGGGACTCCATCCTGGGGTCCGACATACGGGTGTCCGTGGAGACCCTGGTGCTCTCCACCGGGGTGGAGCCCAACGACGTGTCCGACCTGGCCGAGATGTTCGGGGTGCCGCTGACCGTCGACGGCTTCTTCCAGGAGGCCGAGACCAAGTGGCGGCCCGTGGACTTCCTCAAGCAGGGCGTGTTCGTCTGCGGCCTGGCCCGGGGGCCGGCCAACATGGGCGAAACCGTGGCCTCGGCCCGTGCGGCCGCCTCGCGGGCCCTGCGCATCCTGTCCCGGGAAGAGCTGGCCAGGGACACCATGGTCGCCGAGGTGCGGCACAGCCTGTGTTCCCTGTGCGGCCGGTGCATCGATGTCTGCCCCTACGGGGCGCGGAGCATGGACATGGTCCACGACCGCATCGTGGTGGACGAGGTGCTTTGCCAGGGCTGCGGTTCATGCGCCGCGGTGTGTCCCAATTCGGCCAGCGTGCTGCGCGGCTTCCGCGATCAGCAGGTGCTGTCGTCCATCGACGCGGCCCTGGAGGGCCTCGTCTAGAGCTGAAAACATGGAATTCGACAATGCGCATGCAACGAACAGCGACGTAAGGATGAAACAGGCAGCAAAACAAATTGGAATTTGTTTCAGCGGCCTCGCCTAGACAAGGAGAAATGATAATGTGCGCCACTTTGCTCATGGAAGCCGGTTCCTCTCCGGGCGCGTCCGAGGAATGGGCCGCCGCCATGGAGGATATCCGCGACACCGTTCGCGCCTGCATGCAGTGCGGCACGTGCACGGCCTCGTGCCCTAACGCCCACGCCATGGACCTGACGCCACGGAGCATGTGGCGCATGCTGCTCATGTCCGACGTGGACCCGTCCATGACCGACGAGGTCCTGGCCAGCCATACCTTCTGGATGTGTTCGGCCTGCTACAACTGCACCCTGCGCTGCCCGCGCGGCCTGGAACTGACCAAGGCGGTATACGGCCTCAAGCGCCTGGCACGGGCCCTGGGGGCGCCGGGCGCGGTCCGGCGCGGCACCTTCTACGACAGCTTCACCCGCAATGTGCGCAGCTACGGCAGGGTCCAGGAAATGGCCTTGATGATGCGCTACTTCCTGGCCCGGCGCGATCCCACCCTACCGTTCAAGTTCACGCCCATGGGCCTCAAGATGTTGGCCAAGGGCAAGCTGCATACCCCCAGTTCGGAGCACAAGGGCAGGCTTGACGCGCTATTCGACAAGGTCGCCGAAATTGAGGGACGGACGGAGGAACGCTCATGAGGTACGCATACTATCCCGGCTGTTCCCTGACCGAGAGCGCCAAGGAATTCGACGTGTCCACGCGCAAGGTCATGGAATGCCTCGGGGCCACCCTGGAAGAGGTTCCGGACTGGACCTGCTGCGGCGCCAGCGCCGTGGAGTCCGTGAGCAGGCTGCTGGCCTTCGCCCTGCCGGCGCGCAACCTGGCCCTGGCCCAACAGGACGGCGAGGACGTGGACATGCTGGTGCCGTGCAGCGCCTGCTACCTGAACCTGCGCCGCGTGCAGGAGGAGACCGCTCACGACCGCGACCTGGCGGCCGACATCGAGGAGGTCCTGGACGCGGACGGGTTGAGCTACAACGGCACCGTGCGGGTGCGCCATCTGCTGGACGTGCTCAAGGCCGACTTCGGCCCGTCCCAGATCGCCGAGCACGTGGTCCGGCCCCTGGAGGGCCTGACCGTGGCCCCGTACTACGGCTGCCAGATCCTGCGCCCCTACCGGGTCTTCGACGACCCCGAGACCCCCACGAGCATGGAACCCCTGCTCAAGGCGGCCGGGGCCGAGATCTTCGACTGGAGCGCGGGCAACGTCTGCTGCGGGGCCTCGCTCATGGCCACGGAAAAGGAGGTCGCCCTGGTTTCCGTCGCCCGCATCCTCGAGGCGGCCCGCGGCGCCGATGTCATCGCCACGGTCTGCCCGCTGTGCCAGATGAACCTGGAGGCCTACCAGTCCGAGGCCATCAGGCAGACCGGCCGCGGCAAGCCCGTGACCGTGCTCTACCTCCCGCAACTCCTGGGCTTGGCCATGGGCTTCACCCCCCAGGACATGCTCCTTGACAAGGGCATGTCTATGCAGGCAGTTACGCGGAATAAGATTTCGCATGTACTCAACACGCCCCGGCAGGCGGCTGAGGCGACTGTCTAACACCTATAAGGAGGGTGCTGACATGTTCAAGGATATCGTCATCGCGGTTACTCCTTCGGAAATTTGCGACCATGCCGCGGATGCCGCATTCGGTTTCGCCAAGCGTTTCGACGCCAAGTTGCATCTGGTGCACGTCTGCGGCATGGCCCAGGGCTGGGGGCAGATGGAGCACCTGGACGCCAGCGGCACCACCGATCGCATCAAGGGCGAGATTGTCGAGCATTACAAGGTCCAGCTCAAGGATACGGCCAATTATAAGGTCTCGGTGGTGCCGGGAATCCCGCACAACGAGATTCTGCGCCTGGCCCGCAAGGACAACGCCGACCTGATCATCATGGGCCCGCACACCAAGGAATACGCCGAGAAGCGTTCCAAGATGTGGGGCATGGCCGGCTCGACCCTGGAGCGGGTGGCCCAGAAGGCCCGTTGTCCGGTCATGGTCGTGACCCAGGAGGCGACCACCGAGTCCGGCCGTTTCCGGAACATCGTGGTGGCCACGGACTTCTCGGAGCAGGCCGAGTGCGCCGTGGCATACGGCAGCCAGATGGCCCGGCACCACAAGTCCAAGCTGACCGTCTTCCACTGCATCGATGAAGAGAATCTGT
>Ga0272444_10004088_pt1 | contig 12967 bp, 9 predicted proteins | sample SSMForm13_FD_201033 | JGI IMG/M metagenome (GOLD analysis project Ga0272444, IMG submission 201033) | Marine sediment archaeal communities from Little Sippewissett salt marsh, Falmouth, MA, United States - SSM-Form-13 | ecosystem: Environmental > Aquatic > Marine > Wetlands > Sediment ...
GAAAAGAGGATTGAGAGCAGCGCCAGCGCCAGTATGGTGTCCACCGTGTGAATCATCTCAAAAACTCCAGGGTGATGATGGTTGCGAAAAAGGCCAGTGCAAAAGAGGTCAGGACGAACTTCGGCACCCGGTCCATGCGGTGGCGCGCCATGACCGATTCGGTGGCCCCCACGGCCACATAGACCAGCAGCATTCCCAGGGAGAAGATCCCCAGGTTTAACAGCGGGTGGCCCGGCTGAAGGGGCAGGATCAGCCGGGCGACCATGGCGGCGTAGAAAAAAAGCTTGAGCAAGGCGCCCATTTCGATCAACGCGAAGTCCGGGCCGCTGTGATCCAGCACCATGACCTCGTGGATCATGGTCAACTCCAGGTGGGTGGCGGGGTCATCCACCGGCACCCGGGCATTTTCGGTCAGCAGGATGATGAAGAGGGCGATCACCACGAAAAGCAAAGGCGATCCGGCCGTCTGCCAGAAGCCGCGGGGGTTTTCGCCGGCGAAGTAGGCCCCGAGGTTCAGGTCGCCGCTGAGCCGGTAGAAGAGGATCAGGATCATGAACAGGCTGGCCTCGCAGATGATGGGGAAATAGGCCTCGCGCGCCGCGCCCATGCCCTCGAAAGGCGAGGCGGTGTCCATGGCGGCGGCGATGGTGAAAAAGCGCGCCAGCCCCAGCAGGTAGAGGACAAAAATCACGTCGCCGTCGAAGGTCAGCACCGGCGGCTGACCGCCCATGGGCAGAAAGAGCAGCGCCGTGGCCGCCGCCGCCAACGAAACGACGGGACCCAGCTTGAAAATAAAAGTGGTGCTGGTGCTGTAGACCGACCCCTTTTTGCAGAGCTTGGCCAGGGTATAGTAGTGAATCAGCAGCGGGGAGCCTTTGCGGCCGCCGAAAAAGGCCTTGACCTTGAAAATCACGCCCGCAAAAAGCGGGGCCGTCAGCAGGGCCAGGGCCCACAGCAGGAGGGAATCGATCATCGGTGCGTTCCGTCAGAGTTGGGGTGAACGATCAGCATGCGATCCGTGGGGCGCCCCGGCGCGTTTGCGGGGGGCGCCGATCTAGACGAAAAACAGCAAGACCACGATGGCCAACAGGATGTAGCCGATATAGAGGTGGATGTCGCCGTGCTGAATCCAGCGCAGCTTATCGAACAGCCAGGTCACCGGGGTGACCACCGCAGAGTTGAGGTGCAGTTCGACGATGTCATGGACGTGGCTGCGGTAATGGGTTCGGTCCGGGAAGAGCCCCGCCACCGCGGGGTGGTCCTCCTCCAGCGGGGCCGCCGGTTTGAAGAATTCCAGGATCGAGGCGGCATAGGAACTCCCGGTGTACTGCATCCGGGCGGTGGGCTGGGTGAACCCGCAGCCCCAGGTGCCGCTGCGCCCGATGGGCTTGCCCTCGTAGAGCAGGCGCCGCAGGGCCCAGACGATCAGCAGGGCCGCCAGCAGAATGGCTGCGGCCAGGGTGATGTTGGTGGACAGCCGGGCGACGGATTCCAGAGGAATGCGGCCGACCTCCAAACCCAGAGCCGCCGCTGCTTGCAGCGGCATGTAGAGAAAGGCCGCGGGATAGACGCCGATCACGGCGCAGGCAGCCGCCAGGACGATCATGGGCAGCAGCATGGCCGCCCCCCCCTTTTCATCCACAGCCTGCGCTGCCGGGCTGCGGGCTTCGCCCTGGAAGACGACCCCCACCACCTTGCTGAAGCAGGCCAGGGCCAACCCGCCGATCACGGCCAGGCCGACAATCGCCAGCAGGCTCAGCGCCAGGACCGGCGTCTCGGCGGCGACGCCCTTGAAGCTGCCCAGATAGATCAAAAATTCTCCCACAAAGCCGTTAAAGGGCGGCAGGCCGCAGATGGCCAGGGCGCCCACGAGAAAGGTGGCCCCGGTCACGGGCATCTTTTTCAGCAGGCCGCCCAGGGCGTCGATGGTGCGGCTGCCGGTTTTGTGGAGCACCACGCCGGCGCCCATGAACAGCAGGGACTTGAAAATCGCATGGTTGAGCACATGCAGCAGGCCGCCCGCAAACCCCAGGAGGGCCATGAGCGGGTTGTCGGTGGCGACGCCGATGATGCCGATCCCGATGCCGATCAGGATGATGCCGATGTTCTCGACGCTGTGGTAGGCCAGCAGCCGCTTGAGGTCGTGCTGGCCCAGGGCGTAGACAACCCCCAGAACGCCGGAGACCACCCCGAAAACCAGCACCATCGTCCCCACGGCGGGGGTGTAGAGCTCCAGGATGCCGACCATGCGCAGGATGCCGTAAATGCCGGTTTTGATCATCACCCCGGACATGACCGCCGAGATATGCGAGGGCGCCGCCGGGTGGGCGTGGGGCAACCAGACGTGAAAGGGGAAGACGCCGGCCTTGGAGCCGAAGCCGATAAAGGCCAGCCCAAAGACCCACAATTTGGCCGTCTGGGAGAGGCCGGAGGCATCGAATCCGAAACCGCCGCTGCCGCCGTAGAGGACCCCGAAGGCGGCCACGATGAACAAGGCGCCCACATGCGAAAAGACAAGATAAAGGTAGCCGGCCTTGCGGGTCTCCGGGCGCCGATGATCGTGGACCACCAGAAAAAAGGAGGCCAGGGACATGATTTCCCAGGCCAGCAGAAAGGTGATCATGTTGGCCGCGGCCACCACCAGGGCCATGGCGGCCGTCAGCAGGCTGAAAAAAAAGTAGCTGACGGCGGTGCCCAGGGCTTTGCGGGGGTCGCTCAGGTAGCTGAAGCTGTAAACGGCGGAAAGGAGGCAGACGGCAAAGATGGTCAGCAGAAAAAAGGCGGACAGCCCGTCGATTCGAAAGGCCAGGGTGAGCGTGCTGAGGTAGTCAAAGGAGGCGCTGGCCGCCCCGCCGCCCGCAAGGCGGGCAAAGGCATCGCGCAGGCCAAAGCAGCAGCCGGTGCCGATGAGGGTCGCCCCCAGGATTCGCATCAGGGTGAATTGTCTGAAAAACAGCAGCGGCAGCACGCCACCTGAGGCGATGATCAAAAGTGACAGGAAAAATAGAGGCATCGGCTTCCTTTTGCTTTTCCGTCCAGTCTATGGGTGGCTTTGGGGCCTGCGCGCGGCGGGCCAGCATCGGATAGGGGGGATGACCGGTTTCAAGGGCCGCTGGCGGTTGCCTGCGCCCGGGGCGGCTCCCCCCCGCCGGGGAAAAGCCGCCCGGGCGCGTTGCCGGTGCCCGGCCCCGGGGCCGCCGGGTCAGGGCAGGGTCGTTGGCATGCCCATCATAGGCCAGAGGATGAAAACCGCAAAGCCGACCACCACCATCAGGATCAGACTGGCCGGGAGCCCGTAGAGGAAAAACTCCCCGGTGGTGAACTGCTTGGAGTCGTAGGCGATGGCGTTGGGGGCGGCGCCCACCAGCAGCAGGAAGGGCATGCCGGCGGTCACCAAGGCGGCGAAGAGGATCACCTCCGGGGCGACCCCCAGGTAGGGCGCGATCACGAACGCCACCGGCAGCGAAATGGCGATGGCCGCGACGTTCATGATGAAGTTGGTCATCATCATCACGAAAAAGGCGATACTCATCACGAAAACGAACCAGTTGGCCTTCTGGAACATCACCAGCCAGTTGACCGCCAGCCACTTGGCGGCGCCGGTCTCCCAGAGGCAGAAACCGATGCTCATGGCGCCGGAAAAGAGCAGGATGATGTTCCAGGGGATGTCCTCGAGATCGTTGATGTCCAGGATGCCGGTGACGAAGAAGAGAATGGTCGAGGTCAGGATGATGGCGGTCTTGTCCACCGGCGCCAGCGCCGGGATGAACGAGCGCAGGGACATGAACAGGATGCAGGCGAAAACGATGATCGCCGCTGTGATCTCCTTGCGGGTCAGGCCGCCCAGTTCGGCGTTGAGTTGGATGGCTTTGGCGCGCAGGCCGGGGATCACTTTCTTTTCGGGCTTGAAAAAAACCATGAAGAAGCACCAGAGCAAAAGGACCATCAGCCAGCCGATGGGGAACATGTAGTAGGAGAGCTGGAAGAAGGAGATGTTGGTACCGACGATATCGGTGAAGAAGCCCAGGGCCACGGCCCCGCGGGCGGCACCCAGGAGCGTGACGATGCTGCCGGCGCCGGCCACGTAGGCCATGCCGATGAAGAGGCCCTTGCCGAACTTGGTCTTTTTGTCGCCCTCGCCGTAGAGGGCGTAGATCGCCATCAGCAGCGGGTAGATCGTCGCGGCCACAGCTGTGTGGGCCATGATGTGGGTCAAGGCGGCGGTCACCACGAAGCAGCCCAGGTAGATCATGCTGGTGCGCTCGCCGACGATGATGAGCATCTTGTAGGCCATCCGGCGGGTGAGCCCGGTCTTGGTGAACACCAGGCCGATGACGATCGAGGCGAAGATGAACATGACCGAGGGGTCCATAAAGTCCTTGAAGGCCACTTTGGCCGGGCGGATCAGGAAATAGGCCTGCAGGACGCCGATCGCCAGGCTGGTGATCCCGATGGGGACCACCTCGAAGACCCACCAGGTGCCGGCCAGCAGAAAGACCGCCAGGGCGCCCTTACCCTCGCGCGAGAGCTCGAAGTGCTTGCCCATGGGGTCGATGGCATCCGGCCAGGGGGGCGAGTAGTAGACGACCACGAACAGGATGATGCCCAGGAAAAGAAACATGGGTTTGCGCCAGTTGATGGCCTTGGGGGTCTCGGCGGCGGCACTGTCCATTGCAACAACCTCCTTGATCAGTTCGATCGCATTGGGGGCCCCGGTGCAGGGGCGTTCACGGGCGTCAGCCCGATCTTGTCTTCAGACGAAACACTCTTTCATGGTGTGGAAAATGGCGGCGAAGACATCGGTCAGGCGCAGGATGCCGATGATGTCCTTGCCGCGGGTGACCAGCAGCGACTGATGATGGCCCAGCACCAGCTGGTGGATGGCCTCGTCCAGGGTGGCGCTTTCCTCCACGAACTCCCCTTCGGTCAGGGCGTGCATGAAATCCTTGACCTTGGCGGAGGCGGCGGTTTTGCATATATCCTTGAGAGGCCGTTCGAAGAGGTTATAGTGGGCCATCATCGACTTCATGAACTTGCGCGAAAACCCCAGGCGCGCAAGGGTGTCGCCGGCCTGCATTTCCTGGTACTTGGGCTCCAGCGCGCGCAGCGCGTCCAACTGGCCGATCTTGCCCACCACGGCCCCCTGGGCGTCCAGAACCAGCACGGCGCGGTGGCGGTAGCGGGTCTGGTCGAACTCCGCCTGGGCCTTTTCAAGGGACAAGACCGCCTCGAACAGGGTCGCGTCTTCGGAAACGGTGGCGTATTCGGACAGGGGGATCATGAGGTCTTTGATGGTGTATTCAGTGGATGTCATCGGGGCTCTCCTTGGGTGGTATTGGGGGGGTGTAGGGCCAAAGGGACGCCGGGACGCCGGCGAGGTCGCCTGGAAGCGGTTGCGGCACGCGTGGAAGGTGGGACGGGTAGCGCTGGCTGCGGGGGCTTCAAGGGGCGTCACCCCCTTGGCAGGGCCGGGAGGAAAAATAGGCCGGGGCCCGCTTGGATTGAAAACCCCGGCACCTTAAGCCTGCAGCGCGTTTCATCGTCACCCTCCCGCTTTGCTTGGAATCAGCCAAAAGACCTTTTTTTTTCACCTCGGCGTCTTGTTTGACTTTCAGGTGGCGGCCGCCGCGGGCGGCGGGTAAAATCAGCCGATGATCGGGTATCATTAATGGACCCAAATTTCAAGCTGGAGAACTTCCGGCACTAAAAAAATCGGCTGGCCGACCCCTCTGCGGAGGAAACCCCCGGGGCGAGGGTCGCGGAGCCAAATCAGATAAAATTCCGGCTGGGCCCCCGGTCGCCCCGGCCGCCGGTCCAGGCCCCTCCCGCGGCCCTCAGACCACCATGATCTGCTCATCCAGGCGCGTGAGCTGCTCCACCCCCCCGGCGGTGACCAGGTGGGTGTTTTCGATGCCCACCACCCCCCTGTTGGGAAAGACCAGCTTGGGCTCCAGGGCGAAGACCATCCCGGATTGCAGCGGCAGCTCCTGGCCCTGGGCCAGGAAGGGGAACTCGTCCAGCTCTAAACCGATCCCGTGGCCCACGAAGCGCACGCGCCGCTGGTCGGCGCCCATGAAAAACGCTTCGTAGCCCTGGCGTGCGGCGCTCTCCCGGGCCACCTCGTAGAGGCGGCCCGAGGGGACCCCGGGACGCGCGGCGGCCGTGACCTCAGTCTGCAGGATCAGCATCGCCGCGTGGGCCTGCTCCAGATCGGCCGGCAGGCGGCCCAGGGAAAAGATCCGGGTGTGATCGGCGAGGTAGCCGTTGAAAACGAAGACGTAATCCACTAGGATCGGCTCGTGGCGTCCGATGGGGCGCATGCCAGGACCCTGGGCGACCGCCGGCCCGACCCCCGGGCCGCCGGTGGGCGAGGCCAGAAAGCTTGGGACCGCAGCGGAAGGGCCGGCCATCAAGTGGCCGTAAAATAGTTCGCTGCCCCACATCCGCATCCGGACGATGCCCTGGTGCCCCAAGGCCCGGGCCCGGGCCTCCACCCGGCCGGCCAGCTCGATTTCGCTCATCCCTTCGCGCAACAGCTCGGGCACGGCCGTCGCCAGTTGGTCGGCAAGCTTCGCCGCCTGGCGGATCATGCCGATTTCCCAATCGGACTTGACCGCTCGCAAGAGACGAATCTCGGGGGAGATGTCGCTCAGTCCGGCCCCCTGGAAAATTCGACCGTAGGCAAGGTAAAGGTTGGCCGGCAGGACGTCCAGTTCCAGCCCCAGGCTTTTTGGCGCGCCCAGGCCGTGGGCGGTCAGGAGGCTGGGGATTTCCTTGGGGCTGCCCATGGCCGCGATCTGCTCCAGCGGGGATTCGGCCCGGGCGCGTGCCAGGTCTTTGCGGACCAGCAAGAGCGGCTCGCCCTGGAGCGGGACCCAGAGGTGGGACTGCTGGATGGTGCCGGCAAAGTAAAACAGGTCGGCGGTTTGCAGGATCATGGCGGCGTCCAGCCCCTTGCGGGCCAGCTGCGCCTGAAGGGCGCCGACGCGCCGGGCGATTTCGGAACGGGGGACGGTCGGGGCTTGCATGGCGGCTCCTGTGGGGGAAACGGTTTTTGGCGCTGAGGGGGGCTTTGAAGGATAGTCACCCGGGAGCGCGCAGCTCCGCTCCCGGGTGACTATCCTTCAAAGCCCCTTTGGCTGTCAAGCCGCCGGCTTGCAAAGACCGCCGTTTCAGGCTAAGAAACCTCCTGGTGCCCATCGCCGGCGACCCCAAGGAGCGCGTAACCCATGGAGCGGCTGGACTATTTCATCAGACGGTTTTTGCTGGTGGTGCCGACCTTTATCGGTATCACCCTGCTGTGCTTCACCCTGATCCAGTTCGTTCCCGGCGGGCCCGTGGAGCAGATCCTGATGCAGATGAAAGGTCTTGACGCCGGCGAGGCCCGCGGCGACGCCCAGCTGCGGGGGACGATATCCGAGCAGCAGCGCCGGGAGATCGAGGCCCATTTCGGCTTCGATCAGCCCATCTACCAGCGCTACTGGAAATGGCTGGTGACCGACCGCCTGGGCCTGGGCATGGAATCCTACAAATTCCCCAACCGCACCGCCTGGGAGCTGATCAGCGAGCGCTTCCGGGTGTCCCTGATTTTCGGCATCACCGGTTTTTTGCTTTCCTATCTGATCTGCATCCCGCTGGGAATCGCCAAGGCCCTGCGGCACGAAACGTTCTTCGACCTGACTTCCAGCGTCCTGGTCTTCGTAGGCTATGCCATTCCCGCTTTCGCCTTCGGGATGGTCCTCAAGATGCTCTTTGCCGGCACCGTCGACGGCCTCTGGGACATTTTTCCCGTGGCGGGCTTCCACTCCGAGAATTTCGCGCAACTCACCCCGATGGGCAAACTGCGGGACATTTTCTTGCACATGTTTCTGCCGGTGCTCTGTTACGTGATCGGCAATTTTGCAGTGCTGACGCTCCTGATGAAAAACGCCCTGATGGAGCAGATCGGCCGCGACTACGTCCGCACCGTGCTGGCCAAGGGCGGCAGCTTCCGGCGGGCCGTCTGGGGCCACGCCCTGCGCAACGCCATGATTCCCATCGCCACCGGCCTGGGATCGATCCTGACCGTGATGTTCGCCGGATCGGTGATCATCGAGCAGGTTTTTGAAATTCCCGGGATGGGCCGTCTCAGCCTGGAGGCCATCGTGGGACGCGACTACCCCGTTTTTATGGGCATTCTCTCCTTGACGTCCCTCCTGGGGCTGCTGGGCAACATACTCTCCGATTTTTTCTACGTGCTCATCGATCCGCGGATCAATTTCCAGGAAAACTGAGCGGCCCATGATCGCCAAGAAAATCAAAAACCCGCTGGCCCGCAAGCGGTTGATGCGCTTCAAGGAGGTCAAACGGGCCCACATCGCCCTCTGGCTGCTGGCACTGCTCTATGCCGTGAGCCTCTGCGCGGAGCTTCTCTGCAACAACGTGCCCCTCTATGTGCGCTTCGACGGGCGCTCCTTTTTCCCGATTTTCGCCTTTTACCCCGAGGACACCTTCACCGGCAACGGCCAGAAAACCAGGGCGGACTTCAAGCAGGTGGCCCGCCTGCCGGCCTTTCAGGAAAACCCCGGAAATTTCATGATCTTTCCCCCGATTCCCTTCGGGCCCTTTGAAAGCGTGGATCCCGCCCAGCTGGCGATGGCCGAACGGGTCACCCTGGACCTGCGGCCGGAGCCCCTGATCGGGTCGGTGGACCTCGGGGCTGATTTCCGGATCGTCAAATCCCTGGGGTTCGCCCCGTTTGCGGACCTGTCGGCGGCGGACGAGGCGGTGGGACGGCCCTTCGACGTGTTCTTCGACCTGGACCCCGCTCTGCGCCGGGGGATCGCAGAGCGATTCGCCAACCGGCCGGCGCCGCGTCTGACGGTGCTCCTGCCGCGCCGCAGCGGCCCGGATTTAAGCCTCAGCCTGGCGCCCTTTGCGCCGCGGCCCCAGCCACCGCGGACCGTGCGGCTGGTCTTGCGCGAGGCCAAACCGGAAAAAGCCCCCGCCCTTGCGCTGGACTTCGGCCCCCAAGCCGAGCCGCTGCTGGGGTCCGACGCGGACGGGCTGCCGCCGCTCTGGGGCGCCATCGCCCCCGCCGACCGCCAGATGCTCAAAAGCCTTGTCCTGCAGCGTTTCGGCGGCCCCCTGGAGGCCGTCCGGCTGGTGATCGACAACCGCGTCTACCAGGCGCGTTTCCTCAAGGAGGATGTCCGCTTTCCCTTCCCGCCGGTGGGGAAACACTTGATGGGGATCGACGGCGCCGGCCGCGACGTGCTGGCCCGGATCCTCTACGGTCTGCGCACCTCCCTGACCTTCGGGCTGCTGCTGGTGGTCTGCTCCATGGGCCTGGGGGTCGTCGCCGGCGCGCTCCAGGGCTACTACGGCGGTTTGACGGACATCACCGGCCAGCGGCTGATCGAGATCTGGAGCGCCCTGCCGTTTCTCTATATCATGATCCTGATGGGCTCGGTCTACGGCCGCAGCTTCGCCCTGCTGCTCTTCTGCTACGGGCTTTTCAACTGGATCGGGATCTCGTACTATATCCGGGCCGAATTCCTGAGGCTGCGCAAACAGCCCTTCGTGGAGGCCGCCAAATGCATGGGACTCTCCTCGCCCAAGATCATTTTCCGGCATATATTGCCCAATGCGATGGTGCCCGTGATCACCTTCTTTCCCTTTTCGCTGGTGGGCGCCATTGGTTCCCTGGCCGCCCTGGACTATCTCGGTTTCGGACTGCCGCCGCCGACCCCCAGCTGGGGGGAGCTGCTCTTTCAGGCCCAGCAGTACCGCTGGGCCTGGTGGCTGATCCTCTATCCTTCCCTGGCCCTCTTCGTGGTTATGCTGCTGGGGGTGTTCGTGGGGGAGGGGATCCGCAACGCCTATGAGCCCAGGCGTTACACGCGGATCGAATAGAATCCGGGGCGCCGGCCCCAATGGGAGAGAAAGGCTTATGAGCGCCGCCATTCTCGAGGTCGACAACCTGACCGTGACCTTCGACACCGATGAGGGCGTTTTCAACGCCGTCGAAGGGGTTTCCTTTGCCGTCGGGGCCGGGGAGGTGGTGGGGCTGGTGGGCGAGTCCGGCTGCGGCAAGTCGGTGACGGCCCTGAGCATCCTGCGCCTGATCCCGTCGCCGCCGGGGCGGATCACCCAGGGCAGCGTGCGCTTCAAGGGCGTCGACCTCGCGCGCCTGAGCGCCGCCGAACTGCGCCGGATGCGGGGCGCCAGCATCGGCATGATCTTCCAGGAGCCGTCGGCGGCCCTTTCGCCGCTTCACCGGGTGGGGCGCCAGCTGGTGGAGGCCCTGCGCCTGCACCGCGACATTCCCCGCCAGGCGGCCTGGGAGACGGCCGGCCAGTGGCTAGAGAAGGTCCGTATCCCGGATGCGGCCGAACGGCTGCATGCCTACCCCTTTCAGCTCTCCGGCGGCATGCAGCAACGGGTCATGATCGCCATGGCCCTGATGCTCGAGCCGGAGCTGATCATCGCCGACGAGCCCACCACGGCCTTGGACGTCACCATCCAGGCCCAGGTGTTCGCCTTGATCCGGGAGATGCGGCGGGCGAGCACAGCCATTTTGCTGATCACCCACGACATGGGGGTCGTCTGGGAGATGTGCGACCGGGTGTTGGTGATGTACGCCGCCCGGATCGTCGAAGCGGGCAGCCGCGAAGAGATCTTCGGGAAACCGGCTCACCCCTACTCCCGGGGGCTGCTGCGCTCGATCCCGCGGCTGACCGACAAGCCCGACCGGCTGGCGGCCATCGGCGGTATGGTGCCCTCGCCGCTGCGCTACCCGCCCGGCTGCCGCTTCAATGATCGCTGCCCCTACGTTTTTGACCGCTGCCGACGTGAAGCCCCCGGCCTGCTGGAAGTCGCGGGCGGGCATCAGGCGGCCTGTTTCCTGGCCAGAAAACTGGTCCGGACACCCCTTTAACCCAGGCGCTGGGACGGCATGCCAAACCCAATCGCAACACCCCCGACGACCCTTGAAAACGGCGCGCGGCCGCTGTTGGAACTGCTGGATCTGAAGACCTGGTTTCCCGTGCGGCGCGGGGTTTTCGCCAAAACCATCGGTCATGTGCGCGCCGTGGACGGGGTGACGCTGGCCATCGCCCGTGCTGAAACCCTGGGCCTGGTGGGCGAATCGGGCTGCGGCAAGACCACCCTGGGGCGCACGATTCTGGGGCTCGACCCCCCCCACAGCGGCCGCCTGCGCTTCGACGGGCGCGACATCGGCCGGCTGTCGCGGGCGGCAAAGCGGCAGCTCCGGCAGCGGATGCAGATCATCTTTCAGGACCCGCTCTCCTCGCTCAACCCGCGGATGAACATCCTGGATATCGTAACCGAGGGGCTGCGCGAATTCGGTCTGATCTCCGACACCCGCGAGGCGCATGCCGTGCGGCTGCTCAGGGAGGTCGGGCTCGACGCCGATGCCCTCTACCGCTACCCGCACGAGTTTTCCGGCGGCCAGCGGCAGCGGATCAACGTGGCCCGGGCGATTTCGCTGCGGCCCGATTTTATCGTCTGCGACGAGGCGGTAAGCGCCCTGGATGTGTCGGTTCAGGCCCAGGTGATCAATTTGATGATCGATCTGCGGGAAAAATACGGCCTGGCCTACCTCTTCATTTCCCACGACCTCAGCGTCGTCAGCAATATCGCCGGGCGCGTGGCGGTGATGTACCTGGGCCGGGTGGTGGAGGAGGGCCCCACCGACAGCATCATCCGCGACCCCCTGCACCCTTACACCCGCGCCCTGATCGGGGCGGTTCCGGTGCCCGGCGTGCAGCGCGCAAAAGCTCCGCCGCTGACCGGCGAGACCCCCTCACCGCTGGCCCCGCCGCCCGGATGTCGCTTTCACCCGCGCTGTCAGGAGGCGATGGACGTCTGCCGGCGGGTGGACCCGGGCCGCACACGCTGGGCCGGCCGCCGGGTCTGGTGCCACCTTTACGGAGAGGGCGAGACCCTTTCCGCCTGACCCGCCGGCGGGGAGCCGCCGGCCGCAGGAGGTTTCGCAAAAAAAAGCGGAAGTGCGCCCCACTCGGAGCGGACTTCCGCTTCTGATTTCAGAACGCCGACAGCGCGGCGGCCGGGTTCAGTGGTCGGCGGCAGCGGTTTCAGCCTGGGGTTCCGCGGCGGCTTCTTCAGCGGCCGCGGCGGGTTCATTTTCCGGTTCCGCCTCCGCCTCCGCCTCTGTTTCCACTTCTGCAGCCGTTTCCGCTTCTGTCTCTGCCTCTGTTTCCGCTTCTGCAGTCGTTTCCACCGTCACCGCCGGCGGCGCCAAGGGGATCATCTGCGGCGGCTGGCTTTTGACCGCCTCCAAGCGGCGCTGCACCAGGGCGGCCTGGGCGTCGTCAAGTTCCAGACGGGCGGCCTTCTCGAGATCCGCGACGGCCGCTGCGAGGTCCTCCGGTGTGCCCCGGCTGGCGGCCACCTCGGCCCGGTAGAGCAGGGTCATCAGCTCGATGGTGGTCAGGCGCGAGGCCACCTGGCTTTTGAGATCATCGGTTACCGCATATTCGCCGGCTTTTTCAAGCTCGGCCTGGATAGCCTCATAATCGGGCACGCCGCCGGCGGCCAGCAGGTCGTCGGCGCGGTCCATATAGTATTGGCTGGCCAGGGGGAAGACCTCTTTCTTCGTGTAGAGGTCTTTGAGCGGTTCGGGGGCCGCGACCCCGGGCAGGGTCAGGATGGGGCCTTCCCCGAGGGGTGCAAAGTGTCCCTGCCAGATTTCCAGCACCCCGTCCCGGGTTTGGAGATAGTACTTGCCGCTGTTGACCACGCTGGTTGCGATGATCATCAGCAATACGAGCACAAACCCTGCAACGGCGACTTTAACGGCTGTTCCCATAGGGTCGGACCCTTTCGTTTGGGCGGTGGTGTCATAGCTTACGGCAACCTTGGGTTCCTTCTCGGCGGCGGCCTTGCGGGCGGCCGCTTTTTCGGCAGCGGCCTTTTCGGCAGCGGCCTTCTCGGCAGCGGCCTT
>Ga0272444_10004089_pt1 | contig 12966 bp, 10 predicted proteins | sample SSMForm13_FD_201033 | JGI IMG/M metagenome (GOLD analysis project Ga0272444, IMG submission 201033) | Marine sediment archaeal communities from Little Sippewissett salt marsh, Falmouth, MA, United States - SSM-Form-13 | ecosystem: Environmental > Aquatic > Marine > Wetlands > Sediment ...
AAAGGCTTGCTTGACCTGCGCGCCTGGCCGACGTTGCTCAGCGTTTTGATTTGCTGGTATCTGGCCTGGCGCATCACCGGATTGTTGGCCGAGAAGCCGGCGCACCGATTGACGTTGGTCAGTGTGTTGGTGCTATTGGCAGCGATGTTCTTTGCTCAGCCGAACGGCGGACGCTATATCCGGGTTAACAGCCGGACGCTGGCTGAACTTCCCTTTGCCGGATACGTGCAGCTTTGGACGAAAAAACCACATGCGGTGGCCTATGCCGGGCGCAATACGCCGTATTACCTGGCCGGAAGAAGCGGGAAAACGCGGGTGCTGTATATTCCTCTTGATGGGCGCGCCGATGTGAAGCTGTATGAATACGTACAGGAGCGGCGAGCGACGGGGAGTTGGCAAAACGATCGAGATAAAGCGAATTGGCGATTACGCAACCCCGATTACGATCACTGGTTGCAGGCATTTCGCAACGAGAATATTGATTTTCTTTTTATCCAACCGTTGCATCCATTTGGACGCCGGTACTACGAATATAATGGAACCGGTTTTTCGCTCGAACGCACCTGGGCGCGAGAGCATCCGGCCGATTTCGCACTGCTCGACGCATCGCCGCGGTATGAAATTTACGCCTTTACACGCCGGTAGTTCCGCATTGCATCGGGCGGCTGTTCTGTTATCATCCTGAATCCATTTTACCTTTTATGGAGTTGGGCCGCGCAATGAAGTGGTTGACCGAAAAAACACCCTGGCGACCAGTAAAAATCACATTCGCCGTTACGCTTGTGTTGATGGCGCTAATGATTTTTTTCCTCGCCATCGGGCAACCACAAAAGGTGTTTGACGCCTTGGCCTTCGTGGGTCTTGTCGCCACGGTGTTAGGCTGGCTCTTTATAATCCGCAAAGAATACTGGCCGGCTTTTCTAACCGCCGTTTTATACGTCTTTTGTTTTCCACACATCCGCCTTGGTGTCCTCGGCTTCGTCTGCCTGGTGCCGTTGTTGGCTGCGGTGCTCAAGACCGGCGATACGCGCAAAGCGATGAAGCTGGCCTGGGTTGCCGGCACGCTGGGCAATATCGGCAAGTTGTATTGGCTGGTTTACACCATTTCTTATTTTTCGCCGATTCCGCTGCCCGCCGCCACGTTGGTCTTGTTGCTGCTTTCATCGACTTTGGGTTTGTTCTGGGCGTTGAATCTGGGCACGGTGCACTGGGCGGTGAAAAAGGGTGGCTTGCCGTTGGTGCTGGTCTTTCCGGCGGCATGGGTCTTCTGGGATTGGTTTTTGACGTGGTTTCTCGGCGGCTTTCCGTGGGAACTGCTGGGCTGCGCCGCTTTCCACGTGCCGCTGTTGAAACAGACCTTCGATCTGGTCGGCGAGCACGGTCTCGGCTGGCTGTTGGCTTTCGGCAATGTCGTGTTCTATTGGCTCTGGTTGTATTTCCGCAAGCAGAAAGCTTTTCCGAAAATTTCGACAGTCGTGTTGGCGGTGCTAGTTGTCGCCGGAATGATTTACGGCGCGGTGCGTATGCACCAGATCGACAAGCTGGCCGAGCAGGGCAAATCGATTACCGTCGGATTGCTGCAAGGCAATGTCGACCAGAACATCAAGTGGAAACCGCAGCACCGCTATCGGATCATGGACGAATATGCCGATCAGGCTCAAACCGTCGCCGATCAAGGTGCGGAACTCGTTATCTTTCCCGAAACGGCGATCGCTCAACGGCAAGATCGCTGGGAGCCTTTGCATCGGCGTATTGCGCGGTACGGGCACGTGTCGGACCGCTACGTGTTGGCCGGTGCGCCGACCAAAGCCCGGCGAAAAAACCGAGACGATCCCCGCGGCCGTTACATCCGCCACAACAGTGTTGTTTTAATTTCACCGGACGGCGACGACGTAGCCTGGTATGATAAAAACCGACTGGTGCCCTTCGGCGAGTACATTCCGAAAAAACACTGGTTGGAGAAAATCGCCGGTCTGTTCGGAGTCGATAAGATAAATGGGACGCTCAATTTTGAGCCCAGCGGACGTTATACATTGCTGCCTTATCCGTCGGCGCCGTTTTCCGTATTTATCTGCTATGAGTCGGTTTACCCCTCAACGGTGCGCCGATTAGCCAACTTGGGCGCGAAATTTCTGGTGACCGTGACCAACGATGCCTGGTTCGGTAAAACCAGTGCGCCCTATCAACACTGGGACCAAGTTGCGATGCGCGCCATCGAAAACCGGCGCTATGTGGCTCGGTCGGCCAACACCGGTATTACCGGCATCATCGACCCGAACGGCCGCACGATCATGGCCAGCAATATCTATGTAAAGGCGACGATGATCGGGACGGTCAAGACACTGGACATTACCACGATATATGCCAAAATCGGCGACGTCGCCGCCTATCTAGCGACGTTGCTGTATATCGGATCGCTGCTGCTTTTGCTGGGGCGGCGGTTGATTGTACGTAAGGAGAAAGCGAAATGATTGAAGATTACGGCCAGCGCGTGCAAGCCGCGCGAGAAAAATTGGAAGATTTGCGGAGGTATCTTTGATTTAGCCGCGAAGAATTCCCGCCTGGTGGAGTTGGAAAAACAGATCACCGCCGAAGATTTTTGGAACGATAACGAGGCCGCGACAGTCGTACTCAAGGAAAAATCCGCTCTGGAATCCGATTTGGATCAATGGAACAACGTGCTGACTTTGGTGGAAGATGCCGAAGTCGCGTTGGAATTGGTGCAAGAGAGCGAAGACGCTGAGTTGGTAGGGGAATTAGCAGAGAAGTTGGGGCAAATTGAAACTTTGCTGCAACAACTCGAACTGGAGATGTTGTTTTCCGGCGAAGCCGACGGGGCTGACGCCATTATGGAAATCCATTCCGGCGCCGGCGGTACCGAGGCGGCCGATTGGGCTTCAATGCTGTTACGGATGTACTTGCGCTACGCGGAGCGGCATGGTTTCGCAACGAACGTGATCGACCAGTTGCCGGGTGAGGAGGCGGGCATCAAAAGCGCCACGGTGGAAATCAGCGGGAAGAACGCCTATGGCTTGCTCAAAGCCGAAGTGGGCATCCACCGGCTGGTGCGCATCAGTCCCTTTGACGCCAACAAGCGCCGTCACACCAGCTTTGCCAGCGTGTTCGTTTATCCGGACATGGAAGACACGATCGAAATCGACATCGATGAAAGCGATTTGCGCATCGATACCTACCGGTCCAGTGGTGCAGGCGGGCAGCACGTCAACAAAACCAGCAGTGCCGTGCGGATTACACACGAGCCGACCGGCATCGTCGTGCAGTGCCAGAACGAGCGCAGCCAGCACCGTAATAAAGCCACCGCGATGAAAGTTTTGAAAGCAAGGCTATATCAGCTAAAAGAGGAAGAAAAACGGGCGGAACGCGATGCGATCGAAGCCCAAAAAAAGGACATTGCCTGGGGTAGTCAGATCCGTTCTTATGTGATGCAGCCCTATCGTTTGGTCAAGGATTTACGCACCAACGTGGAGATGGGCAATGTCGACGCCGTAATGGACGGTGATCTCGATCGTTTTATCGAGGCGTATCTGCTTTCGCTGCATACTGAAAATACCAACGAAGGTTGACAGATGTGGCGGACAAAACTAGGGTAACGCGATTTTCCGCAATAGTAGGGAAAAGCGATGCAAGACGATACAAACCGCATCATTGAGTTGCGTCGGCAAAAGGTAGCCGCGCTACGCGAACAAGGGATCAATCCCTATCCGACCACTGTGGCTGTAACCCATACCGCCCAGCAGGTGCAGGATACCTATGGCGACAAGACGGCCGAAGAGTTGGAAGCGGGCACGGAGACGGTAACGATTGCCGGTCGCGTGAAGGCGATTCGCGATTTCGGCAGCGCCATTTTTATCGACCTGTACGATCGCACCGGCAAGATTCAGGCGTTGGCCGCGAAGAAATTGCTGGGCGCGGAAAAACATAAATTTTTCAAGAAAATGGCTGACGTCGGCGACTTTTTCGCTTTTACCGGCAAGTTGATGAAAACCCGCACGGGCGAGTTGACCGTTGCCGCCGATGAAATGCACTTGCTCGGTAAAAGCGTGCGGCCGCTGCCGGAAAAATTCCACGGCTTGACCGATTTGGAAACGCGCTATCGGCAGCGCTACGCCGACCTGATCATGAACCCGGATGTGGTTAACGTGTTCCGCACCCGTAGCGAGATCGTGCGGTTGATACGCGTATTTTTCCAGGAACGCGATTTTCTGGAAGTGGAAACACCGATGATGCAGCCACTGGCCGGCGGCGCTACGGCGCGTCCGTTCAATACGCACCACAACACCTTGGATATGGATCTTTTCCTGCGTATTGCCCCAGAGCTTTACTTGAAACGGCTGATTGTCGGCGGGTTGGATAAGGTATTTGAAATCAACCGCAATTTCCGCAACGAAGGCATCAGCATTCAGCACAATCCCGAATTCACCATGCTCGAGTTCTACTGGGCTTATGCCAACTACGAGCAGTTGATGGAATTGACCGAAGAGTTGTTCTGCTTTTTGGCCGAGAGTGTCTTCGGAAAGTTGTCCTTTGAATACCAGGACGAGACGATTAATTTTGCCCGCCCCTGGAAGCGGCTGAAGATGGCCGATGCCGTGCTGGAACATACCGACCTGACGGCCGACGACCTGAGCGATCCAGAACGCCTGGCCAATTACTGCAAGCAGCATGAGATCGAACTGATCGGTAAACCCGGCCCGGGTAAAATGTTGACCGAGATTTTCGACGAAAGCGTCGAGAGCAAGCTGGTTCAGCCGACGTTCATTTATCACTACCCGACCGAAGTCAGCCCGTTGGCGCGGCGCAACGATGAAAACCCCGAGGTGGTCGACCGCTTCGAATTGTTTATCTACGGACGCGAAATCGGCAACGCCTTTAACGAGTTGGCCGATCCGGAAGATCAGCGCGGCCGCTTCGTGGCCCAGGTGGAAGCGAAGAAAGCCGGCGACGACGAAGCGCACGATTACGACGCCGATTACATCCGCGCCCTGGAATACGGCCTGCCGCCGACTGCGGGCGAGGGCATCGGCATCGACCGTTTGGTCATGTTGTTCACCAACCAGGCCAGCATCCGTGACGTTATTCTTTTCCCGTTGCTGAGAAAGGAACAAAGCTAGTGGCTTTCGCCCGGTTTGTCGGCCTGCGTTTTCTGCGCCCGAAACGGCGAACGCTTTTTTTATCGATTATCAGCATCATTGCCATCACCGGCGTGGCCGTCGGGGTGGCGACGTTGATCGTCGTATTGGCCGTCATTACCGGTTTTCAGGAAGATATGACGAAGAAAATCCTCGGCGCCTACAGCGATATGCTGGTGTTGTCCCATCACAGCCAAATCACCGATTGGCCCGAGGTGGTTGAAAAGATCGAATCGGTTGATGGAGTCATTACCGCCAGTCCGTTTGTTTACGGCGAGGTGATGGCGGCGACATCCAATCACGCTTCCGGCATGATTCTGCGCGGGATCGATCCGCAGTCGGCGACGAAGGTGACCAGCATCGGTGCATCGGTTGAGCGGGGCTCGTTGGAGATGCTGGAAGGCATGCAACCGGTGATGGAACCGTCGACGCCCGACAAGACCACAGAGATGTTGCCGGGCATTATATTGGGTCGTGAGTTGGCCGCGTCACTGCGTGTGTTTATCGGTGAGAAACTGCAGGTGGTCAATCCAATGGGCGATATCGGCCCATTTGGTGTGACGCCGAAAACCAAAGCTTTCGTAGTCGTAGGATTGTTTAAAAGCGGTCTTTACGAATTTGACGCCAAGTTCGCTTTTGTGCAATTGCAGCAGGCACAGAAATTTTTCGGTACCGGCGATGCGGTCAGCGGCATCGAAGTCAAGCTCAAAGACATCTGGCAATCCGAACAGGTCGGCAAAGGAATCGAGCAGCAATTGACCTTCCCATATTACACCAAAGACTGGAAGGCGATGAACCGCAATCTCTTTGCTGCAATTAAATTGGAAAAGTTGGTGATGTTCATCATCTTATGCATTATTATCTTCGTCGCCTCGCTCAACATCTTCTCCACTCTTTACATGGTGGTGATGGATAAGAAGAAAAGCCTGGCGATGTTGCGGTCGATGGGAGCATCGGCGCGCAAGGTGATGCAGATCATTCTCATGCAGGGCATGTTCATCGGTATTATCGGCAGCATCATCGGGGCGATCCTCGGTGTGGCGATCTGTATGGTGCAGATCCGCTACGGTATTATCAAACTGGATCCCCGCGTGTATTACATCGATACGCTGCCGATGACGTTTAAAGTTTTCGACTTCATCGTGATTTTCCTTGCATCGATCGGTTTGAGTCTGGTGGCCACGTTGGTCCCGGCCCGTTTGGCAGCCAAGCTTGATGCGGTGCAAGTGTTGCGATACGAGTAGAGGTTACGATGACCGTAGGCGAAATACCGGTTATCGACAACGAGACGGATCATCAGCCGAATCGCGTACCGATCGTGCAGATTCGGCAGATGGAAAAGACGTACTTCAACGTCGGCGCGCCGGTGGAAGTGCTCAAGGAACTTGATTTGGAAGTCCACCGGGGCGATATGGTGGGTATTGTCGGCGATTCCGGCGCCGGTAAAACGACGCTGCTTTATCTGATCGGCGCCCTGGAGCGCCCCACCGCCGGTTCGGTGTTGTTTGACGGTGAAGAAGTGTTTCGGCCCGGGGTGGGCGATGCGGCCCTCTCGGCTTTTCGCAATCGGCGTATCGGCTTTGTGTTTCAGTTTCACGGCTTGATTCCGGAGTTCGATACGTTGGAAAACACAATGATGCCGGCACTGATTGCCGGTTTGTCTCGTGCTCAGGCCGAGGAACAAGCGGTCAAGGTGCTCGAGGAAGTGGGTTTGCAGCACCGTTTGGCGCACAAACCCGGCGAACTGTCCGGCGGTGAACAACAGCGAGTGGCTTTCGCTCGCGCTTTGGTGATGAATCCGGATCTGGTGCTGGCCGATGAGCCGACGGGTAACCTCGATGCCGGCACCGGCGAAAAATTGTGGGAGTTGATGTTCGCGATCAACCAACAGAAGGGAACGACCTTTATCGTGGTAACGCACAATGAAAAACTGGCGCGGCGCCTGCCTCGATTGCTGCAACTGGCCGCCGGCAGCCTGGAGTCGGTTGTATGAACCGGCTGACAATCATGTTGATTTGTTCGGTGTTGGTTCTCGGCCTTGCCGCCGAAGCGCTGGCCTCGCGCGATATCGTTGCTGAAATTCGCATCGAAGGAACGCGCCGCATTGAAGACGACGCCATTTTAATGGCGATACAGACGCATCGCGGCGACATGTTCGATCGCGCCAAGCTGGACAACGACCTGCGGGAGATTTTTAAACTCGGCTTTTTCTCCGACGTGCGCATAGCCGTCGAGGATTCGCCGGCCGGTAAAGTCGTGACCTACATTGTCGAAGAAAAACCGGCGGTGAAAGAATTTGTCTTTGAAGGCAACAAGAAGGTTAAAACCGACAAAATCAACGAAACCATCGATCTCAAGCCCAACACAATTCTTTCCATTGCCAAAATCAAAGAGAACATCGAAAAAATTCGGCAGCTTTATGAAATCGAAGGCTTCTTCATGGTGGATATCAACTATGAAATCGAGCCGCTGCCGAACAACCGGGTGAAGGTGATCATCCGCATTACCGAATACCGCAAGGTTTACATCAAACGTATCGATTTCGTCGGCAATCAGGCTTTTACCGATGACGAACTGCGCAAAGTGCTGCAGACCAAAGCCGGTCACGTGATGAGCTTTATGAGTCAATCCGGCGTCTATCGCGAAACGCTGTTGGCGCAGGATCTGCAAATGCTGCGCATGTTCTACGCCAACCACGGCTATTTCGTGCAGATCGGTCGACCGGTGGTGACGCTCAGCGCCGACAAACGTTGGATGTACATTTCGATTTCGCTTCGTGAAGGCCCGCAGTATTACATCGAGAGCATCGACATCGAGGGCGATCTTCTGTTCAAGAAAGAAGACTTGATGAAATTGCTGACCATCGAGGTCGGCGAGGTCTTTTCACGCGGCGAATTCGAAGAATCGTTGATGGCGATTAAAAACCGCTACACCGATGTCGGCTATGCTTTTGCCGAAGTGGAACCGGACGTAATGCCGGATCCGGAAACACGACGCGTACGAATCAATTTCAAGGTCAACAAAGGCAAGCTGGCCTACATTGAACGAATCGAAATTCACGGCAATGACCGCACACGCGATAAAGTCATCCGGCGCGAGTTGTTTATCCGCGAAGGCGACTTGTTCTCGGGGCCGGGCATCCGTAAGTCGAAGGAGCGTTTGTCCCGCCTGGGTTACTTCGCGCAGAACGGCGTGGCCATCAAATGGCGCCGCGGCAGCGCCGACGACCTGGTCATCGTCGACATCGACGTGCAGGAATCGATGCAGGGACAGTTTATTGTCGGCGTCGGTTTCTCCAGTCTGGAAAACTTCTTCTTCACTGCGCAGATGGGCCATAACAACTGGTTTGGGTACGGCTGGAAAGGGCAGTTGCAGGCGGAGTTGGGCAATTACCGGAAAAACCTGATGATCAAACTGCGCGAACCCTATCTGTTGGATACGCGGTGGATCCTTGGCTTGACCTACAACTACATGGAACGCGATTACACCACCTTCAGCCGCTTCGACAACGGCGGCACGCTCAGCCTCGGCCGGCCGCTGTATTGGGACATCGAAGCGCACCTGGCTTATCAATATACGGACGTGTACATCAGCAACGTTTCCAGCCAGGCGTCGCTCTTTTTATCGTTGCAGGAAGGACGCACAGTAACGACCAGTATGCGTTTCACCTTCTTGCGTGATACGGTCAATCATCCCTTCGATCCGACCGAAGGCGGACGCTATTCGGTATCGACCGAATACGCCAGTCCGGATTTTGGCGGCGATTTACACTTCCTCAAATACACCGGCATGGCCCGGCGTTACTTCCCGATCTGGAAGGGCATCAGCTTCATGATCAACGGTGAAGCCGGCTATGCGGACAACCTGGATAACGGCCGTCTGCACATCACCGAACGGTATTTTCTCGGTGGCTTGAACTCCGTGCGCGGCTTCTTCTCCCGGTCGTTGGGTCCGGAAGAGACGAGCACCATTCCGATCAACATCACCGATCCGGCTTCAACGATGATGGAAGTGGATAGCGTCATCGGCGGTAACAAATTCTTGCAGGGTAACCTCGAATTGTTGATTCCGTTGGTGCCGCAGATCAATTTGAAGGGTGTGTTGTTCTACGACGCAGGCAATGCGTTTGTTGAAGGAGATTGGTACAATCTACGCAAATTGCGACAAAGCTGGGGATTCGGTGTACGCTGGATCAGCCCGATCGGGCCGTTGCGCTTCGAATGGGGCTTCCCGCTTTATCGTCGTGAAGATGAGGAAAAGCAAGTCTTCGAATTTGGTATCGGGACTTTCTTCTAATTTGTGAAAGGAGCCTGAGGAATGCGAAAAACCATGCTGGCGGCGTTTGTTTGCCTGACGGTGATGTTGATTGCCGTGCCGACTTTCGCCGGCAAAGTGGGCTTTGTCGATCTGCAGAAAGTGCTCGACCTGACGAAAATGGGTAAACAGGTCAGCAAAGAGATCGCCGCAAAAACCGACGAGTGGAAAATCAAGGTTAAAAAAGCCGAATTGCAGGTGGTGACCTTGCGCGATGAATTGCAACGTTCGGAATCGGCGCTCAGCGATGAAGCCAAGAAGAAAAAGGTGGAAGAGCTGAATAAGAAACTGATGGAGTTTCAGCAGCTCTACCAGCAGGCCTCGATGGAAGTGGAACAGTTCAAACTCGAGCAGTTCAAGAAGATTATCGCCAAAATCAAAGAGGTGACCAACACCATCGCGCGTAGTGAAGGTTACGACATGGTGTTGTTAAAAGTGGAAGATGTGATGACCGAGGGGTCGGTCGTTCTGTACGGTTCCGCTTCGGTGGATTTGACCGACAAGGTCATCCGACAAATGAATGCGCAATAGCGACCTGTTCCGCCTTGGGGGCTTCCGGCCGGCGGAACAAGCGGGCGCGATCATCGAGCAAGAGGATACACGTGAAGCTGGCACAATTGGCCGAACTCGTCGGCGGCAAACTGATCGGCCGCTCCGATCGAGAGATCAACGGCGTGAGCCAGGTCGATCTTGTCCGTCCCGATGAAGTTACCTTTATCGCAGACCGCAAGTACCTTTCTCTGTTGGAGGGAAAGGATCCCGCCGCAGTGTTGGTCGGCGAGCAGATCGAGCAGATTTCCTGCCCGCAGGTGATCGTTGCCGATCCTTACATGGCCGCGCTGCAACTGGCCGGCGAATTTGCCCCGCACGAATGCCCGCCGCCGGGCATCGATAAGACGGCGGTAGTCCATCAGACCGCGACAATCCACGAAACGGCGACTGTTTCAGCGTTATGTGTCGTGGAAGCGGGCGCTTCGGTCGGCGCTCACACGGTGTTGATGCCGCAGGTGTACGTCGGTCCGGATGCGGGAATCGGCGAGGGCTGTACGCTGCATCCGGGTACGCGCATCGGTGAGCGTTGCGTGCTGGGCGATCGCGTCACCTGCCACCACAACGTTTCCATCGGCAGCGATGGTTTTGGTTATGCGCAAATCGACGGCGCGCACGTGCCGATTCCCCAACGCGGCATTGTGGTTGTCGAAGACGACGTCGACATCGGTGCCGGCTCGTGCGTTGACCGCGCCACCTTCGGCCGTACGATAATCGGCGCCGGCACGAAGATCGATAATCTGGTGCAGGTGGCGCACAACTGCATTATCGGTAAGCGTTGTCTGCTGGTTTCACAGGTGGGATTGGCTGGTTCGGTGACCATCGGTGACGATTCCATCATGGCTGCCCGCGCCGCCGCGGTGCCGCATGCGCGCATCGGTAAAAAATGCATTGTTGGCGCAATGGCCGCGGTGCGCAAGGACCTGCCCGACGGTTCGATCGTTGGGGGGGTGCCGGCCAAGGATCACATGGCTTGGAAACGGGAAATTGTCGCTTTGGACAAATTACCCCAGGCGTTGAAAGACTTGCGTCGTTTGAGCAGGAGGGTCGAAGAGCTGGAGAAAGGAAGGGATGAAGGTGGTTAAGGTTCATCCGACGGCTTTTGTCGATCCCACCGCCGAGTTGGGCGAGGACGTCGTCATCGGCCCGCAGTGTGTGGTGGAGTACAACGCGAAAATCGGAGATCGCTCGGTATTGCAGTACCGCGCGATGGTCAGGCGTTGGACCGAATTGGGTGCGAACAACACCTTGCTGCCGGGAGCGATTCTCGGCGGCGATCCGCAACACTTGGCCTACCGCGACGAGGAAACCTGGTTACGCGTGGGCGACGGCAACTGGTTCGGCGAATACGTGACGATTCACCGCGGTAGTAATCCCGGCTCCGACACCGTCATCGGCAACTTCAACTTCTTTATGGCCTACTCGCACGTCGGGCACGACTGTCACATCGGCAACTCGGTAGTCATGACCAACTACTCGGGGCTCGCCGGACACAGCACGATCGAAGACAGCGTACTCATCGCCGGTTATGCCGGTACGCACCAGCATGTGCGCGTCGGCACAATGGCGATGCTGGGTGGAGGCGCCCTGTGCGGGCAAGATGTCGCCCCGTACATGATCGTTACAGGCGTGCCCGCTCAGCCGCGCGGGTTGAATACCGTCGGATTGCAGCGCAACGGCGTATCCGAACAAGCGCGGCAGGCGTTGAATGAAGCGTATAAAATTCTGTTTCTTCAGCAACGCAATCTGGAAAGCGCGCTGGCTGAAATCCGCGCCAAGCTTCCCGATCTACCGGAAATTCAACATCTACTCTCGTTTATCGAGCAAAGTGAGCGTGGCATTGCCCGGAGGAAGAAGCAGTGAGTGAAATTCAAAAAATTCGCGCCGGCATCGTCGGCGTCGGGCATATGGGGCGTTATCACGTCGCCGCCTACTCTGAATTGTTCAACGTCGATATCATCGGCGTTTGCGACGTCGAAAAAGAAAAAGCCGAGTTTGCCGCGGCGCCTTTTTCATTGCCTGTATTCACCGATTATCGTGACCTGTTCGGCAAAGTGGATGTAGTCAGCGTCGCCGTGCCAACGCACCTGCATTTCCAGGTCGCCAAAGATTTTCTCGAACAGGGTATTCACGTTTTGTTGGAAAAGCCGATTGCGCCTACGTTAGCCGAAGCCGAGCAACTGTTCGACATCGCCGCCAAGCATGATGTGGCGTTGCACATCGGCCACGTCGAGCGGTTCAACGGCGCGATCCAGGAAATGAAGAAAATCATCGATGAGCCGTACCTGATCGAAAGTCGTCGTATCGGGCCCTGGACGGGGCGTATCACCGATGCTGGTGTAGTTTTGGATCTTCTGATCCACGATATCGACATCGTACAGAATCTTGTCGACCGTCCGGTAGTTGATTTGCAGGTTTTAGGCCGAAGCATTCGCGGCGAACATGAAGACTTGGTGACGGTACAGGTGAAATTCGAAAACGGCACGGTCGCAACACTGGTGGCCAGTCGCATCAGCGAAGAAAAAATCCGCACGCTGACCGTACATCAGAAAGAAGCGTATATTTTCCTCGATTACACCGATCAGGAAATTCATATCCATCGTCGGTCCAGCAGCAGCTACCAGATGACCGACCAGCATCTCAAGTACCGGCAAGAAAGTATCGTTGAACGACTGTTTGTTCACAAAGGCAATCCGCTGAAATTTGAAATTCAACATTTTCTGGATCACGCCACCGGCAATGGCAAGCGAATGATTAGTATCGACAGTGAATTGCGTTCGCTTAAGGTCGCTCTGCAAGTGCTGGATCAACTCAAAGGATAAGTACGGATGACGCAGACCGAACCGCTGGGAATTCTCGCCGGCGCGGGCCGGGTGCCGATGATCGCCGCGCGGATTGCACGCCGCAACGGGCGATCGGTAGTGGCCGTTCAACTGGCCGAAACGGAGCAGGA
>Ga0272444_10004091_pt1 | contig 12963 bp, 11 predicted proteins | sample SSMForm13_FD_201033 | JGI IMG/M metagenome (GOLD analysis project Ga0272444, IMG submission 201033) | Marine sediment archaeal communities from Little Sippewissett salt marsh, Falmouth, MA, United States - SSM-Form-13 | ecosystem: Environmental > Aquatic > Marine > Wetlands > Sediment ...
AATCAGCATTAACAAACGGGCATGAAAATTTATATTTTAAAAGAAAACAAAAAATTATGTTAACTGCTAATGGATAAGGCGAGCTGTGCCCGCAACCCAATGAACTTTCTTGTAAACCCAGGCGGCATATCCGATTGAAAGACGTTAGACATCCAGCTTTTCGTGTCCAATTGTCATTCTGTTTCTTTCGAAATCGATCTTCCAAGACGGGCTATGGCCGCAACAAGTTGAAATAACAAAAAATGGGCATCCCACCTACAAATTATGGAGATGCGTTTAGGCGAAATTTTCTTGTTTTTGATTACAGGAATCATGGAATAAGTCACTAACAGCTGATCGCTTCTCGCCGAATCGTCATTCCGGCGCATGCCGGAATCCAGTAAAACCGACTGCTTCTTTTTTTCCGCCGTGACCGTTCTTCGTGAACGTTCACGTGTACGAGGCTCAGCTGACAGCTCTGGTTCAAGGGTCCGAGGGTCCGAAGGTTCGAGGGTTATCAGGTTCGCTTTTTTATCGCTGAATCGGCATTCCGGCCGTTTTTATAGGCTTTAATCGCCTTGTGAAGGGTCTTGACCGCCAGCTGAATGCAGTGATGTTTCTTGGCCGGAATATCTTCCAGCGCCTGGAACACATCGCCGTCATCGATCTTTTCGGCTTCCGTCAATGTTTTCCCTTTGACGATGTCAACCAGCGCCATGGCGGCGCTGATGGCACCGGCACAGCCGAGCACCTGATAGCGGACGTCGCGAATGCGGCCTTCCTCATCCAGGCGCAGATATACGCCCATGGTGTCGCCGCAGGTCCCCGTCATCTGGGATACCTGGTCTGCATTCGGCAATATCCCCATATAGGGCCGGTCAATGTAATAACGAATGGCCTTGGGCGAATAACCGGCTTGAGAGAGCATCTGTTCGACGCCCTGGGCCGCGATAGCGCTTTCATTCATTTTTTCCAGCATCTGTTTTTCCTGTCGTCGATTCATTAGGTCAAGCACCTTATAGTCATCATACGGCGCACTGTCAAGTAACCGCTGCGTTGACACGCCTCACCCGGACCTTTTCCATGCGTTTATTTTCAGCATCGCGCGCGAAAATTTATGTGGACAACGGAAGGCGCCAGGGTATATAATCAACCGTCTTTTTACCACTGCAATCATCTCGGAGCATGTCTGAAAGCAGTGATGCGGCTGTGTTCAGTACCATGGCAATGCAGGCGTCCTGCTGCAAAACAAACGTACCTTGAACAATTAACAAGTGCCTGAAAAAGGCGGTGGAAAAACGGATGGCGGTCCGGTCGGCAACCGGTTCCACCGGCGGCTGGATTCGTGGTGCATCGGCTTTCGACCCTCTGAAAGGAGTCACCAACATGCTGCAATACGGCGCGTACGAGAGGATGCGGCGCCTTCTTTGCGCCGTCTTCCTGGCCGGCGGCATCTCATTGTCATGCGCTGCCGCCGCGACCGGGGACAACGGGCGCACCACCGAGGTGACGTTGAGCGCCGTGCGCCGTCCGCTGTCGGAGGTGCTCGAAAATCTGGCGCGCCTTTCCGGCTGTCAGTTTGTTTTCGACGCCGCCTGGGCGGACGTCCCGGTCACCGTCATCGTTCACCAGCAGACCGTGGAAAAGGCGTTGAAAAAAATTCTGATGCATCTCAACCACGCCGTCGTCTTCGGCGCCGACAACCGGGTGGTGGTGAAAATTTACGACACCGTCCCGGAAAACCAGGGCCGCGCCGGAGAAGCCGTCGCCGTCAGCGGACACGATCTGCCGACCCAATCCGCCGAACCGGCGTTGGAAGAGGATGAACCATTTGATGACACCGCCGCGGATGCGGGTGAAAATGCGGCGGTGGATGCAGATGCCAAAGCGGGCGGCGATGAATCCGAAACAGCCGGTCGACAGGAAACGTCGTCTGATTGAGGCGGAAAAACCGGTCGAAGCGAAAAAATCATCGATCTAATATGGAATTCAATGGTTGAGGCCATGGACGCAGAGACGCTTTTACATTTCAAATCCCTTTTGAACACCTGGCTGGAGGACCTGCTGCGCCAGGCCTCCCACACGGTCGTGGCCATGCGCAACACCGACGGGGTTCCCATCGACCCTTTAGACCGTGCCATATTTGACTTTGAACGCAGTTTCCAACTGCGGATCAGTGACAGGGAAAGCGTTCTGATCCGGAAAATTCGACGTTCACTGCAGGATATCGAGGACGGCACCTACGGCATCTGCGAGATGTGTGGGGAAGAAATCGACATCCGGCGGCTGGAAGCCCGGCCGGTGGCCCGCCACTGCATCCAGTGCAAAACAAAAACGGAAATCGTCGAAAAACTGACAGGGACGTGACCCCATGAACATGAAAACAGCGGATCCGGACATGCAAGACAAGGACGGCATCGAAGCCATCGATGACGATCTGTACGATGTGGATCAAAGAAGCGATGTCGAGTGTATTTGTCCCAAGTGCGGCAAAAAACACGTCGTTCAGTTCCACTGGATCGGCCAGGGCGTTCCCCGGAAATATTGCCGCAAGTGCCGGCTTTCCCTGAAAGACAGTGCCTGAATGGCGCTTTTGCTGGTTGACGTCTTGGCAAAAACACTTTATAGTCCGCCGCCATGAACAGAGGCAGCGACAGCATGAGAAGCATTCCGGTTCAGGATGCGGTCGGCAAAGTACTTCGCCATGACATCACCGAAATCGTGCCGGGTGAGTTCAAGGGACCCCGTTTTAAAAAAGGACACGTCATCACCGTCGGCGATATTGACAAGCTGCTGGATTTGGGCAAACGTTATATTTACGTGTTCGATCTTTCAGACGGCTGTGTCCATGAAAACGATGCCGCCGAACGGATCGCCCGGGCCGCCGCCGGCGAAGGGATCACCCTCACGGCACCGGTGGAGGGAAAAGTCAGCCTGAAGGTCTCACGCCCGGGGCTTCTGAAGGTGAAGGCCCGTGATCTGTGCCGGGTGAATATGGTTGCGGACGTCATGTTCTCCACCCTTCATACCCACCAGACGGTTTCTCCCGGCCAGACCGTGGGCGGCACCCGCATCATCCCCCTGGTGATCGACGACCGCCGGATCGAAACCGTGGAAACCATCTGCCGACAGGCCTTTCCCATCGTATCCGTCAAACCGTTCCGCCCCCTGCGGGTCGGTATGGTCATCACGGGCAGCGAAGTCTACTCCGGCAGAATCGAGGACAAATTCGGACCGGTCGTCAAGAAAAAATTTGAAAAACTCGGCAGCAGGATTGAACAGCAGGTCCAGGTTTCCGATGACGTGTCCATGACCGTCGACGCCATTTTGCGCATGATTGATCAGGGACTTCAGTTTATCGCCGTTACCGGCGGCATGTCGGTGGATCCGGATGACCAGACCCCCGCCGCCATCCGGGCCGCGGGCGGAGCCGTGGTCACTTACGGCGCTCCGGTCCTGCCCGGCGCCATGTTTATGCTGGCGTACATCGGCGATATTCCGATCGTCGGCCTTCCCGGCTGTGTGATGTACTACCACGCCAGCGTCTTTGATCTCGTGGTCCCCCCGCTGCTGGCCGGTGAAATCATGACCCGGGAAATGATCGCCGCCCTTGGGCACGGCGGTTTGTGCACCAACTGTACGACATGCCGCTACCCTGCCTGTCCTTTCGGCAAAGGCGGCACCACCTGCCTGGACGTATCGCCGTAAATCGAAAAAATGGTAAAAAACCGGCTGTCGGCCGATCAGGTGGGCCTATCCATGCGGTTTGCCGCGATCTTACCCCGACGCAAATTTTCCCTGAAGGCCGACAAATTGTCGTTGGATTGTCGTAAAATCGACTTCAAATAACGGATGTTGTTGTCAATGGATTGCGCGTAGAGATCTTTTTTCAACCCCCACCGGGCTTGAAAATGAAATTTCATGCAAGCGGCCACACCGGAAAAATCCACATTCAATCGTTTGCGGGCGACATCACGGTAAAAGCTTTCGGTCTTCTTCAGCAAATCAATTTCCGTGTTAAAACCGGGCACACCTGCTTCCTCAAACTCCTCAAACAAGAGGAGCAGTTTTTCGAGATAATACCGATCCGCGATCTGCGCCAGCAAATCGGCCGAACCCACTATTTTGCCCAGCAGCGTCATGCGCGGCGTACGAAAACAGATGTCGCTGATCGGCAGATTGAGGTTCGTACACATGATCAGATGTGCACAGTCCGTAATCGTCTCCGCCGCATATCCACCGGCCCGCAGGTACTGTTTCATGAAGGCAATGGATCGTTTTTCGTGACCGATGGTATACTTGGCGCCGGAGCCTTCCCGATCATTCGCGGTCTGTATCAGCCCCACGTCGTGGAACAGGGCGGCGGCAATGCCGGGAAACAGCTCTTCCCGTCCGATATGCGCCGTGTTGCCGGCGGAACAGCCGTGCATCAGCCGAGCGACGGCGACAGCCACCGCATTGGTGTGCTCCAGATCGTGATACTTGGTGTTGCTGGCCCGATAGCCCGGATATCGACCTTTGAACAGGTCGACGATATCATTGTAAAGCGATTCAATGGCGGCGGGGTTGTAGTCCGGCAGCATCAGGCCGAGGATGTAGACAATTTCGGCAATAACCGCTTGCGGATCACTCACGTTCACCAGATCGTAGAGCTTTGACGCGCGTCGGCTCATGCTGTCTCCTTCACTTTGAAAACGAGACGTTTCATTCAATACACGACGATGCGGTTGCGCCCTTTCTGCTTGGCCATGTAAAGGGCTTTGTCCGCCCTGTCGACCAAACCGGAAAGGCGGGCATCATCCGCCTCGCTGAAGGCTGTGATGCCGATACTCAATGTGAGTTGAAAGGTCTTGTCTGCATGAATGACAGTGTGCCGACAGAGCAAGTCGCGAAAACGCTCACACAGCTCGAGCGCCGGCCCACGATCCGTATTCGGCAGAAGGACGGCGAACTCCTCCCCACCGTAGCGGCAGGCGATGTCGGTCTGCCGGAGATTGCGCTGCAGCAGGAGCGCCAACTCCTTCATGGCCGTGTCGCCGGCGGGATGCCCGTAGGTGTCGTTGACTTTTTTGAAATGATCAATGTCCATCATACAAAGGGTAAGCGCCGTCTGATAGCGCTGCGCCCTGGCGATTTCCGTTGTCAACGCCTCTTCGAAGTAACGCCGATTGAAAAGGCCGGTAAGCTCATCCCGGGTGGACATTTCCGCCATCTTTTGCATGGCCTGACGCACTTCTCGTTTCAGACGCGACTTTTCCAGAGCATTGTTGATAACCCGCAGCAGGGAGGTTCGGCTGACCAGATGTTTGGGAAGATAGTCATAAGCGCCCAGTTGAATCATCTGGGACGCAATCATCTCGTCCCCCTGTCCGGTAATGATCACCACCGGTACGGTCAACCCCTGGCGGTTCATCTTGTGCAAAAAGTCGGGCCCGGTCCCATCCGGCAGCAGATAGTCAAGAAACACCAGATCGCAGGGCTGCCGCCCAAGCAGATCAAGCGCATCCGCATGCCGGCCGCAATTGAAAAAATGGATATTGGGAAAATCCGCAAGACTGCTCTTGATGGTTTCATAGTCGACGCTTCGATCTTCCACGGAAAGAATGTGGATATCCTGATCAATGTTGATCACCGCCTCGTTGCCCGGCGATTCCGGCGCATCTTCGGCGCGGATGGTTTGTATTTTTCTGACGATCGAGGCGATGCGCGATCCAGCGGTACTGATCTGGCGAATGTCCTCCTGCATCTTCTGGGGGTCATCCTTGTGAAAAGCCATCAGCTCTATTCTTCCCAGAAGGGAAGTCAACGGCTGGTTGAGTTCGTGCGCCGTAGCACCGGCTATCTGCAAAAGAACCTTGAGGCGCTCCTGTTCGATAATCGACTTTTGCTGTTCAACAATGCGTTGATTCGCCGCCTCGAGTTCCTGCACCGTCCACTGCAGATCATCGGCCGTCGCCTTCAGCGCCGTTTCCATTTTCACCCGTTCCGTGATGTCGCGGATGGAAACCAGAAAGGCCGGCTTCCCCTCCCATTCCGTTTCACTGACACGCATGTCGCCCTTGCCGATTTCCCCTCCCGGCCGGGCGATGTCGATCTCAGCGGACTGGCCCGCAACCGGGATCCGACCGCAGAAACCGCCGATCAGATCCGCCGCGTCTTTCCCGAAGGCCCGGGCCGCGGCCGGATTGACGAACAGGATCGTCCCTTCGGTATCGGTGACCAATATGGCCTCCATGCTTCTTTCGACAATGGCCTTGAAGCTGGCCCGGCTGATTCGGAGGGCGTTTTCAACACTGACGATCAGCTGGTGTTGAGAAAACGGTTTCAGCAGGAGCCCGCAGGTGCCCAATGCAAGCGCTTGACGTGAGACCGATCGATCGTCGTTGCCGGTAACGATGATGGTCGCAATTCCGCTTTTTTCGGCCCTGATCTGCCGGATCAGCTCGATGCCGTTTTCTTCCGGCAACATGATGTCGCAGAGGATCAGATCGAAATCCCGCTGCTTCAAAAGCTGGCGGGCCTTGGCGGCAGTGGTGGCCTGTTCGCAGTCGAATCCGTTGCGTTTGAGCTGCTGAACAAATGTTTTGGCAACCGCGGCATCGTCTTCCACCACCAGAATGCGCGCCTTTTTGGTCGGATGATCGATTTTTTCGACAGCGATTTCAGAACCGCAATGTGTTTTTCTCATCGGTCGGCTGCGGGCAGGAAGGGGTCAAAGGGTATCATCTGTTCTCGATTCCATCTTAAGTATTTGGAAAATTTATACTGTTTTTCTATGCGCGCAGCAAAGGCTTGTCAAGAAAAAATCGGCCTTAAAGAAAAACGCCTTGAATCCGATCGAAAAATATGATCAAGCAATGGCCATATGGGTTGCTTCTGAAGCATTTCACTTTCTGATAAAAGGAATGTTGCGCGTCATGACAATCGCACTAGGCATTGACACCGGGGGGACTTACACGGATGCAGTTCTCCTCGACATGGAAAAGGGTGAGGTCCTGGCCGTCGCCAAATCGCTCACCACGCGTCAGCAGCTCTCCCTCGGCATTCACCGCGCCATTTCATCCGCCTTTGAAAAGGGACGGGAGCATCTGTCCGCCCGCAGCGTACACCTGGTTGCGCTTTCAACCACGCTGGCCACCAATGCCATCGCCGAAGGCCACGGTGTACCCGTTGCCCTTTTTCTGATCGGATATGATCGGCAGCTGATAAACAAATATCATTTCCGGCGGGATCTGGTCACCAGCGATGTCGTGTACATCAACGGCGGCCACAACACCCGCGGGGCTGAAGTGCGATCCCTGGACGAAAACGCAGCCCGGAAAGCGATCCTCGACCGCAAAGATCGGGTCGAGGCCTTTGCGGTGTCCGGCTATTTCAGCGCCTTGAACCCGGACCATGAACAGCGCGTCAGGGACATGATGCGCTCGCTGACCGGCCTGCCGGTCACCTGCGGCCACGAACTGAGCACCCGTCTTGATTCCATTCGAAGGGCAACCACCGCGGCCTTGAACGCACGCCTGGTCCCGATGCTGCAGGATCTCATATCCGACGTTCGCGATACGCTTAAAAGCCTTTCCATCAAAGCACCGCTGATGGTCGTCAAGGGTGACGGCTCCCTTGTCCGCGCGGAATGGGCCATTGAGCGGCCTATTGAAACCATTCTCAGCGGGCCGGCCGCCAGCGCCATCGGCGCCCGGAAGCTGTCCGGAAAAACCGACGTGTGGGCCATTGATGTCGGGGGCACCACCACCGACATCGTCCGCCTGAAGGACGGCCGGCCCCGGGTCAATGCGGAAGGTGCCAACATCGCCGGCTGGCGGACCATGGTCAAGGCGGTGGATGTTCACACCGTCGGACTGGGCGGTGACAGCCATATCCACTTCGACGATGACGGCGGGCTTCGCATCGGCCCGAGCAGGGTCATACCACTTTGTAAACTGTCGCATGACTATCCGCAGGTCATCAGAGAGCTGGAACGCCAGGCGGAGGCAGGCTACGATGCGGATGAACCGGCGCAGTTTGTCACCCGCTGGCGCAAGCCCCGCACACCGCTCGACGCCAAGGACGCCGCCCTTTTGGGCTATTTGGAAAAAGAGCCCCGGTCGATCATGTGGCTCAGCCGCCTGCTGGCCGGGGATGATCCCTGGTTTTATAAGCGCCTTCAGTCGCTGGAATCCCGTTTCCTGATTCAGCGGGCCGGTTTCACGCCCACCGATGCGCTGCATTGCTTAAAACACTTCAACCGCTGGGATGCGATGGCCTCTCACGTGGCGGCACGCATCCTGATCGGTCGACAACCCATGTCGCCCGATGACTTCTGCCGTCGTGTAATCGAGGCGGTATCCGCCAAGGCCGCCTTCTCTCTGATCAGCAAGGCCATTGACGACGACATGGGCCCCCCGGAGTGGCAACACGAACCGACGGCCCGCAGATTGATCGCCGCCGCCATCGAGGGCCGCGAACCACTTCAATTCAAGTGCCGCATCTTTCTGCGCAATCCGCTGGTGGCTATCGGAGCGCCGGTTTCAGCCTACATGCCGCTCACCGCTGATCGCCTGAAAACCGCATTGATCATTCCGCCGCACGCCGAGGCAGCCAATGCCGTAGGCGCCGTCAGCGGCAGCGTCGTTCAGCACATCAAGGTCGTCGTCAACCCGCTTTACGGCGGAACGGCTTTCCGGGTGCACCTGCCGGAAGGACCGTCTGATTTCGGAGATCTGGAGGAAGCGGTCGCGCATGCACGCACCGTTATGGGCCCGCGCGCCACAGCCCAGGCCAAAACGGTGGGCGCCGACCAAGTGGCGCTCGACATCGATCGGCATGACAGCATTGCCCGCATCAAGGGAAACCAGACGGTTTTTCTTAAAACGGTCTTGCGGTTTACCGCCTACGGCAGACCCGCCATCGGCGGATGAGGGTTTTTCACCGCCTGAAGTGGATTTCTGATTGAACGCAACCCGCCGCGATCCCATGTACCGCTACCTGATCGTGCTGACCATGGCCAGCGCCGTCGGCCTTCAGACGTGGCAGATGCTGTTTAACAATTTCGCCGTGGAAGCCGCCGGACTCGAGGGGCACCACGTCGGGGTCATTCAATCCGTGCGGGAGATTCCGGGCTTTCTGGCACTCCTGGCCGTGTATGTAATGCTGTTCATTAAAGAGCACCGCCTTTCAGCGCTGTCCATCCTGCTTTTGGGCCTGGGGCTGGCGGCCACCGGGTTTTTACCGACATTCACCGGTCTGATCCTGACAACCCTCATCTCCAGCTTCGGATTTCACTATTTCGAAACGACCAACCAGTCGCTCACGCTGCAGTATTTCGACCGTCAAACGGCGCCCTGGGTGTTCGGGCGCCAGTACCGCGTATCCGCCGTCTCCAATATCGCCATCGGTGTTGTTATCTTTTTGATGACCGCATTCCTGCACTATCGGGAAACCTTTCTGGTGGTTGGCATGTTCGTCATTTTGATCGCTGCGTGGGGCTTTTCCCGAAACCCTGTGCGCACCGGCATGCCGGTGCAGCACTATCGCATACTGGTGCGAAAAAAGTACTGGCTTTATTATTTTTTAACCTTCATGGCCGGCGCGCGGCGCCAGATTTTCATGGCTTTCGCGGTCTTTTTGCTGGTTAAGAAATTCGAGTACAGCGTCCAGCAGGTCACAATTCTGTTTGTGGTGAACAATATCATCCAATTTTATGTAAGCCCGATCATCGGACGGGCGATCGTGCGCCATGGGGAGCGGCGGGTGTTGTCGCTGGAATACAGCGGGCTGGTTTTTGTTTTTCTGGCCTACGCCCTGGTGGACAGCAAATGGCTGGCGGCCCTTCTCTATATCCTGGATCACATCTTTTACAACTTTGCCATGGCGATCAACACGTATTTTCAAAAAATCGGCGAGGCCCAGGATATCGCCCCCACCATGGCCGTGGGTTTCACCATCAATCATATCGCAGCAGTGGTGCTGCCCGCCCTCGGCGGCCTGCTGTGGATGATCGACTACCGCATCCCATTCATCGCCGGCGCCGTCATGAGCGCCGTATCTTTGACGGCGGTCCAGTGGATCCGGACGGCGGGCGGGCGGGCATTGGCGGTTGGCGGCGGTTAGCGCCGCGTCTCGAAAGTTGTGTTCTAAAAAGACACGGAAATCTCAAAGCTCAAGCACCAAATAACAAACAACTGCTCTGTCTGTCATCCGTTTGAGATTTTGAATATTGTGATTTGGTTAAATTCCCAAATTCAGGAACAAAATTCATAAGACGGTGTATTAGTGACTTATTCCATGATTCCTGTAATCAAAAACAAGAAAATTTCGCCCAAACGGATCTCCATAAATTGTAGGTGGGTGCCCATTTTTTGTTTTTTCAACTTGTTGCGGCCATAGCCCGTCTTGGAAGATCGTTTTCGAAAGAAACCAGAATGACAATTGGACACGAAAAGCTGGATGTCTACCGTCTTTCAATCGGATATGTCGCCTGGGTTTACAAGAAAGTTCATTGGGTTGCGGGCATAGCTCGCCTTGGCTGTTAGCTGTCAGCTTTTAGCTGGCCCGCATAAACGTACACGGACGCGTGCGCGTGCACGGCTGTTTGGTCTTGTTTCGTCGACAAAAACGAACCCAACGAGCCTAACGATCTCAACATAGTTTCATACAAGCGGGGGCCGCCGGCTGCACCTTTCTCCTTCCCTACCCCTTGATGCTTCTCGGCAACAGCATCTGATGCTGGGGGCAGATGGATTTCGGGTTCTGATAGACGCATCCGACAAATGCCGCCAGATATTTTCGAATGTCGCCCAGGCGCGCCACTTCGTCCACAAAGCCTTTGCGGGCGCAGTAAACGGGCCGTGAGTTGTCGTAATAGTCTCGGGCCATTTGATTCATTTTTTCGACGACCGGTTCAAGATCTCTGCCGGCGTCCTTTTCCTTGACCAGACGGCGTGAAAATGTCGCGGCGGCGGCCGTTTCACCGTGCATGACATATATTTCCGTCGTAGGCACCCCTAAAGTAAAGGCATTGTGCCGGTTGGCGGTGGGGCCGCCCATGATGTAATGGGCCGCCGCAGTGCCTTTTCTGAGCAGCACCAGCATCTGAGGGACATCGGTCTGCTGAATGGAATAGATCAAGCTCTGGCCCAGACCCAGCAGCTCCGCTTTTTCCGCCAGATCACCCACATCAATGCCGGTGGTATCCTGAAACCAGATGATGGGGATGCGATCGCGCCCGCAAAGCGTCACGAACTCATTCATTTTGATGAGCCCCTGGCGGTAAAGCTTGCCGCCGATGCCCGGATAATCGGCGTATTCCGGATAGTTTTCCCCCAAAAAGCCCTGTCGGTTGCCGATGCATCCGGCCAGAAAGCCGTCGATTTTGACCAGACCGGTGTAAACTTCCGGTCCATATCCCGGCCGGAATTCCATGTGCTCACTGCTGTCGACCAGCCGTGCCAGAACCTCGTCGAAATTGTACATCTGTTTCTGATTGAACGGCACCAGCCGGTACAAATCGTCCGCCGGAAAGCGTGGTTCCCTGGGCGCGGCCACCCGGAAAAACTTCGGATGATAGGCCGGCATGTCTTTCATGTAATCCTTCAAACCGTCGAGAACGTCCGTTTCCGTTTCATAGACATATCGGAAAAAGCCGGTCTCATCATAGTGAATCGAAGCCGATCCCGGCGGTTTGGCTTTAAATTGTTTGGCGGCGTTGATCAGCTGCTCGGCGCCCTCCAGATCGAAATAACCTTTGGGCGACATGCCGCTTAAAATGCCCCCGCCGCCGACGGCGATGTTGCAGTTCTTGTGCGCAAAAAGCACCGTCGGGCTGATGCCCTGATAGCCGCCGCCGGCCGGATTGGTGCCGTATATGGCCGCCAGCACCGGAATGCCCATCTGTTCAAGTTCGGCATGCCTGAAAAAGGTCGTGCCCCCGCCCCGCCGGTCGGCATAAAATTTTTCCTGTTCCGTCAGCTTCACACCGCTGCAGTTGACCAGCCAGACCAGGGGAATGTTCAACCGCTTGGACAGATTGGTGACCCGCAGTATGTTTTCATACTGACCCGGTACCCAGGCGCCGGCCAGGACCTTGTTGTCGAATCCGATGATAACCGCCCACTTGCCCGCAATCTTGCCCAGACCGTCGAATACGTTGGTCGTGCCCTCTTCGTTGTCCTCCGGATTGTACAGGGTGTGCAGCGGGCACCATGTACCGGGATCCACCAGATAGCGCAGACGCTGCCAGACGGTCATCTGTCCCCTGGCATTGATCTTTTCCTCGGGGAAGCCCGCTGTTTTGGCTTTCTCGACCTCTTGCTCAATCTGACCTTCGACCTCTCTGATCTTGGCGACATTGTCTTCACTGCTGAGGATCTGTCCTTTTTTCAACGCACTGCCAAATGGTGGCATTTTTTCAAAATACGGTTTCATGCAACAACTCCTTCCATGGCTTCGATGGGCCACAACCCCCTTTTTTCGAGAACCTGTTTCAATATCTTCAGGGCGGTATTGGCGGCGGGGACGCCGCCGTAGACCATTGTCTGAAAAATGGTTTCCGCAACCGCCTGCGGCGTGCAGCCCACATTCAGAGCCGCTTCAATATGCAGTTCAAGCTCCTCGGTCCTGGATAAAACCGTCAAGGCGGAAACGGTCACCAGCTGGCGCGTCGGGTGAGGCAGCCGCTCCCTTGCATACATTCTGCCTGTAATGAACAAAGACAGATCGCGTGCCAGTCCTTTGTCAAAGGCCCGCCACAAGTCATAGGGACGCTCTTTCTCCACCCCTTCAAAATACAGTGCCGCCGTTTCCTTTGTCTTGCGTTTCAAGACATCGTCATCCGTCATTGGCGCTCCCCCATTTTTAGCCGATCAAACAGCCCGGCGCAACCTTTATGGATTCCCGGCCGACACGATCGTGCGCATTATATCAATCGGCATCTCAACAGACTTACAAAATCATTACCATATCAGTTTTAACGACTCGTTTCTATTATAT
>Ga0272444_10004092_pt1 | contig 12962 bp, 9 predicted proteins | sample SSMForm13_FD_201033 | JGI IMG/M metagenome (GOLD analysis project Ga0272444, IMG submission 201033) | Marine sediment archaeal communities from Little Sippewissett salt marsh, Falmouth, MA, United States - SSM-Form-13 | ecosystem: Environmental > Aquatic > Marine > Wetlands > Sediment ...
GGAGGGGAGGATGCGTCGATACGTCAAATCCATCCTGCTCGTGGCCGTGGGGCTGCTGATCAGCTTCCCGCTGTTCAGCATGACCTACTACACCATGGTCCGCACCTCCACGCCGGACTTCTGCGCCTCCTGCCACGAGATCGAATTCGCCTTCAATACCTGGCGCACCTCGTCCCACGTGAACAACCAGGTGGGCATGGTGGCCGACTGCATGGACTGCCATCTGCCCGCGCCCCACGATACCGTGGCCTTTTTCTACACCAAGACCGCCCACGGCATCAAAGACGTGGTGGCCCATTTCGTCCACGGCGCTGAGGCCTACGACCACGCTGAGAACCGGGCCAGGGCCTACGAGTCGTTCACCAACGACCAGTGCCAGAAGTGCCACCGCAACATCCTGCACATCCCCAACAAGCGCGGGGCCATGCTGGCCCACAGGGCCGTGCTCTACGCCCGGCCCGGCTATGAAAAGAAGTGCGTGGATTGCCATCGCGATCTGGTCCACAACCCGCGCGACGGCTACGACTACAAGCAGTACAGGACCTATACCGCCGTGACCGCCGGATTGTAGCGGCGCGGCGCGGCAGCCGACAACAGGAGGGATTGGCGATGCGACGTTTCGTGTTCACTTGCCTGGCCCTGGCCGTCGTCCTGACGGCCGTTCCGGCCTGGGCCCAGAACTATCCCAAGATCCGCGAATTGCGGCTGGAGCGGGCCATGCCCGAGCAGGCCGTGGCCTGCATCGAATGCCACAAGGTGGAGTCGCCGGGCATCTTTGCCGACTGGGCCGCCTCGCGCCACGCCGCAGCGGGCATCACCTGCCTGGACTGTCACCAGGCACAGCCCTCGGACCCGGACGTGTCCCAGGCGCATTTCAAGCAGTACGAGCGCGGCGACGCCCCCTTTGGGACCAAGGAATACAAGGTCCCGGTGGCCGCCGCCGTGACCCCCAAGGACTGCTCCCGCTGCCATCCCGTCGAGGCCGAGCAGTACGCGCGCTCCAAGCACGCCAACACCCTGGAGATCATCTGGAAGATTGATCCCTGGCTGAACAAGGGCATGAACTCGGACAACGAGCGCAAGACCGGCTGCCTGGCCTGTCACGGCACGGTCCTGGCCATCAAGGACGGCAAGCTCGATTCCGACACATGGCCCAACGTGGGCGTGGGGCGTCTGAACCTGGACGGCTCCAAGGGGTCGTGCACCTCCTGCCACACCAGGCACCGTTTTTCCGTGGCCGAGGCCCGCATGCCCGAGGCCTGCGACCAGTGCCACCTGGGCCCGGACCATCCTCAGATCGAGATATTCGAGGAATCCAAGCACGGCACCATCTACAACGCCTTCAAGGACGAATACAATTTCAAGGCCGCGCCGGGCACCTGGACCCCGGGCGTGGACTACCGCGCCCCCACCTGCGCCGGCTGCCACATGTCCGGCTCGGGCACGGTGCTCACCTCACACGACGTCACCGAGCGTCTGTCCTGGGAGACCCAGGCCCCGCTTACCATCCGTCCCTCGGAGTTCAAGCCCTTGCCCGCCAAGACCGATTGGAGGGTGGAGCGCGAGAAGATGGCCGAGGTCTGCATGCAGTGCCACGGCAAGGCCTGGGTGGACGACTTCTACGTGGACTTCGACAGGGCCGTGGAGGAGTACAACGAGGTCTACTTCAAGCCCGCCAAGGCCAAGCTGTACGAGCTGTACGAGAAGGGGCTGCTGGACAAGACCAGCTTCTTCGACGAGCACCTGGAGGTGCAGTACTACGAGTTGTGGCACCACGAGGGCCGCCGGGCCCGCATGGGGGCAATGATGATGGCCCCGGACTATGCCTGGTGGCACGGCTTCTACGAGTGCAAGCACCGCTTCAACCAGTTCATGGAGGAGGCCGAGCACCTCATCGCCACGGGCCAGAAGGCCTACGTCTATCCGGGCTTCCCCAACGCCACGGGCGACACCACCAGGCCCGCTGTGCTCTTCGGCAAGTAAGGCCATTCCCATCGGCTGCAACGGCCCCTGTCCGGTTTCCCGGGCGGGGGCCTTCTTGTTGCCGTGTCATGAAAAATGCGTGCGCATTTTTAGCGCCACGGCATTGAATCGAAAGAGCAAGCTCTTTCGATTCTCAAGAAGGGAACTGCAATCGTGCCGGTCAGCGTGAGGGCGTTTCCTGGTTCGGGCCTTGCCGCGTCACGGCCTCTGAAAACAGCCGCTGTTTTCCCTTGCCGGGATGCTGAATGACAGTGAGCCATGCCGCCCATGCGGCCATGCGAGGAGCCCCCGCGGCTCGTCTTGGCGGCGAGGCGGTCGGGCGAAGTGTGGACGGGAGCGGGGTCGGGCGCCAAGGGGGGGCCGCATTGCCCCCTCATGGAATGTTTTATCTCTCTGGAGCGGCGTGATAGGCGCGGCGCGCGCGGAAGAGCGCCAGTCGCTCCCTGAACTCGGACTCCAGTTCGGGCGGGCCGGTCCGCTCCAGGATCATGATGGCCGTTTCCTGGGCCGTGACGGCCTCGTTGAAGCGCCCGGCCTCGGCCAGGGCCGCGGCCAGGGTGTCGATATACATGGCGTTGCCCGTGCGGGTCAGGTCCACGGCCCGCTGGGCCAGGTCCACGGCGCGACCGCCGTCGCGCGCGTCCGGGTCCGGGGCCGTGGCCAGGAGCCAGGCCAGTTGGTTGAGGGTCTCCGGATCGTCGGGCGCCAGTTCCAGGGCCTGTTCGAAGTCCCGGGCGGCCGGGCCGTAGCGTCCGGCCACGTAGCGCAGCAGGCCACGCCGCCGCCAGCCGTCCGGCAGGTCGGGCCGCTGCTCGATGATGCGGTTCAGGGCCTTTTCGGCGGCCTCGTCGTCCCCGGCCTCGGCGTGCAGTTCGGCGGCGCGCGCGGCCGCGGCCAGGGCCAGGTTTCGGTCCGGTGAGACATGGGCCGCCTTGTCCAGGTCGGCCAGTGCCTCGTCCGTCCGGTCCTGGGCGGCGCGGGCCTCGCCGCGCAGGAACAGGGCCCTGGCCCTGAGGCCCTTGTCGGCGCGGCCCGACTCCACCACCCGCGTCAGGTCGGCCTCGGCCCCGGAGGGATCGCCGCGCTCCAGGCGCACCTGGCCCCGGTAGGCCAGGGCGGCCGGTTGACCCGGATCGATGGCCAGGGCTGCGCCGAAGTCCTCCATGGCCTGTCCGGCCTTGTCCCGGGCCAGCCGGGCCATGCCCCGCACAAGGTAGGTCTCGGCCGAGCGCAGGCTGTGCTCCAGGGCCTGGCCCGCGTCGGCCTCGGCCTCGGCGAATTCGTCGCGGCCCAGGTGGATGACGGCCCGGTAGTGCAGGGCCCGGGACACCAGGGGCTCGGACAATTCGCCCGAGGCCAGGGCCCGGTCCAGCAGGTCCAGGGCCTGGTCGTGGCGGCCCGCCCGCATGGCTTGCTCGGCGGCCTCGAAGGCGTTTTCGGCCGGAGACGAGCAGCCCCAGGCCAGGCAGGCGGCAAGGAGCGCGGCCAGGACCAGGGCCAGGGGCCGGAGCGGGGGGGGCGGCGCGTTCATGGCCTCACGGTACGCGGTGCGGGCCGTGATTTCCAGTTGTTTTGACCCCGGTCAAAGGCGGGCGCGGCCGGGCGCGCTATGGTGCGGCCAACGGTTCGAACCAAGGAGAGCGACATGCAACGAGAGATCATTCGTATCGACGAGGAACTGTGCGACGGCTGCGGGGCCTGCGTCACGGGCTGCGCCGAGGGCGCGCTGGCGATCGTGGACGGCAAGGCCAGGCTGGTGCGCGACATGTATTGCGACGGCCTGGGCGCGTGTCTGGGGCATTGCCCCACCGGGGCCCTGACCATCGTCTCCCGCGAGGCCGAGGCCTTTGACGAGGAGGCGGCCATGGCCCGGGTGCGGGCCATGGACGAGGCCCCGGGCTGTCCGGGCGCGGCCCTGGCCGACCTGCGCGGCAACGGGGGCGGTTGTCCGGGCACGGGCGTGGCCGTGTTCGAGCCTCAGGCCGCGCCGGGCATGGCTTTGGGCGATGCCGCCCACGGCCCGTCGGCCCTGGGCCACTGGCCCGTGAAGATCAGGCTGGTGCCGCCCCGCGCCCCGTTTCTGGACGGCGCGCATATGGTGGTGGCCGCGGACTGCGCGACCGTGGCCTGCCCGTCCTTCCACGCCGACTGGGTGCCCGGCAAGGTGGTGCTCACGGGCTGCCCCAAGTTCGACACCGACGCGGATTACGCGGGCCGTTTCGCCGAGTTGTTCGCTGGGGCCGGCGTGCGCTCCGTGACCGTGCTGCGCATGGAGGTGCCCTGCTGCGGCGGACTGCCCGCCATGGTGGCCGAGGGCGTCCGGCGCAGCGGCAAGGATATTCCAATCACGGAGTATACCGTAACGAGAAGAGGGCAAGTGACCGATAAGGGACAATAACGCCCTTGCCCATGGGCATGCGCAACGTGTATATGATAAGGTGGCGGCCATGGTCCGGCCGCTTTTCCTGCGTCACCCGAGCCAGCAAGGACATCGCCCCATGCCCAAAGCCCGGACAAAAGTCGCCCAGATCCATGCCGAGTCCATGCATATTCCCCTGGGCACCCGTTTGCTCATCGAGCCGGCGGGCCTGGGGGACCGCTTCAAGTCCATGTTCATCGGCATGGAGCGCAACAGGTTCCTGATCGCCAAGATTCCGCGCGTTCCCGGCGTGGGCGAGCACCTGTACGTGGAAAAGCCCGTCACAGTGCGCTACCTGCACGAGGGCAACGTGTACGGGTTCGAGACCAAGATCCTGAACGTGGCCATGTCTCCGTTCAGGCTCCTGTTCCTCCAGTATCCCTACATGCTGGAGACCCTGAACCTGCGCAACAGCCAGCGCCTGGACTGCTATCTGCCCGCCACCATCAAGCTCGGCCAGGACTGGTACGAGGGCATGATCCTGAACATCAGCGCCGGCGGCTGCCAACTGGCCATGGAGTCCAAACAGGGGCGGAAACTGCCTCCGGTGACCGCCGATGACCAGGTCATGCTGGAGTTCAAGATGTTCGGCACGGACCAGCCCATCATGATCGGCGGCACGGCGCGCAACGTGAGCCTGACCGGCAACAATCGCCTGGCCATGGGCGTGAAGTTCGACGACCTGTCGGAATATGCCGAGAAGATCATCTCCGACTACCTGCGCTCGGTGGCCGAGTACCTCAAGGAATAGGATCGGCCGTGTCGGCAAGACCTCATGGCGTTGCCTTGGCGGCTGAATTTCCAGGCTCTTCGTGTTATCGTCCCGGCCCCATGACCACAATGTGACCAGAGGGTGAAAAAAAGTTGTCCGCGCCTCTGTGGACAGCTTTCGCTCCAGCCCGGCCGTGATCGTTCGCCCGTCCTGTCCGGTCCTTCCACATGACCGTCATATTCCGAACGCGTCCGGGAGCCGCTTGGTGTCAACGCGTGAGCAAGTGGGCGACGGTGATGGAATGAATCTGTCCACAAAGACGGTGACAAAAATAATCTTCTCCACATCAGGGCGCCGATCCCCTTGTCCGGCCAACGATTTCGCATTGCCCACTTGTGGATAAAATTGTGGATAAATCACATGCCGTCCACATGTGGTTAAAACAAGGCGGAATCCTTGCCGAATCCTGTCCTGAAAATTATTGGCCCCCCCCTTTACCTGATCCGCCTTTTCGAGTATATTCTCTAGAAAATATTTAACACATTGAAATACTTACTTTAATTTGCCGTCGGCCGCATGCCGGCTCAGCGGCAGGCCCGGCGGGCGTACCGGGGGAAGGAGGCCCGCCAGGGACCGGGATACCGGCACGGGAGCGCCGGATTCATCAACGAGCCCACAAGGGGCACAGGGGGCGCGAGGCGACGCGGAACCCCCACCCGAGGTTCCGGCCGCCGCCTTTTTTGCGTTTTTGGCCGTGCGGCATTCGGGCGACAGACAGGGCCGACACGGCCGAGGGAACGGAGCAGGGATGAAAACGTATTCTATGGCCTGGAACGACGTGCGGGGCTTCGAGCCCGTGAGCATGTGCGATTGGCCGGGCCATGTCTCCTGCGTGCTTTTCCTGGGCGGCTGCAACCTGCGCTGCCCCACCTGCCACAACGCCGGCCTGGCCTGGCGGCCTGAGCGGCACCCGCGCATCGAGCGCGACACGGTGCTCAGCTACGTCACCGAGCGGCGCCGCTGGCTGGACGGTATCGTGGTCACCGGCGGCGAACCCACCACTGCCCCGGGCCTGTCCCAGCTTTTGGCCGACCTCAAGCGTCTGGGCCTGCCCGTCAAGCTGGACAGCAACGGCATGCGTCCCGACGTGGTGTCCGACCTGCTGGGCGCGGGCCTGGTGGACCGGTTCGCCGTGGACTTCAAGGGGCCTTTCCACAAGTACCCCCAGCTTACCGGCGAGGCCGTCACGGCCGATGAGGCGCGCCGGAACCTGGAGCGTATCTTCGAGATGGCCGAACGCCGGCCCCGCAAATTCTATTTCCGGGTCACCAAGGTGCCCGCCCTGACCGACGAGGACGTGGCCTCCATGCCGGCGGCCATGCCCAAGGGTTTTACTTTGACTCTCCAATCCTATGTCCCACCCGGGAGGAAGGTGCATGCCCAAACAGATTCTGAAACGAGACGGATGTCTGGAAACCTGGTCGCTGGATCGCATCGCGGGAGCGATATTCAAGGCGCTCAAGGCCGGCGGCAACAAGGATCCACTGCTCGCCAAGCGGTTGGCGCGTAAGGTCGAGTCCAAGCTCGCCGGCATCGACGTCCCGGAGCAGGAGCACGTCCAGGACCTCGTGGAGTGGGTGCTCATGGAGTCCAGGCTGTTCAACGTGGCCAAGCGGTACATCATCTACCGCGAGAATCGCCGCGTGCTGCGCGATCAGAAGGCCGCCTACCTGGACATCAAGGACACCATCGACAACTACCTGGACAAGGCGGACTGGCGCGTGGCCGAGAACGCCAACATGTCCCATTCGTTCCAGGGGCTCATGCTCCATCTGTCGGGCACCATCCAGGCCCGCTACGCCCTGGAGAAGTATCCCGAGGAGATTCGCCTGGCCCACGAGCACGGCTATTTCCACATCCACGATCTGTCCTTCGGGCTGGCCGGGTACTGCGCGGGCTGGAGCCTGCGCGACCTGCTCCTGGAGGGGTTCAACCTGGAGGGCCGCTCCTGCGCCGGTCCGGCCAAGCATTTCGACTCCGCCCTGGGCCAGATGGTCAACTTCCTGGGCACGCTGCAGAACGAATGGGCCGGGGCCCAGGCCTTCAACAACGTGGACACCTATCTGGCCCCGTTCGTGCGCAAGGACAAGCTGTCCTACAAGCGGGTCCGCCAGGCCATGCAGAAATTCGTGTTCAACCTGAACACCACCTCGCGCTGGGGCGGCCAGAGCCCGTTCACCAACCTGACCTTCGACCTGGCCCCGCCCAAGCACGTGTCCAAGGAAGCGATCATCATCGGCGGCGAACTGCAGGACGAAGTCTACGGAGATTTCGGCCCCGAGATGGAGATGATCAACAAGGCCTTCCTGGAGGTCATGCTCGAGGGCGACCACAACGGCCAGATCTTCTCCTTCCCCATCCCCACCTACAATGTCACCGAGGACTTCCCCTGGGAATCCGAGATCGGCGAACTGCTCTTGCAGCTCACGGCCAAGTACGGCGCGCCGTATTTCCAGAACTTCATCAATTCGGACATCAATCCCGAGGACGTGCGCTCCATGTGCTGCCGCCTGAAGATGGACCTGCGCGAGTTACGCAACAAGGTGGGCGGCCTGTTCGGCGCGGGCGACCTGACCGGCTCCATCGGCGTGGTCACGCTGAACCTGCCCAAGCTGGCATATTTGGCCCAGGGCGAGGAAGACTTCCTGGACCTGCTCACGGAATACGCCGAGATGGCCCGCGACTCCCTGGAGTTCAAGCGCAAGCTCATCAACGACAACCTGGAGCGGGGCATGTTCCCCTGGTCCAGGCGCTACCTCAAGAACGGCTTCCAGGGCCATTTTTCCACCATCGGCCTGCTGGGCGGCCACGAGGCCTGCCTGAACCTGCTGGGCAAGGGCATTGAATCAGACGCCGGCACCCGGCTCATGCAGCGCGCCCTGGATCACCTGCGGGATCTGACCACGCGCTTCCAGGAGGAGACCGGCACCCTGTACAACCTGGAGGCCACCCCGGCCGAGGGCACCAGCTACCGCCTGGCCAAGATCGACAAGGGCCTGTACTCGGAAATCCAGGCCTCGGGCAACGGCACTCCGTACTACACCAATTCCACCACCCTGCCCGTGGACAACACCCGGGACATCTTCCACGCCCTGGAGCATCAGGACAAGCTGCAGCCCATGTACACGGGCGGCACCGTGTTCCATTCCTACCTGGGCGAGGCCGTGGCCGACACCCAGGCCCTCAAGAGCTTTATCGTCAAGGCCTTCACCCAGACCAAGATCCCGTTCTTGTCCATCACGCCCACCTTCAGCGTGTGCGAGGAGCACGGCTACATCTACGGCGAGCATTTCGAATGCCCCACCTGCGGCAGGCCCGCCGAGGTCTTCACCAGGGTGGTGGGCTATTACCGTCCGGTGAGCCGTTTCAACGAGGGCAAGAAGGCGGAATACGCCGAGCGGTTGGTGTACGACGACATTTGCGCCCGGTAGGAGCAAGGCTCCGAGGGCGTTCGGGCCGCATCGGCCCGCTACACATCAGGGAATTCTCCCTGTCAGGGGCCGGCCCGCAAGGGCCGGCCCCTTATATTTGGGCTCGTCAGCGTCGGAAACCAGAAGATTATTCAGTTCTGAGAAGGCGGAAACCGTAGTCGTCGACATTGATATCGGGGAAATAGCTGTTGCGATTGGCGGCACGGACGAGTTTCGGTTCACAGAAGCTGGCGCCACCACGGATCACGCGCTTGGCGCCGCCTCCGGGGCCCCGGGGGTTGTTGCGGGGACTGTGGGAGTAGTAGTTCTCGCCATACCAGTCCTGGCACCATTCCCAGGCATTGCCGCTCATGTCGTGCAACCCCAGGCCGTTGGGGGATTTTTCGCCCACTGGTTTCGTCCTGCTGCTGGTGTTCAATTTGCACCAGGCCACCCAATCCACATTGTCGCCGCCGGAATACGTCTCATCGCGACCGCCGCTGCGGGCCGCGTATTCCCATTCGGCCTCGGTGGGCAGGCGGAAAGAGTCGCCGCTCCTGTCGTTCAATGCGCGTATGAATGCCTGAGTGTCGTTCCAGGTCACGTTCTGCGCGGGATGGCGGTCGCTCTTGTTCCTGAACGGAATGTTGCCCATGATCGAGCGCCATTCGGCCTGGGTGACCTCGTATTTACCCATCCAGAACCCGTTTACGCAGACCTCGTGAACCGGCCTTTCATCTGCGTCGCCATTGTTGCTTCCCATCTTGAAGCACCCCCCCGGCACCCGCACGAACTCCATCCCGGTGACCGGATCGGTCCAAGTGCCGCCGGGATCAGGCTGAAAGTTGACGGCAAAACCCTCGATGTCCCCGGAAGCAAGCCCGGCAAGCAAGGCCGGATACTTGGCGGCCAGGGCCTGCCACGCCTGATCCTTGAGCCCGGGACTGGACGCCACAAGGGCGCGGTATTTCTTGATGTCCTCCAGGGCTTCCTGCTTCTTGGCCTTCTCGCGCTCCTTGGCCGCCAGTTCGGCGGCCTGCTTGCGGTCGGCCATTGCAACCAGATCGTCCAGGCTGGGCTGGGCCTGCGGGGGCGGCGCAACGGCCGGAGTTGCGGGCTGCGGACGACCGGAAGGGCCCTGGCCCGCCATGTAGAACTCCCCGAACAGGCACGAACTGATCCACGGGGTCTGCCCGCCGTGCGACTGTTGGGACACCCCGGCCCCGACCCGCTTGAACATGGCGTCCACGCCGAGTCCGGGCGTGGCCATGTGCTTGAGCAGGTTGGTGGTAAAGGGGCTGTTGCGGCCCGAGCCGTCCGCGGCCACGTCACCCGGAGCGGTGGCGTAGACGACGACGCTGCCCGTGACCGCCCGGACAACGGCCAGGCCGCGCGTGGCCGAGCGGAACGACCTGAACGGATTGTCCCGGCAGGCGTCCAGGATGACGATGTTCACCGCCGCGCCCGCGCCTTCCATCTGGGCCAGGATGCGGTTGGCGTCCACGCCCTCGAATTCCACCTCGGCCTCGCTGTGCACGTCGGCGTCCACGGGAATCAGGTAGTTGGTGCCGCGCACCTGCATGCCGTGACCGGCGTAGAAGAACAGGGCGGCCTCGGCCCCCTGGGACTTCCGGCCGAAGGTCCTGGTGGCCTCCACCATGTCCCGCTTGCCCGCGTCGGTCTTGCAGATGACCTCGAAGCCCAGGCCGCGCAGGGCGGCGGCCACGTCCTTGGCGTCGTTGGCCGGATTGCGCAGCGGCGACGCTTTGTAGGCCCCGTTGCCGATGACCAGGGCCACGCGCTTGCCCGTGGCAAGCTGCTTGGCCGCATGGGCGTCGGCGCAGGACAGGAACAACGCAACCAGCAGGAACGGAAGGAACTTCTTTTGCAGCATGGGTTTTTGCATACCCAATAGTCCCACAATAGGGAAGGCCCCGGGGGTGGCCCATCAATGAGGCTGCTCGCCCGTTCCATTAAGGTCCAGGGGATTATCCCCTGGCCGGGGGTGCAGGGGGCGGGGAGCCCCCTGCATCTGCCCTAGCGCATGGTGCAGAATTCTTTGAGGTCGTTGCCCAGGATGGCGTGCAGCTCGGACAGGTCGTGTTCGGGCGCCTCGGCGAACAGGAAGGCGAACACCCCGTAGCGGGCCCAGTCCACGGGCCGCAGCTCCAGGGGCTTGGAGAATCGCGCCTTGAAGGCCTCGTAGTCCACCGAGGCGATGGCGTGGCGGTCCACGTCGGGCGCGATGTCCGCCACCACGATGGCGTAGGCCTTGCCCTGGCGCTCGGCCAGGATGGCGTCCCAGTCCGGGCGGCAGCCGTCGAGGTAGCAGCGGTAGGGGTTCACCCCGTAGGCGAACCAAGCCAGGTCCGTGCAGCACCAGCCCGCGAAACGCATGGGGTTGATCTCGATGAAGCCGATGTTGCCGTTGGCGTCCACGCGCAGTTCCGCGTGCATGGGGAAGCCGCCCTTGAGCCCGGCCCGGCGTCCCACCTGCCCCAGGACCTCGGCGAAGGGCCGCTCCCAGCGCCGGATGATGGTCCCGGATGTTATGTACACCCGGTCGGACACGTCGCTCTCCGAGGCGAACAAATGCCCCAGGATGTTCACGATGACGGGCTCACCGCGTTCGTCGAAATAGAGGTCCACGGCGAATTCCTCGCCCTCCACGCTCTGCTCGATGACGAAGCGTTCCAGGCCCAGCACCTGGCTGGGATACATGCCTTGCACCGAGCGTACCTGGGCCCGGATGTCATCCTTGATCGCGGGCCATTGGGCGTCGTCCAGGACCTTGCGCACGCCCAGGCTGAAGAAGCCCACGGCGGGTTTGATGATGAACGGCTTGGGCAGGCTTGCCGGGTCCACGCTGTCCAGACCGTCCTGGGGGCCGTCCAGGGTCACGCCCTGGAAGGCGAAGTCCGGATACATGTCCCGGATGAGTTCGCGGAAGCGGTATTTGTCCTTGAACAAAGCGATGGTGTCCGGCAGGCCGGATCCGGCCAGGTTGTCCTCGAACCATTGGATGGCGTTTTCCGAATTGGAATACAGCCGGGCGCCGGGGCGGGATGCCAGGCGGGCGAATTCACCGGAAGCGGTCAGGCCGTCGGGGCCGCCCAAAGCCGCCCTGGCGGTTGCGTTGTCCAGCACGGGGACGCCGCTGTCCTGGACGGACCGGCGCAACAGGTCGGAGACGTATGGTTCTTCAAGCACGAACATGCGCGGGGCTCCTTGGCGGGCATTGTCGGCGGGCCGCCGGCCTGCCTGCTTACGCCAGGAAGCGTCGCATGGCAACGCCGGGATCAGTTCAGGGACATGCTCACCGTGACCGTGGTGCCGTGGTGGTCCGACACGACCACCATGCGTCCGCCGCGTTGCCGGGCCGTGTTCCGGACGATGTCGAAGCCCAGGCCGCCGCCCGTGGCCGGGTCCATGTCCGGGGGCAGGCCCACGCCGTTGTCGTGGACGATGATGGTCAGGGTGTGCCGGCCTGACACCAGATCCAGCGAAACTTCGCCCTTGGCGCCATCGGGGAAGGCGTGGCGCACCGCGTTGGTCACCAGTTCGGTGGCCAATACTCCCGCCGTGGAAAGCAGCGAGGCGTTCACGTCCTGTTTGGGCGCATGCACCTTCAGGGTCACATGGCCGGGAACGTTGTTGGATCGGCGCAACGCCTTGGCGACGGCGCCGAAGTATTCACGGCAGTCGGCCGTGCCGTTGCCCACGTCCCGGCTGAGCAGATGATGCAGTTCGGACATGCAGAACAGGCAGCCCATGGCCTCGCGCAGCCGTTCCGAACAGCACTGGTTGTCGGCGTATCCGGCGTGCAGTTCAAGCAGTCCGGCGATCATCTGCATCTGGTTTTTGACCCGGTGATGCATTTCCCGGAGGTTCGTCTCCAGGTTTTCGATGCGTTGGTGTGCTTCCTGGAGCGCAATCAGCAAGCTGTCGTCGTCGGCCAATCCGTCGGCACGGCTGGAGGGAGGTTCGCATGTCATGGTCTCGTTCTCCTTGCGCGGGGGCGCGAGATTGCCGGGACCTTTGCCCCGGACAATCATGTTATTGCAAGGAACAGACCCAATTTCATGGTTTGGTGTTTTATTTTTAATGCATGAATTGTCATTGTTATACAGCGTGTTGGGTGGTTGAAAAAAAAAGCCCGTAATGCAGTGGCGACCCAAAAAGCGGATGTCTAATAAAAATAAACACCAGACCAGTCGAAGTGGATGCGGGATGTCAAGTTTAGATGGACAGGCGGCGTCAGGGGCGGCCGCTGCGCAAACCCGGGGCCGTGATCCGGTTGATTCCGGGGCACGGGTGCTATATCGTTGGGCAATATCGAGCGGCCGCCCGGCTCGGGCGGCCTCGGGAACGCAGGGAG
>Ga0272444_10004093_pt1 | contig 12956 bp, 9 predicted proteins | sample SSMForm13_FD_201033 | JGI IMG/M metagenome (GOLD analysis project Ga0272444, IMG submission 201033) | Marine sediment archaeal communities from Little Sippewissett salt marsh, Falmouth, MA, United States - SSM-Form-13 | ecosystem: Environmental > Aquatic > Marine > Wetlands > Sediment ...
ATAACAACCAGCGGCCGGATGGAATAGTGGCAGGGAGATCGCTGATGGTGGCACCATATTCATAGAAATGGGCCGGCGGATCTAACTGGGTGCCATACTGATCGGTCACCAGTTCGTAGGAAGTGGCAATGAATCCGTGTTTCTTATAATCAAAGGCCTCGCCTATTTCGCAGTATCCCTTGTATTGCTTTCCTGCCACGGCTGGTTTGAATTTGGCGTTTCCAAAACCAGGCCAGACAGCGATACTCGGGCTGAACGCGTGAGTAAGATCGACGTATTTGGCCTTTTTCAAAACCTTGTTATAGACGTCCCAGAGTTCGGTATCCGCGCTGACGGCGGGCGTGACGCCCAACCCCAACAACAGGATGGCAGATGCAGCAATCCAAACAATCCATTTCTTCATAACCCTTCCTCCTTTGTTCGCTTCCACTAAGATTATTGTTGGATAACCCCGCTTCCTTTAGCTGACTCACCTCCTTTTTGAGTAATATTTGCCTGCTTGACCAGGACCGAATGGGCATATGCCTCTTTTGGCTGCCGGTCTGTACCGGTGTTGCAGAGCCGATAATAAAAAAGTAGCCCTCTGGTGTCAAGACTGCTTGACAGAAGAAAGTGGAAACAGGAGACTTGAAACAGGTCTGGGCTTCAGAGAGCCTGCGCCTCGCCGAGGTGCCGGTCCTACCGAGCCTGGATGCAGAACGCTGCTATTTGAAGCGTGAAACGTGAAACGTGAAGCGTGATGCGGGAACCGCTCATGTGCAACATTTAACCAGGGATCTCTTTACAAGAAGGAGATAGGCCATGATACAGGCGAAATTATGGTTCCGTTGTGCAGCCATGCATGATCCGGTAACGCCGGTGGTCGTCAAACCTGCCCTGATCGGGTGGGAGGCCAAAGAGCGGCATGTGGAACTCACCATCGAGCGGGCCTTTAAGGGGGACGAATTGGTCCTCCGGATGCAGGGATGGGTGACCGTTGATGTGAAAAAAGTCATCGAGATTGTCAAGGAACATGGTTTCCTCAAGGTGCTGGATGAAAGAGATCTGGTGGTGGAGGTGGAAACCGAAAGGGATTTCGAGATCTTGAGCAGGGAACTTGAACAGGCCTTTGGCGATCAGCTGAATATGGAAAAAATATGACCGGCATGCCGCTTGAACCGGTGGAGATTCCCATTGACGGGATCCTGGACCTGCACACCTTTGCGCCTCAAGACGTGTCTTCGCTCGTGGAGGAATACCTAACCGCTTGCCTTAAAGAAGGTATTTATGAGGTTAGAATTATTCACGGAAAAGGCAAGGGGGTTCTTCGAAGGATCGTCCATTCACGACTTGAAAAGGACCCCCGCGTCGTATCGTTTGGACTGGATGGAGGGCCCTCGGGCTGGGGGGCGACCCTGGTACGGCTTAGAAGTGCCTAAAATGCCTAAAGTTGAAAGACGATACCTGGGGTGGCGGAAATTCACAATGCCTGAAGAATAGGTTGCAGGAGCCCGTACCCCGATACCCGAAATCTAACCTCCAATCTGTGTTCGAACGGCTTCGAACATCCGATCTCTATCCACCGGTCTTACATGTCGGACAATCCATTCCCGAAATCTCTGGCCGGCAGGGAGGGACTGCTTGTAGCTCATGAGGTCCAGTCTGATGCCGAGGGCGTCGGCGGCTTTTACGGCCATAACCGGCCAGATCTCTCCGATGTCGCCGACAATCGGAACACTCCCGGGAATCCGGGCAAAGCCGGACATCTCCATACGAAAAGGGATCCGCAGGCTCTTTGTCTTTGGGAGCCCCCTGTCCACCGCGCCGGAAACCATGCCGGAGGACCGCTCCTCCTTCCATGCCTTTTCCAGGTTGGGATCGAGATCGATTCGAATGATCTTTTTGTCTTTGAGCGAATAGGTCCAGCCCCCTTCCCAGTCAGACCATATGCCGTGCCCGGTGAAGGTTTCAAAGGGTCCGTCATGGATCTCCTGGGACAGGGCAAGGGCGGATTCGATAATGACATCCGCCTCGGCCAGGAGGTGGGCCACCCGCTGACATCGTTCGGATATGGGGATGGAGTCGCCCACACACAAACCCACTTCACCGCCTCCGATCAACTGGGGTACGGTGACAATGACGGGGATTTGGTGCTCTGCACCCGCACCGATCATGGTCCATGGATCCGCACCGTAACCCGCTACCTGCTCAAAGGGGAGGCCGTGTCGTCTGCTGAGGGCCAGGGCCTCCCGTGCCAGTCGTTCCGTTCGAAGGCCCGTGGGATAGGCCATGTTTCCCGCAACCTTGATAATCGTGTTTCCCCTGGCACGCCTCATCCTCCGGTAAAGGGGAATATCCATGGGAATTTCGCGCTGATAGATCTCCAACTGCTTGTCTGAGATCAGACTCACCTCGAATTGACCATCGCATGGGAGCTTATCGGCTTCAAACCCCAGCGCCTTTCCGTCAAACCGCTTGACCTTTTCCAGGGTCCCGCCCATCTCATGATTGATCACCGCTGAACTGGTGGATACCCCGTCAATAAGACCCTTATGCATGAGTTCCGCAATGAGGGTGGTGACGCCTTCATGGATGTTGGGTCCGCTCCCCACTACGGCGACCACCCGGCCCCCACCCTCCTTGGCCGCAACGATCGCCTTCACGGCCTGGTTCAGGCGGCCCCGAGTCCTTGCTGTGAGACCCTTGTACATGGCATCGATGACGCCCCGGTCGATTTTCATCGGATTTCTCCTTTTTGTATAATGAAAGTGGGTTTGAACGCCTTTCCGGAAACAACCGGCTCATGACAGACAACGGATAGCTGATCGCCATTTCTTATTTCCCAGCCTTAGTGGGTGAGGGATCCTTCGCCACGGCGGAACCGCTTATTTCTCTTTTGATGGTGATATCCCGTTTGGGATAAGGGATTTCGATGCCTTCCTCATCAAAGACCTCTTTGACGCGGTCTGTGATGTACGAGATGGTGTCCATCCGCTTTCGGGGGTTACGAATCCACACCCTGGCCTGCAGGTCCACGGATGATTCGCCAAAGTTTTTGACCACCACCTTGGGGGCCGGATTTTTCATGACCCAATCCAATTCCAGGCTGACCTTGACGATGAATTCCTTGGCCCTTTTCACATTGGCTTCATAGGAAATCCCGATGGGGATTCTCACCCGGATCTCTTCGGACATGGCCGTATAATTGACAATATCCCGGTTCATGAGGATATTGTTGGGGATAATGACCACGATATTGTCGGTGGTCCGGATTTTGGTGGCCCTGAGGCCGATATCCACCACATCTCCCCAGGTGGCGAAGTTCTTGGGGGCATCCCAGATCTCAATCCGGTCTCCAATCTTGAGGGGCCGATCGATGATGAGGAGTATGCCCGAGATGAGATTGGAGAGGGTGTCTTTGGCAGCGAATCCGATGGCCACACCTGCGACACCGGCGCCGGCAACGAAGGGCATGACGTTCAGCCCGAGCCGGTCCATGGCCATGATGGCACCGGCTGCATAAATAGTGATACCCGAAAACTTCTTTGTCAGGTCAATGATGACATCGTCCATATGGGTATCGGTTCTCGCGGCCAGGTTTCGTTCAAGGTAGGGGATGAAATTATTGACGATACTGCAGGCAATGGACGCCATAAGCATGATCATAAACGCGCCGAATAGTTTGCTTATGAGGGGCGAATCAACCAAATTGATGAGGGCGGTGCCCACAAAGAGGTAGACCCCATAATGCCCGGCGCGCTTTATCAGGGGAAAGAACCGGTCATTCTTTTGGAAGAAGGGCCGGGCCCCGAATCGTCTCTCGAGCCGCCGCGTGATGACGTTCGTCAGCCACCAGGCAACGGCTCCGGCAACCACGATGCCTAAGATACTGAGCGCGGCACTCAGAACGGGTTGAGGGTTGGCGGCGATTTTCTCCACAAGGTCTTGAAAGGGAACTTTCATTCGAGATCTCCATATCTCCGGTTTCTCACGAAGGCGAGACCGGAATCCCAAAGGTATGGAAACGTGATGAACGCTTCAGTCGGTATAGCCAGCAGACCGAGGCGATCCGTCGAAGGGTCACTTGATTACTGTTCAACCAGCAGATACCGGTTGGGTTTCAAGCGTGCGAATATGGTGGCGCCGGGGCAGGGGGCCACCAGCTTTTTGTCAAATTCACTTCCCAATACCTGAAACAGTTCCACACAGCAGGAGCAGAGGAGGGCACTCTGGTCAATGGAGTAGGGTATCTTCTGGCCGTTTTCCTCCACAAAGAGGCGGGGACGGATGAAATTGGCGTGATTGGCCGTATGGGAATCATACAGGGTGTTGTAGTCCTGGATGTCGGCACCGAGCCTCCGGGCCCATCTTAAGTAAATCCGTTTTTCGGTATCCGCCACATGCTTCCATTCATCCGGCATTCGGGACATGAGGGCTTCGTCGCCTTGAAGAAGGCGTTTGTCCTCGGAGGAAGCCAATCTCGGCGGTACAAAGTCGGACTCGGTCAGCGTCGCAGACTTGCGTCCTTCCCAGCCATCCAATTCAAATGAGCTGACGATCAGGTAAAGGCCGTTTTTTTCGGATGTCCGGTACCAGCTTCCCTGTCTGCCACACGTATCGTTCCACACCTCAGGGGGGACAATGGAGATCTTGTTAATAATATCCAAGGGGGTGCAGACAATCCCCTTGGCCGTCTTGACCTTGATCTTCCTCGCGATCAGTTCCTCTCTCAGTGTCGCTGTTTCCTCTTTCGGCATCCAATAAATAAATTTTCGGTAGGGACCTCGTTCCATGGATCAACGTACTTCCTTTGTAAAAATGAAATCAATCGATTTTCAAAGCGAGCTACGCCCGCAACCGAGATGCGTGCGAAAAGTGTCTAACGTGCCCAAGGTTAAGGGATTCTGTGAATCAAATTAATAAACCTGGGGTCTGCAATTCCAGTTTCCAGTTTCCAGTTTCATGACCGTTTAGCCAATATCTTGACGGGTCAGATGTCTTCTTGTCTTCCATGACAGAAGCCCTGGGATTAAACAGGTTCAGGGCGCGATCTGCTCAAGGACCTTGCCGGATGCGTCCAGGAGGAAGAGCTTGAAATCCGCCTCGGCCGCCTTGGGCGCCAGATGCTTGTACTCGATGGCCTGAACCTCATATTTTACGGCCTTGTCCCGGACCAGCAATTCCAGGCATGCGGCAGCGGCCTCCTTGTCACGCCAGATCGGGATAAACGATATGCCTTCTGTATCATCCCGCTGTCCCAAAAACTGCTCATTTCCGCCAGGATCCTGAACCACGACCCAGACCCACTGATCTTCCTGAATGGTCATATTCATCGGTTTCCCCCTTCTTTTATGCTTTCGTGCGTGATACTGCTCACAAAAAACGGGATTCGTCAAGCCCCTTGATCCTTCAACTCTTTCATGTAAGGCCTGAAATCTCCATGCGTAAATGCGGTGTCAATCTCCCTCAGGGTATCGGCCTTTCTCCGTCTCCGGTGCCGGATGAGATATCCGATATCCTCCAGGATGGCATAGTAGGCCGGCACCATGGAGAGGATGAGGAGGGTGGCGAAACCGAGTCCCCACATGATAGCCGTGGCCAGCGGGGCCCAGAAAATGGACTTGCCCCCCACACCAAAGGCCATGGGCGCCAGTCCGCAGATGGTGGTGAGTGACGTGAGAATAATGGGCCGCATGCGCACGTGGCATCCCCGAATGATGGCGAGATAGAGCGCCTTGGGGTGTTCCTTACGATACCGGTTGATAAAGTCGATCAGCACCAGGGAGTCGTTTACGACAATTCCGGTGAGCGTCAATAGCCCGATCAGGGTCACAAAGGTGAGCGGATTATTGCTCACCAACAGACCCACCATCACCCCCAGGGTAACAAAAGGGATGGTGATCATGATGATGAAGGGCTGCGTAAAGGAGTTGAACTGGAGCGAGAGGATAAAGAAGATAAGAAACAGGGCCATAACGCCCGCGTATCCCAGTTCCATGAGTGAGGTGTTGGTTTCCTCCTGAAGCCCCCCGGCAATCATCCGTGCACCCGGAGAATCGACCCGGATCTGATCAAAATAGTCTTCAGCGATCTGGTTGGCCTTAACGGCGGTCATCTTTTCGCCGCTCAGATGTGAAAAGAATCCAGTGGAACCTTCAGGGTCCTCCTGAACTTCCTTGATATTGGCGGTCAGACGAACCGTCCGTTTTCCGTTGTAATGGTAGATATTGTGGAATCCAGGCACCAGACGGATCTCAGCCAGTTCCTTGAGGGGGACCTCTCCGTGACCCGGAACCGTGACCTTCAAGTTGACCAGGTCATCAAAATCACGTCGATACTCCGGCAGGTATTTCAGTTTGACATCCTGCTCCTCTCTTCCCTGGTTATAGGTTGCCACGGGGAGGCCGTAAAACGCGGCCTGGACCGCCATGACCAGGTGTTCCTGGTCGATGCCCAGTTTCTTGGCCTTGGCCTCGTCCACGGTGATTTCCATGAACTGCTTTTCCCTGGAAAAATCGTCCTGAATATCCACAATCCCCTTATGTTTCCCCATCTCTTCCCTCAGAAGGCGGGATATTCGAGCCGAGCTTTCCCAGTGCGGTGACTGGATCTTGAGATCCACGTCCGCGCCCACCGGCGGCCCCTCAATGAGCCGCTCCAGCACAAAGGAGGTGGCGCCGAGGGAGGTCAGGAGTCGGCCGGTATCGTCCCGAACCCTGTCCATCAGCTCGACCACCGAGTGTTTTCTTTCCTTTCCGTTTTTCAGGATGACCATCAGGAGCCCGAACTGGGTTCCCATAATCGGCTCGTAATTCACCTCTTTCATCCCGGCCACCGCAATGGGCGCCTCCAGTTCATCTCCGATCTTTTCCTTGACCAGATCCGACAGGGCCATGAGCGTCTTTTGGGTGCGGTCCAGGGTTGAATTGGCCGGAAGGTCAAAGTAGATATTGAACCGGGGAAACACATCGCTCTTGGGAAACATGACGAAATCGGTCTGAAAATAGAGGAGAAACGCCAGGACGGTGGAGGCGAGGATAAAAAAAACCGAGATATAGCGATGCCGCAGAATCATCCTCAGATAGGGATAATAGATCCGCCTCAGGGGATGGAAGATATCAAAACGCTTTTTGGGCTTCTTGACAGTGCCTTTGTCGGGTGTCAATTCCACCACGTGGGACGGGAGCATGAAGAAGACCTCAAAAAGGGATGCGCTCAGTGCAAAGATGACCACCTTGGGCAGATCCGCCATGTACCGTCCGATCACGCCTCCCACCATAATGAGGATCGGAAAGAACGCCGCCATGGTCGTGGAAACGGATGCCAGGACCGGGGCCAGCACCTGACGGCTCCCCTCGAGGGTGGCCTTGACGATGGATCGGCCCTTCTCAATGTGACGGTAGATGTTTTCAAGGACCACGATGGCATCATCCACCACCACACCGAGGACGAGGATAAGGCCGAAGAGTGTCAGGCCATTGATGGAAAGGCCGAAGCTTTTCATGAAGATGAATGTCAAGAGAAAGGCAACCGGGATGCCCACGGAGGCGAAGAGGGCGTTTCTCAGACCCATGGATACCCACAGGACCAGAAACACCAAAAAGATACCCAGCATTCCATTGACCTGAAGTTCCCTGATCCGTTTCTTGATCTCCCGGGATTGATCAAAATAGAGGGTGGTCTTGAGACCCGGATACTGCTTCGGGACGTCCTGGATGATCCTTTTGACGTCGTCCACGATCTGGATCATGTTGGTGTTCTTTTTTCGTTTGACCCCCAGGACCAGCGCGTTTTTCTTGTCCACAAAGGTCAGGGTCCTGGCCTTTTCCAGGGTCGGTGTGATTTTGGCGATATCCCGCAGGTAAACGGTTCCCCCGCTTCCGCTCCTGAGCGCAATACCGCCCAGATCTTCCGGATCGCGGGGTTCCCCCACCATGCGGATAGCGGTTTCGTGGGCCTCCATTTCCACGGTACCCCCGGGCAGGTTCCGCGTTCGGCCGGCAACGGCCTGGGCCACCTCAGGGACGGTGATGCCGTACGCCGACATGCGGCGGGGGTTGAGCTGGATCCATATCTCGCCTTCGCGTTCCCCGACGATGTCAATCTCGGAAACCCCCTTGATGTTCTCGAGACTGTCGGCCACATCACGGCCGATGTCCTGAAGCTGCATCATGGGAAGCTGGCCGGAAAGTCCCACCATGCAGACGGGAAAGACCGCCACATCGATCTCCAGAACAATGGGGACCTTGGCCTCCTCTGGAAGGTCGTCTACCCGGTCGACGGCATTCCGGATCTCCTGCATGGCTTGATCGATCTCGTAATCGGAAAGATCCGTGTTGAAATAGACGTGAATCTTGGAGGTGCTTTCGTAGGAATTGGATTCAAACCGGCGGATCTCGGAGATGCCTTCTAATTCATCTTCGATCTTCTTGGTTACGAGATTCTCCATCTCCTCGGGGGAAAACCCGGGGCAGAGGGTGATAATCAGCCCCTCGCCGATGGTGATATCCGGATCCAGGAATCGGGGCATGGAGCGATAGGAGAAGACCCCGAAAATCAGGATGAGGAGGAAGGCCATGCGGACGACGATGGGCCTCGATATGGCAAACCGGGTGAGAAACATGGGAAGTGCCTAAAGTGTCTAAATTGAACTAAAGTGATCTAAAGCTTATCCCGTTAAATGCGGAGCCGATTTCACTGGGGTGATTAAAGTTTTTGAATTCTCTCAATTTGGTTTTAAATCTAAGGCGGAAGCGTGTCATTGAGACCTAAACGATGCGCGTGTATTTGCTAGCATGAGTTTCGAGTTTCAAGTTTCCAGTTTCATCTGACCACTGCTAACCCAATTGACCATTGTCCATCCTGTTTCCGTAAAATGATGCCGTACAATACGCAGCTATTGCCTCAGTTTCACCTCTTCTCCTGTCTTGAGGCCGGCAGGGTTGGTGATAATCAGTTCATTGTCATCGAGACCGTCTAATATCTCCACCCGGGTGTCGTAATAGTCTCCGAGGGTTACGTCTTTGAACAGGGCCTTGCCGTCCTTCAGGATATAGACGCCGATCTTTCCATCCTCTTCCGACAGCCAGGCCGAGGGCACCTTGACGGCCTTTTGGCCGCCTGCAAAGGGAAACTGGACCCGGACGGTCATGCCGTCCGCCATCCGTGCGTCCGGGTGTTCCACGATCAGTTCCAGGGGAAAGGCACGGGTCGAAGCGTCTGCTGTGGGGGAGAGGAAAAAGACCCGACAGGAAAACGTCTCCCTCGGGATCGCATCTACTGTAAATGGGAATGTCTTCCGGTCCTTCAGGATGTGAATGTCTTTTTCACTCACCGCAATCCTGATCTTCATTTTGCCTAACTCAACGATCTGCGTGATGGGGGTCCCCGGCAGGATGACCTCCCCCTGTTCCAACTCCCGAAAGGCAACGATCCCATTAGAGGGGGAGCGAATGATCGATTTTTTCAGACGGTCCTTGGCCAGTTCCAGTGATGCCTCTGTCTGTGTGAGGGCGGCCCGGGCCGCCTTGATGTCTTCAATGCGAGGCCCTTCAAGGGCCAGGACCAGTTGCTGTTTGGCAGATTCGGTTCTGGCCTTTGCTGTTGTAAGCTGTCGCTCCGCCGTATCGAGACTGCTGTCTGAAACCGCACGGATATCATAGAGGGCCTTTATCCGTTTGTAGTTGTTCTCGGCCTCGAAAAGGGCCGCCTCAGCCTCCTTGACTGAAGCGGTTGCGATCTGGATTTCCTGAGGACGGCTCCCCTTCTCCATCTTTTTCAGTGTGCTCCTTGCCGCTGCAACCGCGGCTTCAGCCTCCTTCACCTGGAGACGGAGACTGCTGGTGCCCACCTCGGCAAGGCGCGTTCCCTCACGCACGGCCTCTCCCCTCTCAAAAGAGAGCTGTTCAATCACCCCGCCCAGTTCAGAAGAGACGGTTACCTTGCGATTGGCAAGGAGTACGCCCACATATTCGACATTTCCTCTTGGAACAGACACCTGAAGAGGACTGACCCTGACCTGTTTCTCCCTAAGGGGTTCTGCTTTTCTGTCCACCCCGGTGGAGGCCTCTTCCCCGCAACCGCACAGAAAAAAGAGACTGAGGCCTGTCAGAAGTGTTACTGTCTTGCCGATCCCATTGGACACCATATCGATCCCTCAAATCCTAAATCCCAGAATGCCCGGGGCCCGCCATTCTTTTCAAGTGGACTTGAATGGCCATAATGGCCGCGGGCGTGATGCCTGAAATCCTGGAGGCCTGGCCCAAGGACATGGGCCGTACCCTGCTCAGTTTTTCCCGGACCTCGGTGGAGAGTCCGTGAACCGCCAGGTAATCGATGCCTTCCGGGAGCTTCACCGTTTCCATTCGATTCAGTTTTTCTACCTGTCTTTCCTGACGATCAATATACCCTTGATACTTGATGCGCGTCTCTACCTCCAGTCCGATCTGTTCGTCAGTATTTGAAAGATCCGGGTCAAATCGTCTAAGATCTTCAAAAAGAACATCATTCCGCTTCAGGAGTTGCTCCAGAGAGGTCATATTCCGGATGGGTGAGGTGCCCGACGCCTTCAACCTGTCCAGTGTCCCGGGGTCCGGTTTCAATTTGAAGCCCTTCAGTCGCAGGAGAAGGGCGTTTACCCGGGATCTCTTCCTGCAAAACTGCCGATAGGTGTCATCAGACACCAGTCCCAATGCATGACCCTTATCCCGCAACCTGAAATCCGCATTGTCTTCCCGCAAAAGGAGGCGATACTCGGCACGGGATGTGAACATGCGGTAGGGTTCTTGGGTCCCTTTGGTCACCAGATCATCGATCAGGACCCCGGTGTAGGCCTCGGACCTGGAGAGGATCAGGGGCGGCTCTCCCCGGACCTGCAATACCGCGTTGATCCCGGCCAGCAGGCCCTGGGCCGCCGCCTCTTCATAACCCGAGGTCCCGTTGATCTGGCCGGCATGGAAGAGGCCTTTCACCAACTTGGTTTCCTGTGTCGGTTTCAACTGCAGCGGATCGACAAAATCATATTCGATGGCATAGCCGGTCCTCAGGATTTCGGCCCGCTCAAGACCGGGGATGGAGCGTACCATCCGCACCTGGATGTCTATGGGGAGACTCGTGGCCAACCCATTGGGATAGACCTCCATAGTTTCCAGCCCCTCCGGTTCCAGGAATATTTGATGCCTCTCTTTCTCGGCAAAACGGACCACCTTGTCCTCGATGGACGGGCAGTACCGAGCGCCGACCCCCTCAATCACGCCGCTGAAAAGGGGGGACCGATCCAGTCCCTCACGAATGATGTCATGGGTTTCGGGTGTTGTATACGTAATGTGACAGGGCAATTGGGGCAGCGGGATGTGGGGGGTGCTAAACGAGAATGGTTTGGGGTTGTCGTCGCCGGGTTGGACCGTTAATCCCTGATAGTCGATGGTTCGACCGTTCAATCGGGGCGTGGTTCCGGTCTTAAGTCTTCCTACTTGAAAGCCTATTTTGGCCAGTTGTTCTGAAAGCCGGACCGAGGGCGGATCTCCCATGCGACCGGCCGGAAAATGATTGAGGCCGATATGTATCAGCCCTCTCAAAAAAGTCCCGGTCGTAAGGATGACCGTGCGCGACAGGAATTCTTCATGGATATGGGTCTCCACCCCATACACGCGTCCATCCTTTAGGAGAAGCCGGTCCACCATGGCCTGGCGGAGATCCAGGTTGGGTGTAATTTCAACAATGGACTTCATCCGTTTCCGGTAGAGATCCCGGTCATTCTGGGATCTGGAGCCTTGAACCGCCAGCCCTTTGCGCGTATTGAGGCGTCGGAACTGGATGCCGGTGGCATCTGCGCTTTTCGCCATTTCGCCACCCAGGGCGTCGATCTCTTTCACCAGATGCCCCTTGGCCAGGCCCCCAATGGCCGGATTACAGCTCATGGCGGCGATCTGATCCAGATTGATGGTCAAAAGGAGGGTCGGGTGCCCCATCCTGGCGGCAGCCAGGGCCGCTTCGCATCCCCCATGGCCGGCACCTACGACGATCACGTCATATGTCTTGTCATATCTGGACATGTTTCGTCCCTTGGTCCATGTTCTACCATGACGTTAAATAACAAGAAAAATGATGATGGTCAAACCGCAGCGATGCCCAAGGATAAAACGGATCGAAGATCCCGCCTTTCGCGGGGACACAGGCATCGCATATGTCCCAGACTTTTTGGTGTGCCTGACCGCATTCCATAACGTTAGGCACCCAGCCTTGCGAGACTCGTTTTAACACCTTTCAGCTTTCAGCTTCCAGCTTTGAGCTGAGGGAAGACATTGGATTGCGGGTACGTCCCGCCTGACTCACTTGACGCACTACGCTTTTTTACAGGGTCCATTTCATAATCGAGGCCGCCCACGTGAGGCCTGCTCCAAAGCTGACGAGAAGTACGTTCTTGCCCTTAATCAGAAGCCCTTCCCGGTTGGCTTCGTCCAGGGCGATGGGGATGGATGCCGAGGAAGTATTTCCGTACTTATGGAGGTTCGTGAATACCTTTTCCATCGGTATCCCCAGATTGTCAGCCAGGGCCTTGATAATCCGGATATTGGCCTGGTGAGGGACCACCAGATCAATCTCGTCACTCGAAAGTGAGTTGTGTTTCAGGGCATCCCTGCTGACGGAAGAGAGACATTCGATGGCCCTTTTGAAGAGGCGATTGCCGCTCATCTTGAGATGGAAAGGTACTTTGGCCAGGCCTTGAAGGATTGTAGGCGTATACGCATTTCCATCCGAGGAATAGAGAAGATTCCAGAATTTGCCATCCGATTTCAAATGACTTGACAAAATGCCTCCCTCCCCAGGGTTGGAGGTAACCACCACGGCCCCGGCCCCGTCCGCCAGTAGGACGCACGTGCCGCGATCCTGCCAGTTGACCACGCTGGACAGACGATCCACGCCGATGACCAGGGCCTTGTTGCAGGTGCCGCACTGAATGGCATTGTTGACGGTAC
>Ga0272444_10004094_pt1 | contig 12950 bp, 8 predicted proteins | sample SSMForm13_FD_201033 | JGI IMG/M metagenome (GOLD analysis project Ga0272444, IMG submission 201033) | Marine sediment archaeal communities from Little Sippewissett salt marsh, Falmouth, MA, United States - SSM-Form-13 | ecosystem: Environmental > Aquatic > Marine > Wetlands > Sediment ...
TCCTGAGCTCGACCTCAATCACCGGCAGCGTCAGCGAGACCTATCACGGACTGGTGGCGGACGGTCGGCGCCCGCTCACCGACCGCGTGACCTGGGCTCCCACCATCGACATCGGCGCGAGCGGATCTCTGGAGGGGACCATCGACATCGAGGGTGGACCCTTCGACCCGGAGCAGCCCGGGCTGGCGACCATCGGCGGCTCGGTGGAGATCGACACCGAGGTGTGTGCGTACTACCCGGTGGCGGGGACCATCGTTTTCGAGGTGGACGGCGTCGAGCACTCGGTCACCTTCGGGCCCCAGTGCGACGGCAGCTTCGACTACGACGGGCCCGGGGGTGATCTCTCCCAGTTCCACAACGTGACCATCCGGGTCTTCAGCCTCGCCATCCAGCTACGGTTCTCCGACCCCGACGAGTGCGGCGACGGCACCACCAGCCGCACATCGACCTTTATCTGGAACTTCGTCGACGGATCGTTCGTGGGCAGGACCTACTACGACTGGTTCCAGTTGAGCTATCCGGAGTACGAGGAGACCAACGAGGTGACCCTCACCGTAGGTGCCGGTTCGGATCGGCTGGACTTCACGGCGAGCGTGATCGCCGTCACCTCCACCGACCCCGACGCGGTGATCACCAGAACGACCACCATTACCGGGACCGACGTGCCGACCCTGTTCACCGGCTCCGGCTTCGAGACCTTGATCCCTGGGCCGGGGATCTGCGACTACCTGACGGTGGATGTGGAGCAGTCCACCACCGCCGGCCCGTGCGTCTGGGTGCTCGACACGGTGCAGTGCCGCGACGCCAGCGGATTGGTAGTCCAAGTCTACTGAAACGGTGCCAGGAGAAACAAAGGGTTGCTGGAGAAACACCCGGTCGCGGTGAGCCGATAAGTTGCCGAAGCGCCCCGGGAGAGACAGGCCGATCCCGGGTTTGAGGAGAAGATGTTGTGGTTGGACGAGGAGCTGAGCAACTGGACGCTTGAAACCCTTGAGAGGGGTACTCTCGAACTGCGGGCGACTCAACAGTGATCTCCAAACACCACTTTGTTGACTTCGTTTCTCCTCGCACCGATATGCGAATGAGACGGGTGAACCAGACATCGGGTTTGCTTGGTGCGAGATTGCCGGCACGCGGCGACATAGGCATTCACGCTATATATGGTCGTTATAATTATAAAGACTATTATTAACAAAAATAGTCTCATAAGTTATATTTATCCCCATGATGGCGAGCACCAGCCCCATCCAGGGCCCCGTCGCGGCGGTCGTCGGCGATCTCGTAGAGTCTCGGCGGCACGGCGACCAGCGCGCCCTGTTCAACGCGATCAAGGGCACCCTCGACCAGGTCAATCACGAGATCCAGCCGGTCCAGCCGCTGCAGATGACCATTGGCGACGAGTTCCAGGCCGCCTACGGGACCGTCGCCGACGCGCTCGACGCGTGCCTGATGATCCGGCTGCGGCTGGCCGCCACCTGCGATGTCCGCTTCGGCATCGGCTGGGGGGAGATCACCGAGTACGACCGGAGCCTGGCGCCGATGGCCCAGAGCGGCACCGCGTGGTGGAACGCGCGCGAGGCGCTGGACATCGTCGCGAAGAACGTCTCCCTCCAGGACTGGCCCCGCGGGCTGCGCACCTGGATCATCGGAGCGGAGACCCAAACCGACGCCGCCTGCAACGCGTTCCTGCTCTGCCGGGACGAGCTGCTGTCGGCGATGGACGACCGCGACATCCGCGTGACCCTGGGCCTCATGCTGGGCCGCCGGCAGGTCGACATCGCCAAGGACCTCGGCATCTCGCAGCCGTCGGTCTCGAATCGCAAGCAGGAGAGTGGCGCGGCCGCGATCCTCCGCGCCCACCAGCTGCTGAAGGAGGCCGCCCGATGACCCTGCTCGGCCTCGCGATCCTCGCCATCGGCGTGAGCCGAGGCTGACCCGTTTCGAGGATCTTGAAGTCGCCATCCTTTGACTATTAGCCGACTACGGTCCTCCCCGGAAAACATTGCCATCTGGAGTACCCGTTTTGGTACGTCCTATCGCGACGGAAAGGTGCCCCTGATCACTTCAGCGCAAGGTGCCCGCAACCCGAGCGGTCATGAGGTTGTGATCGGTGGTACCCATCAGCATCAAATGGCACCCATCGTACCCATCAATGGTGCAATAGTGAACGTGACCCCCATCTGTGAGGTTGTGGAAAGCGGGGCCCCTGGCCCCCTTCCCACAGCCCATCACAGGCTCGGCGACGACGATGAAACCACCTCCTAAGGGTGGCTTCTTACACCACGTCTGTGGACGTTACTCTCGATCTACCGTCACGCAGCGAACCCATGCGCCTGAAGAGCCGGATACGGGAATTCTGCACGTCCGGATCTGTGGGGGGCCTGGGCGGGCAACCGCCCAGGTCTACCCGGCACCCATGTGATTCAACCGCGGCTATTGATAGATCTGTTTGACCGCTTCGCGCAGCACCTTGTCAAAGTTGTCGGGAAACTCGTGTCCTTTGTCCTCCATGACGATGTGGTTCACCGGATTCCCGGCCTCTTCGAAGTTGGAGGCGGTAGTCTCGGCGGATGCGGCGGTCCAGTCCTCAGCCCCGACGAAAATCGTCCCCCGGATGCCGCGCGCGGCGGCGGCTCGAGCGGTCTCGAGCGAAACGGGGGTTCTGGTTGCGGGACAGCCGGCGATGAAACCCTTGGCCGGGATGGTCCCTTCCGCCGCCATGAAAAGTGCGAGGTTGCCTCCCTGGGAAAACCCCGCCAGCGTCACTTGGTCGGTGTCCACAGCGTATGCCCCGACGATTTCCTGATAGAGGCCAAGGACCTCATCCTGTGCCGTGGGCAGACTGTAGATGTCGACTCCGCCGAGGTCCCAGCGATACGACTTGGTGTCGGCCCGCCGGCTGGACTGGACATAGGCGATGATCACATCGCCGCCGATCGCCGTGGGGTCCCAACGGTCCATGGCCTTGACGATGCTTTGATTGCCGCCGTGGATGATCATCACCAGAGGGTAGGAGGCTTCTGGTGAATACGACGCCGGTTTGATCACCTTGTATTTCGGCTTGGACTCACTCTGGGCTATCTCGCGCAGCTGGTTGTTCCTGGCCACGAGTTTCCTGAACCGGTCATTCCTGCGGACGCCGTCAAAAGTGTCCGACCGAGGAATCACAAAATAGAAGAACCCTTCCTCGAGACCCTTCTCCCAGACGCTCAAGGCCTCTTCGGTACGTCCGGCCTCAAAAAGGATGTTCATGGTCAAGTCAGAGACCTCGAACTCACGACCTTGAAGTTTCGAGGCAGTCTGTTCGACCAGGGCCAGCGCTTCTTCAAATTTCTCCTCTTCCATGAGGGTGATGGCGGCCTCCTCGATTTCGCTCCAGGTGGACGGTAAAGGTCCATTTGTCTGCGCGAAAGTCGAGGTGCACATCAGGATGAGGCCAATGGCCAAGAGCGGTCTGAGTCGAGGAGGCAGCATGAGTTTTCCTTTGATTGATGCGGTTTCTGATTGATTGAATGATCCCGGCGCCTACCCGATAGATATCACTTCGCGGCCCGTTGTCGATCAGAATTCCCTGATCTGAAGTAGTGTATCGAATATGACCCGGTTTGCGAAAGTGAGCTCGAGCTGTTGGGAATTGGTTTCGATTTCGTCGGCCTGGGTCGGCAGGTGCATGAAAACCGTGCGATCGATGTTCATCCAGCGGTCGAGAATAGCCCTGGTTTCTTCGGACGAGTCAAAGTACTCGAGGAACACGATATGGAGGTCCACTTTCTCGAAGACCCCATCATTGAACAGCTCGGGGTTTTGCGAGAGGACGGCGTCACCGACATGGAGGAGCCTCTTGCCGCCGACCTCAATGAGATAGATTACGCTGGGTGCCACGTTCACCATTGTTGCATTGTCACCCTCGGACCGAGATCGCCGCGTCGACGTGATTGAGACGACCACCACACTCGGGGTCGTCGCGCTCTCAAGACAGGCCTCGATCGAGCCAGCGAGTGACGGAAAGGTGCCCCTGATCACTTCAGCGCAAGGTGCCCGCAACCCGAGCGGTCATGAGGTTGTGATCGGTGGTACCCATCAATGGTGCAATGGTGAACGTGGCACCTATCCACAATTCAACAATTGTGAACGTGGCACCTAAGTATGCGGCTGTACAATCGTGGTCATGAGCCCTGACAATGACGACGCCGGTCGACGTGGTTTCGGTGATCTGACGCGCCGAATCAGAACGGTGACCGGCCTGTTGAGCCCAGCAATCGAGGCGGAGACGGCCGTCGTGGGCCATGTCTTGCCCCCGCCGCTGGGCGACCAGCTGCTGCCACAGCGATATCAGCGAAAGGACGACGCCGACGGTCCGTACCTGCAGTGCGTCGAAAGCTCCAACATCCAGGTGCGGATCGAGCGAGGAAGCAGCGTGTCGGCGTCCTCGGTAAGGAAGCAGCCGTCGGGCACGATTTTCCTCGACGGCGCAGCCGAGGGCGAACCCTTCATGGACGCCGCCAAGGGCATCTACAACCTCGATCACCACGAGAGTTGTGTGCGCTCGTTCACTCTCGCCACGTGCGAGCAGACGATGGTGTTGATTCTCAAGGGGCTCGACCTGGCGGGCCAGCGCTGGACGGTGAACGCGAACGAGCCCGACTTCGACACCGTGCTCGCGATCTGGCTGCTGTTGAACCACCGTCGGCTCACTACCGGCGATGAGCTGCGGCGTCGGATGATGCCCATGGTGCGGCTCGAGGGCGCCATCGATGCCCACGGCCTCGAGCTCGCCGAGTTGACCGGCTATCCGCCGGAGATGCAGAGCGAGACACTGGCCGCCATCAACGACCTTCGTGCGCACGAGCTCGAGCTCAAGAAACAGGGGAGTTGGGACAACCTTGACTTCCTCGAATTCACCGCCGCCGCCCTGCGGGAGATCGACGAGCTTGTCTACTCGCCACGGGACTTCCAAAACCTGCGCCAGGTGGAGGAGCTGGCTCGAGAGTGGATTACACCGCAGAAATTCGCCATGGCCTGCCGCTCTGAATCCGGTATCTACGAGGTCGAGGAACATCTCAAGGAGCTGTACGGTGACAGGCTCGGAATCATCTTCCTGGCCAGGGATGACGCCACATACACCGTGCGGAAGACGGATGCGTTTCTCGCGACCCCTCTCGAGCGTCTCTACGATCGCCTCAATCTTCTCGATTCCGTGGTCGACTCCGGCAACCGCTGGGGGGGCTCGGAGGACATCGGCGGGTCGCCCAGAGCCACCGGAACCGGGCTGTCCCTCGACCGGATCATGGGCATCTGCCGCTGGGTCTACAATCCACCGAGCATCGGGAGACGGCTGTGGACCCTGGTGAGTGGAGTGGCACTCACCACGGCAGTAGTCGTGGCATCCGTCGTGGCCGGAGGTGGCGGCATCCTCGGAGCGGCGGCCGCCGGCCGGCCCCACGCCTACGGTACGGCGTCGGCGGTGTTGCTCGGACTGGCGGCGGCCCTCACGTGGATCGGACGGAAGCTCCTTCCAGGGTACTTCGGCCTCCGTCTCCCCCGGGGACCCGGGTTTGTCGTCTGGGTCCCCGTGGCCGCAGCCGCAGCCGTGGCCGGCGGCGCGTGGGCGCCGCTGCAGCTCGCGTTGGCCGGGACGACCCTCGGTTCCATCGGGTGGAAGTTCGCGTTGGCGTTGCTGGCCGGTGTCGTCGGGATCGAGCTCTTGATGCGCGGTGTGCTGCACGGGATCATGGTGACCGGTTTCCCCATCATGCTGTGGAGCGGGCGGAGGTTCATCTCGGTGCCGAACCTGGTTTCATCCGTCGCATTCACTACAGCCGTCATGGTGTGTTTCCGACCGCCGTGGTGGCTCGGCGATGGCCCGGTTGCGATCACCGCCTGGGCTGTCGCGGCCCTGACCATGGGTCTCGTCTGCGGTGCCGTCAGGGAGCGCAGCGGCAGCGTGTGGGCGGCGGTGATCACGCATACCGTGTCTGCCGCAGCGGTGTGGGCGGTGCTGTCGCTGGTCTTCGCACCTTAAGGAGTGCCACGTTCACAATTGTTGAATTGTCAGCCTCGGCGTGAGATCGCTGCATCGAGTGCGGCGCAAAAGGATCCAGGTTTGCGGAGATTGCGGAAGGTGCGTTTTCGGTTGTTGAGTTCACCTGGCTAAAACCGCAAGGTCCGCAATCCTGGCACTCTTCTACGGCGCCGCGGCCGACCAGGCCGATGTGTCGCCCGAATCGAAACCGTCCAGATGGATGAGATCCGTTGTCAGGCGAATCACGCCGAGGACGTCGTGATTCGCGCCCTCCTCCACCACCCCAATCACCACGACCTTGTGGTCCCCTTGAATCGCGGCGCCGTAGGCGTCGTCGAAGTTGAGCTCACCCGGACCGCCGAGATCGAACGGGACCACGATCCGACCGTCTACCGTGCCGAACCCTGGGTCGAGCGAGCCGTCGGGGAGCAGTCGCGCCACCCCAAAGTCGGTGTCGTCGGCACCGCTGGCCACCGTTCCCGCTACCACGATCTTGCCGTCTGCCTGGATCATCACGTCATAGGCGATGTCCGCCAGGTCACCTCCCATGTCGAAGGGCACGCTTGCCTTCCCACCGAAACCGAAGCTCGCGTCGAGCGAGCCGTTGGGGAGCAGGCGGGCGATGGCAAAGTCGTGGTCCGCGTTCTCGGTGTACTCGGCGGCTCCGGCAAGAACGATTCGGCCGTCGTTCTGGATCGCGACAGCGAGAGCCTCATCGGTGAGGTACCCGCCCAGATCGAACGGGATGACGACCTTGCCGCCGGTGCCGAACCCTGGGTCCGGGCTGCCGTCCTCGTTGAGTCGGACGGCCGCGAAGTCGGTAACCGACGCCCCCGTCTCCGCCCATCCGGCGACCACGATCTTGCCGTCGCTCTGGATGGCGACGTCATCGCCGGAGTCGCTGTTCAAGCCGCCCAGGTCGAATGCGATGGTGGTCTTGCCGCCGGCGCTAAACGAGGGGTCGAGGGCCCCTGAGGGGTCGAGACGGGCCACCGCGAACTCATAGTTGCCTGCCGACGCAGACGAAGCCGTACCGGCCAACACGATCTTGCCGTCGGGCTGAACGGCGACGCCCCCAGCGGCATCGTAGTTCGTCGACCCGAGGTCGAACCAGACGGTGGCGAGGCCGCCCACGCCGAAGCTCCCGTCGAGTCCGCCGTCGGAGTTCAACCGGGCGACCGCGAAGTCAAAGTCGCTGGAACTGTACTGCGCCGAGCCCGCCACCACGATCTTGCCGTCCTCCTGAAGCGCGACGCCGGCCACCTGGTCCGTGTTTTCGGCACCCAGGTTGAACGGGATCCTCTGTTCACCACCCACGCCAAACGAATCGTCCAGGGATCCATCCGGCTGAAGACGGGCGACTCCGAAGTCAGTGTCCATGCCGCTCGAAATTGCGGAGCCCACCACGATGATCCCGCCGTCGGGTTCAACCGCAATGGCCGCGAGCGACCAATCGAGAACACCGTCGGGGTTGAACGGAACAGTGGACCTCCCCTCGGTGCCGAAGACGGGGTCGAGCACACCGACCTGGGCCGAGGCCACGGCAGGGCACACCACGAACACGAGCGCGGCTGTGAAGCCGCAGCAACAGCGAGCATTCATCCTCTACCTCCATACTGATCCGCCCCCAGTTCATGTACCAACCTTGATGTTAGGGCCACAGCATCGATTTCCAAAGAAAAAAGGGGAGGACCCCCCGCCTGGCATCAATGCCAGGTCCGCAGTTCGAGTCGACGGTGGTCGGGGTCAATGAGTCGGCCGTTGAACGAGGCAGCGAGGAATTTCGATTCCTGTCACCTCGTCAACGGGCCAGGCACCGCTTTGCGAACTCACCGCGGGCAACGCGGCAGGAGACATGGTACGTGGCACCAGGGATGAACAGGCGGGGATGTCTCGGCACGGGACTGCTCCCATGCGCGAACGGGACAACCTGATTCCACTCAGCGAGACCCACAATTCAACAATTGTGAACGTGGTGCCTATGGGGTTCACACGAGTCCGCCCTGGCGATGCGCCCAGCTACAATCAACCCATCCCAGGAGGCCCGTCATGCCCGACTCCGATCCCGACCTTCCGTCCTTCAAGCTCACTGTCGAAATCACGGATCAGAACCTTGTCGAGTGGCTCGAGGAGATCCCCGAGGATCATCTCGCTGCGAGGGTTCAGGACACGCTGGTGGCCGGCCACTTCGTGCTCAACCTGGTCCAGGCCGCGGCCGGCGAGGAGCAGATGTCGCGCTACTTCCGGCCGGTGACCGATCAGATGGAGCGCCTCGAGGGCACGCTCGACGAGATCATGGGCCGCGCCAAGGTGTCGCAGCAGATCGGCAAGCTCGGCGAGAACTTCGCCGTCAACCAGCTCACCGAGGCCTTTCCCGGCGACCAGTTCGAGGACGTCTCCGGCAAGGCCGAGGAGGCCGACATCCGGGCCTGGTTCGACGTCGGCGACGAGGACCCGGTGGAGGCCAGGGTCGAGGTGAAGTTCTACTCCGGTGACGTGCCCACCAAAGAGCTGGACAAGTTCCGCCGCGACCTCAAGAGCACCGGCGTGCGCTTCGGGCTCATGGTGTCCATGGCGAGCCGGCTGACCGGCATGAAGACCCTGCTCAAGATCGAGGAGCAGGAGGGCGCGGTCGCGGTCTTCGTCTCCCACGCCGGGCTCGACGGCGTCCGGCTGATCGCCGCGGCCGCCATGCTCAAGGCGATCATCCTCTACCACGCCCGCGCCGGCGCCGCGCACCGGCTGACGGCCGCAGCCATCCGCCAGGCGTGGTCGCGCCTCAGCGCGGAGATCGACGAGCTCGAGGCCATCGCCCGCCAGGTGGCCGAGTTCCGCAGTACCGTCCGGTCCGCGGCCGACGACATCACCGGGAGACTCCACGATCTGGCGGAGCGGGCGAGCGAGACCGACGTCCGTCTCCAGCTCGCGGTTCAGCGCCTCACCGGCCGGCTCCGCGACGAGCTCGACTCGCTGCCCGCCGATGACGAACGACCGGCGCTGCCGGAGCCGACCCCCCCGGATGTGGTCCTGGCCGAGCTCGACCGCCTTCGCGAGAACAAGGACAAGCGGGCCTCTGCCTTCCGCTGCCTGCAAGAGCTCGCCTCCGAGCACGGCCTAGACATCCGTCTCGCAGACGACGGCGCCTGGACCCTGCTGCGCGCCGGCGAGGAGGTCGCGCGAACCGCCGGCACCAAGACCCGCCTCGACCTCGTATTCCCTGCCGGCGAGGCTCCCATCGAGATCGACCCGGCCGTCGAGGAGGCCAAGAAGGGAGACATCATAGTCTCGGGCAGGGATCCCGACGCAATGCTCGCAAGGGTGGCTGAGAGGTTGAGTGAAAGCCGAGAGGGAAGGGCATGAGCGCGCCTCCCAACGACCGCGATATCCTTGACCGATTCTCCAGCATCTCCGTCTGGAAGCGGGGAGGGGAGCGGGCACCGCACAAGCCCCTGCTCATCCTGTACGCGCTGGCGCGGCTGCAGCGGGGGGAGTCGAGGTTGACCCCTTTTGGCACCATCGAACCAGATCTCGGTCAGCTGCTCGATGACTTCGGTCCGCCGAGAGCGACGCGACCGGAGTATCCGTTCTGGCACCTGCAGTCGGATGGGATTTGGGAAGTCCCGGAGCGCGCGGTGCTCCAAGCGGACATCGACGCGGCGCCGCACCGGCACAATCCCCGGCTGACGGTGATTCGATCGTCCAACGCACGAGGGGGCTTCCCTACCGATCTCCACGAGCACCTCCGCGCACGGCCCGAACTCGTCAACACGATCGCGCAGCAGGTCCTCGACGACCAGTGGGAGCCGTCCTTCCACAAAGACATCCTCGATGCCGTGGGGATGCCGTGGGTTCCGTCCGTCAAACGCCCCGCCCGCGATCCCGCCTTCCGCGACACCATCCTCCGCATCTACGAGTGCCGATGCGCGGTCTGCGGCTACGATGGGATGCTCGGCGCCAGCGGCCTCGGCATCGAGGCGGCCCACGTCCGCTGGCACGCAGCCGGCGGTGCCGACACCGAGGACAACGGCATCGCGCTGTGCTCCTTCCACCACAAGGTCTTCGACCGCGGCGCCATCGGCCTCGACGAGGGCCGCCACATCCTGATCTCCCAACACGTCCGCGGCAGCGAGCGCATCCACGAGCTGCTGCTTCGCCACATCGACAATCCACTGCGACCACCACAAGCCGGAGAGCTCCCGCCCTCCCTCGACAACATCCGCTGGCACCAGCGGGAGGTGTTTCGGGGTCCGGCGAGGGGCGTATTAGAATCCTGACAGGATCCATGCCCGACGAAAGACTGCTCCAGCGGGACCACCGCATTCGGCTCGCCGTGTTCAAGTGGCTCGACGAACAGGTGGCGCTGCACGGCGAGGTGCTTCCCTGGAAGCTGATCGCGGAGGGGTTGTCGATCGACGGCGAGCGGGTGCCGCTCGTCAGCCAACAGGGCATCTTCAAGCCGCGAGTGCTGCCCGAGCTGCCATTGTCCATCAGAACGTCGGCCAAGGGCCCATACGACGACCATTTCGGGGCGGACGGCGACACGTTGCTTTACGCCTATCGGGGGACCGATCCCAAGCACCCCGACAACGTGCGCCTCCGAAACGCGATGGCCCAGCAGGTGCCGTTGATCTACTTCCACGGTGTTGTCCCCGGAAAGTACCTGGCCGTATGGCCGGTCTACGTGGTTGGCGACGATCCGGGTGCACTCATGTTCTCCGTCGTTGCCGACCAGCCGCACCTCGGACGCGATGACGTGGAATCGTCCGGCATCGCAGCGGTGCGCTACGACGACTCCGCCGACCTGCGCAGGCGGTACACCACCACCCAGGTGCGTCAGCGCCTACACCAACAGGGTTTCCGAGAGCGCGTGCTGGCGGCGTACCGGGAGCAGTGCGCCATGTGCCGGCTGCGGCACCCGGAGCTGCTCGAGGCGGCGCATATCATCCCCGACACCGAACCGGGAGGTGACCCGATCGTCCCCAACGGGCTGTCACTCTGCCGGCTGCACCATGGCGCGTTCGACCGTTTCCTGATCGCCATTCGACCGGACTACACGGTTGAGGTGCGGCGCTCGATCCTCGACGAGACGGACGGACCAATGCTTCGCCACGGTCTCCAGGGCCTCCACAACGAACGCATTTGGACGCCCCGCTCGAACGACCTCAAGCCCGACCGTGATCTTCTCGAGCGGCGTTACGAGCGTTTTCATTCGACCAGTTGACGAATCCGTTGCCAGGCAACAGTCACTCAGAAATCCTGGGTCGTATCCGAGAGTCGCCCAACTTCCCAAGGTTCTAAAGCCTGGCACCGAAAGGCACCGAAACAAGGTTCTAAAGCCTGGCACCGAAATGAGGTCCATGTAAACGACGGCGCTGCCCTTATCTTCGATGGTCCTGGCGTTGGTCCATCTCCCCCCAGTCAAGACGACGACTTGTGGGGAGTCGGGTTCGGGAAGTGGGTTCTCAGCGATGGCAACCGAAACAAGAAGGACAACGACCGCGATTAGTGCCGGAGCCTTTGTGACCATTCTGGTTAATCCTCTACAAGATTCTAACGCCGCCCGAGTAACGTCGCCATCGACGTAGCCATTAACCCGCAGCTACGGCCCCACCGCCGACCACGCCAATAACTCTTACGGTGCAGCTACATCAAAAAAGTACCCGTGACTTGCGCCCAACTCCGCGTTCCAGATGGGGCAGGTACCGGGGCATTCCTTGAACGCTCGCACGTTCCAATAGTAGATATTCCCGGGGACCAACGGTGCCGAAACATAATACGATGTGTCCCAGACGTACTCACTTATCGACTGGCCCCCGCCCGACAACCACAGAAGGTAAAAATCGGCTTCTGGATACTGTTCCCATTGCAGCGTCGGATGAACCGTCTGGATGGTGGAATCATCGGGAGGCCAAAGGAGACCATCCCACCAGAGGGGAAGAGAGAAGTTCATTTCTGAATCTTCCAGGAACCCGCCGCATCTCCCTGCAAACCTCAAGGGGTATTCATTACTCGGCGGTTGGACCACCACGGTGTATTCAAAAGCGCCCAGTTCCAGATTTGAAAACGAGTAATCACCCTGGCTATTCGAGTAATCAAACCCCAACAGCGTGCCATCTGCACCCGCGTCCCTTAGTTCCACACGAACTCCTGTGAGCGGGGTTGTGCAGCCATGCGTGATCTTTCCCCAAATAGAGAACGTGCTGGACTCACAAGCGGCCCAAGGCACGGTGGTTAACGGGTCGAAGCAGTTGTGAAGCTGAGAAATGTCGCACGGCGATCCGAACTTGATCGCTTGTCCGGTTGGACATTCCTGTTCGCAGTCGTCAAAAACGGGCTCGTGATTTTGCACTACCGTGCAAACTCCATTGACCGTGTGGATAGCGACGTCTCGAACCTCGATAGCGTTCAGCGCGACTCCGAGAAGGTCACCAGCGCACGGCGCAAAAGCGGCCACACAGCCGATAACTTCATCTAAGTGCCATGGATATTCAATCGTATGTGGAGCAGATATACACGTACTTGGAGCTTCGATTGATGCCCATTCCAGAATCGGTGGAATCAAACAACCCGTTATCGCGTCCTCAAGCCAAAGAACTGTTTCGCCCACGCCAACCGTGGGACACGTTCCGGCAGCTGCCACAACATTAGCTATCACCAAGGCGACACGACCGACAATTGCAAAGAGATTCCTCAACAACACTTGATGCATCAAACCGGCTTGATGACCGTGGACAAAATACCCACAAAGCAAACTGGAGCTATCGGTCTCACAGGATTTTGTAGCGTACGGAAAATTGTTGACAATCCATTCCGCGTACAGATAAACGCCCAATAAGCTCACCTGTGAATCGGCGCTGAGAGGCAACTCCGGAGGAGTTGGCGGGTTGGCGGCGCTGAACATGAGCACAATCTGTCTGTGTTGTGGGGC
>Ga0272444_10004095_pt1 | contig 12947 bp, 22 predicted proteins | sample SSMForm13_FD_201033 | JGI IMG/M metagenome (GOLD analysis project Ga0272444, IMG submission 201033) | Marine sediment archaeal communities from Little Sippewissett salt marsh, Falmouth, MA, United States - SSM-Form-13 | ecosystem: Environmental > Aquatic > Marine > Wetlands > Sediment ...
CGCTCCAGCAGACGGATCCCCGGCATGTGGATCAGCGGGTTCTCGTGGTCGGCCGGGTACAACCGTTCGATGATCTCGATCGCCTGCTCGCGTGTTGCGATGGCGATGGGTTTTCCTTGGTTTTCTTCGTTCACGTTCGCTTCTCCAAAAAATCAGTGTGGCCAGTTGGCTACCATCGATCGCCGGCATCGGCCTGCTCAGGCGCGTCAGGCACCGCCAGGTGCAGGCCGTACTGGGCCAGGGCCTTGAGGCTGATGGCCGACATGTGTGCCACGCGATCGCGGCGGATTGTGCGCTCCACGCCGTCGCGGTAGATCACACCGGCCTCGAGCAGCTGCTGCTTGAACACCCGGCCGGACTTGACCGGCATGCTGTTGAAGCGATCGCGCAGCGCCGGAGTGGTGGCCAGGTGCTCCACCACATGCTTGGGCCGCAGAATCAGGCATTCCTCGGATGCGCCGTTGTCCCCGTCGACCATGCTGATGCTGTATGGGTAGCGGAACTCCCCGGCTTCGATCTGGTTGAGGATGGTGTCGAGGATCCACACCCACGGCTCGCGGTCGGCCTTGGTCTCGGTCACGTGCAGGTTCATCACCTCGAGCAGATCGCGCGGAAAGCCACCCAGGTTGTCCGGCACGCCGGCGAAGTCGCACAGCAGCTTCCAGGCCAGCGCCATGGCCGAATAGTTCTCCACCATGCGCGCAGCGCCGTGGTCGTGCTGCGCCACACACTTGCCGGCCACGCTGGCCTTGACCGCCTGGAACTTCTCCAGGATCTCCGCCTTGCTGAAGCCGGCCAGGTAGTTCAGCCAGTTGCGCACCGGGAAACGCGGCAGGTTCTCCGGGATCAGCTCTCCCTTCTGCTCCAGCGTCACGCGCACGATCTTGCCCAGCAGGCTGTTCACCGGCACGTCCTCGCCGGCGAGTAGCACCGGCGCCGACAATACGAACTCGGTCATTTCCGAGCCGCGCCGCGTCACCGTGTACTGGTAGTTCTCCTGCAGCAGGCCCACCGCCTTGTCGATGATGTCCTGGCGCCTGGCCGACAGCTCCTCCCAGCCCACCGGGTGACTGGTGCAGCTGATACTGGTCAGCAGGCGGAACTCGGTTTGCAGCGACTGGCCGGAGAGCATCTGGAAGGCAATGCTGCGCTCCAGGCGCTTGATCAGGGTGGACTTGCCGCTGCCCTTGCGCGCCTGGATCATGCAGTGCGGCCAGAAGCCCAGGAAAGCCTTCAGGTGCGCACCCAGGCCCCACACCAGCAGCTGCAGCGCCGCGTTCTTGCCGAAGGTGGCCTGGTAGGCCTCGATCACCCGCGCCGCGTCTGCCTTGCTGCCCGAGGGAAAGGTCAGGTTCCAGTACGGGCACTGCTTGTCCGGGTCACTGAAATAGGTATCGGGCCCCTCGTTCACCACCGGCTTGCCGTCCTGCCAGGCCAGGCCCACAAAGTTCACCGCCTCACGCGCGCCCAAGTCGGCGGTGCGCTCGAGGATGTTGATCAGGCGCATCAGCTGCTGCGGCGCGAAAATGGCTCCGAACTTGCGCCACTGGTCCACGTTATGCAGCCGCTCGTCCTCGAACACCCGGCGCACCAGGTTGGGCCCATGACGCGGCGCCTGCACCGATACGCTGAACACGGTATTCGGCTGGTTGTCCTTCTCGCCGCTCATGGTGGCGGTGGCAGACTGGATGCGCACCCGGCTGATATCGGCAATGCGAAAGCCGGCCACATCCTGGAACACCAGCTGCTCGTTGCCGTCCTCGTCCTTCTTGATCTTGGTGAAGCTGGTGAAATCCGGCTTCACGCGGAACTTCCAATACTGGTTGATATCGTGATCCGGCAGCCAGCAACGCGACTTGCCGGCGCGGAAGCCCTCCTCCTTCTTCGGGCCAGGCAGGCCGGCGATCGCCCAAGGCTCGATATCCTGCAAGGCACGCTTCACCCCGGTTGCGCCCTCCTCCTGCATGATCTCGTTCAGATCGTTGTACCCACGCTCATCCCAGGGCACGTGGTCGACCAGCTGGCAGGCGATGTTCACCGCGGTCAGGTTCTCATATAGCCGCCAGGCGGCATCGAGGCCAGGGCGGATGTTGCCGCGTTTCGGCTGCGGCTCGTCGTTGTCCATGCAGATGATCACGCGCTTGCCGATCAGGAAACGCCAATCCATCGCGTCCACGTTTGACAGGCCACGGCTGGCCAGGCCGACAGTGCCCGGGATCCCCGCACACTCCACGGAAAGGGCATTGATCGGGCTTTCCACGATCACCACCGTGTGCGCCTTCTGCAGGCTGCGCAGGTCCACGAACCAGCAGTGCCCCTCGCGCTCGCCCAGGCACTGGGTCTTCACCCCGCCATTCAGTTCGGGGTCAAGGTACCGGGTATCCACGGCCATCACGTGGCCCGGGTTCATGCTGCGCACGATGAAGGCCGCAGCCGGGCCGCCGTACAACGCCTCGCCGGGTTTCTTGTCCTCTGCGTGCCAGTCGTTGAAGCCGACCGCGCCGCACTTGATGGCACGGTCCACCACCTCCGGCAGCAGTTTGCGTTGCTCGATCAGGTAATCACGCGCCAGGATGGCCTTCTCCCGGCACTTGTCGGCGATCCATTCGGCCATGCTCTTCTGCTTGGCTGGCTGGCCTTTGCCGGGCTTCGGGTCCTCCGGCATGTTGAATTCCTGGCGTAGCCACTTCACCGCCTCCACGAACTCGCAGCCGCGCACGTACATCACAAGATCGATCACGCTGCCCTTGTCTTCGTCGGCGCCGCTGAAATCCTTCCAGCTGTGATCGCGTATCGAGAGGCTCGGGGCCTTGTCGTCGTGGTGCGGGCTGCGGTAGTTGCCCTTGGAATGCGGCCGTACCAGGCCCAGGCGATCGGCTACGTCGTGGCAGTTGATCTGCTCTTTTAGATCTTGGATGGATGCCATCTTGGCGGGTACTCCTACGAGGTTGCTGCCTGCAATTGCCTTTCGCATGCCAGGCGAACCACACCCACGACGCGGCAAAGGTACTCATACTGTGGATTCACCTTTTGCGGAAGGCTGTGCATCCAATCCTCGCCATAAGCCTCAGCCACCTGCTTCTCATGGAGTAATAGGGTTATGTCTTCGATGTCCTCAACACCGATATCCTTGGCGATTTTTTCGTAATCCGTGACGTGCTTACGAACGTTGCTCAGTTTGCTAGCGATGTAGTCTGTGCTGGCTCTTGCGACAAATCTGGCAACATCGCATTGGCCAATGGCTGGCCAGAAAGCGCTCCAGGCATCCCCAAAGCACTCAACGGTAAGTTTCCCTCTGCCCGGGCCATAGTCCTCGAGGATCATGGTGATAGGATCCAGGTCGTCCAACTCGGTCAGGACCAGCTTTCTGACTAGCGTCTCTTTGATCTTCATCTGGCAATCCAGTTATTCATCGCCTAAGTGAGGAATTGCTGGCTTGCGCGGCTGCTCAGGAATGAACCCGCTGCCCTCCACAGCTCCGGTGTGTTTCAGGAACTCCACCTCGGTCTTGGCGGAATTGATAATCGTCTGCCCGACTTCCGCGACTGCCTTGGCGCGCTGGATGTCCATCGGGTTGTCTTCGTCCAGCAGGCCTTCGATCGTTGCGAACAGGTGATCCCGCAGGTCCTCAATCTTGTTTTTCATGACGCTCTCGCTTGTTGATCTGTCGCACCAGGCGGCCTTTCAGGCGGCACACGTCCGCCAACTCCTGGGGAAGGTTGTGGATAGTGTTGCGGCGCATGTTTTCGGCCTGGGTTATCAGTTCCAGGTTCTCGATACGCAAATCCTGCTTGTTGCCGTTTTTGAAGACGACCACGTGGCCCTTCGGGATCGGCCCGTGATGCTCTTCCCACAGAATTCTGTGGACCAACTTCCAGCGGCGCTGCAGGGGCAAGTCGTCATTCACCTTGCGCTGCACATAGCCATCCCTGGTGATGCGCTCGGTACCGATCGGCTGGTAAAGGTCGGCTGCCTTCCCGCCGCGATGGCCTGGCTTGAATTGCGTCTCGGCTGAGCGACCGCCAGCTTTCCACCCCTTGGCACCCTTGTTGGCGGGCTGGTGACCTTTCTGGAAGCGTCCAGAGGCGCCACGCTGATCGCCTGGCTGCAGGCGACCGCTGGCCGGGCTTGAAAGGAAGGCCTCGCTTTTGGTGAGATTGAGAATCGCAGCTCGACCGTGGATTGCGGGAACCGAGCGCCGTAGGCGCTCAGCAACGAATTCTGCGGTGTGATCCGGATACAGCTCACGCATGAGCTGATCATCCTCAGCTGTCCACCTTCTGCGTGACATCAGCCTTTTCCCTCCTGGTCGGTCGGCGCCGGCAACATCCCGCGCGCCTCAATCTCCTCGATCACGCGCTTGCCGCTTGGCAGCATGATGTGGCTCAGGAAGGCGGATTCGAACGAGAGAATGCCGATCTCTATGGCAGTCACCTGGCCCTTTACCCAATCACGCAGCACCGAGTACACGGCAACGCTGCCGATCTGCAGGGCCTTGGACTCGTGCTGTGCCCTGTTGCATTTGCGCCTGCTGTTCCAGGGGTTCTCGCGCAGCCAGGCTGCGGCGTACCCTTTGGCGCTAGCCTTCAGCGTGACCGGGCGACCACGGTGTTCGAACTGGATGAACACCTCGCCCGTCTCGAAATCCTCGCCGGTGGCAAACTTGGTGCAGCCGAAGCCGCGCAGGATCTTCTGAATATCCTGGATCGCGTTCTGGCCGCTGGTCGCAGTGGAATACGGCAGGGCCATCACGCCACCCCCTTCAGTTCCACGCGCAGACCAACATCGCTGGCGGCTTTCGAGTGCATGAAGTTGCGCACCACGTTGGCGGCAACAACGGCCTGGCCAGGCTTGGCACCGCGCCTGATCATCCGCAGCTGGAAGGTGCGCAGGGCCATTTCGAGATCGTCTTCGGTGAACACGTAGTAAGTCATGGCAGTTCATTCCTCCGGCAGCAGCACGATCACATCCGCGTCGAACGCCTGCCGCATCAGTTGAGTCAGATCCGCGGAAACCGCGGCGGCCTGGGCCGGATGCTTGTCTTGCAGCCGTTGCCACGCTTCCTCGCGCAACTCCGGCCTGATCCGGCTCAGGTTCACTTCTTTCATGCCAGGTTGCTGCGGCGGCGCCGGCGGTTGGCGGCAAAGCTGCTCACCAGCACCACCGCGTAGCTGAGCGGCCACAGCAGCCAGTGCAAAAAGAACGGGATGAACCCACGGTGATCGGAAAACCAGCGCAGCCATGCCGGGTAGCGGTGTTGGTTGTTGGCGAGTAGCAGCAGCCCGGCCACCATGTAGCCGACGTACAAGGCGATGCTGATGATGATCTCCACCAGCAACGGAAGGTCGTAATCTGTATCCATGGCGATCTCCTGAATAAAAGGTGCGCGTTTCGACAGGTGGGCCGGAGGAGTCATTGAGCCTCTGAACCTGCGGGGATCACGCGCTCCGGGAAATGACCACCTCGCCACCCGGCCCCTGCGGTGCTTACTTGCCACCCCACGTAACCGGTACCGAACACCGCAGCGGTACCGCGTGGTCCTGCCGCTCTATCCGGCTATCTCGTCCAGTGCCTGCTCGATGTCCTCACGATCCGGAAGGGTGTAAACAGCGGTGCTGTCGATGCTCACGTGCAAAAGCGTGGCCTGGACCACACCGCGCGGATCCTCTGCGGTGCTGTTCTTCATCACCCGCTTGGCCAGCGTGTGGCGCAGCCAATGCGGGCTGGCCGACACATCGAGCCCGGCCTGCTTCACCCACTGCCGCATGCGCTGCTGCAGGCTGCGCACCGACATGCGGCCGTGTTTGCGCGACACCAGCAGCGGCTGATCAGGCATATCAGGCGCGCCCATCTTGCGGCGCACAGCCAACAGCCCCCGCAATGCACCGATCGCCGACTTGTTGCAAAACACCTTGCCGCCCCGGCCACCCTTGGCGATCTCTGGCCGAATCTGCAGGTAGTGGCTGGCCAGTGCCTGGCGTGCGTCGGCCACGTTCAGGCCGGCCAGGGTGCCGACGCGGATCCCGGTGTTGCGCATCAGGCGCATCCACGCGTGATCGCGCAGCGCCAGCAGCTGGTGCTGGGTGTTGCTGCCGGCCTGCTTGCGCACCTCGGCAAACAGCCGGCGCTCCTCGTCCTCTTTCAGGTAGCGTTCGAAAATCTTGCGTGCCATCAGCGGTCCCTCCATACGCGGTAGCCCTCGCGCCCGCGCTCCTTGCGCTTGCGCAGTACAAAATGACGTGGGTGATGGGTCTGGTTTGCCTTGCCGATCTGGTTGCGCAGGTTGGCTTCGGTCAAAGGCACAAAGAATGATTCACCAACAGCCATGGACGCCCACGGATAAACCGGCGGGCGGCCCTTCATGCGGCGAGGCAAGGGCAGTTGCAGCTGTGCGCCGTAGGTCTGCATCAGGCATCCCCTTCCACGGCCTGGATCAGCGCCTGCGCCTCGGCGATGTCGGCTTCGATCGCGGCCAGGCTCGCGCGGTCGTCTTCACGCGGGATGTTGCCGTCGCTGTCCGAGCAGCCCTCGTAGAAGCAATCGCGTTCCGCCAGCAGATGGCGGTGCATCTTCTTCACGAAATCGAACAGAAGCGGAGATTGCGCCATCAAGCGGTAATTCGCGGCGACCTCCGCCTGCATCTTTTCGATATCGCAATCGCGACGAACCATGCAGCCCATGCTCTCCGGGCTGAAGTCCGCAATGACGGTGACGATCTCGGATTGATCCTGGCGCATCGGAGTCAGCATCCGATCGTCAAGTACCCAAGGCCCCGGGGTGTGCTGCGCTGCGTTCATGCCGCCTCCCCCGTCACTCTGTGACGCGGCCACACCCTGCGCCCGCCACGCGCCATGGCCACCCCGACCAGGCAGCGCAGATCGTCCTGCAATTCGCCTTCCTCGCTGCCGTTGGCGGTGTTGATCAGGTCCAGCAGCGCGCACGTGGCGTAGGCCGTGCTCTGCCAGTTGTCGGTGGTATTGGCGACTGCCCACAGCTCGACCAGCAGCTGCTGCACGTCGGCATCGTGGATGTAGGTATCGTTCTGCGGGCTCGGCTGGCCCAGTATCAACTCGACTTCCTGCAGCATCAGGCTGTCCTCCGTGAATGGTCCACGTACTCGAGATACACCGCCTCAGTGCGCCCACGGTGCACGCGCGTGGCCCGCGGCATCAGGGAAAGCTGCGCCTGGCGGCGAAATTGAAGGGGTTCTGCGATCGGCAGGCGGAAGATGCCCGGCACCTCGTCGTGACACAGCGGAAAAACGTGCATTTCCAGCTCGCGCTCGCCATCGCAGTCGTTTTCCTGAAACTGGATCGCCATCCCACTGGTCAGGCAGGTCTGGCCCAGCTCCATCCACAGCCCCCGGCGCTGGTCGCCCAGCGGGCTGCCGGTGGCCAGAATACGGATCACGCTCACCGCCCTGCCCTCCGCATGCACTGCGCCACCTGGCGCAGGCAGGCCACCATGGCCGGCAGCTGCATGGCCTGCTCGAAGCTCAGGCTGCGGCGTGCCACCGGCACCGAATCGAAAGCGGCGCGCATGGCTTGCATGTCACTCACCACGTCCAGGCCCGGCAGCTGCATTTGCACGCTGCTTCTCCTGCAGTTGGTCCATCAGGCGTTCGCCGAAGAACAGGAATATCCGCCCGGCCGGCAGGCGTACCTCGTGCCCATCCGGCACGTTGTCGCTCACCTTGGTGATGCCTTTCTTCGCCAGGAAATCCGGGATGGGTACGTCCAGATCACTCATCGCCCGGCTCCGCGATCTGTTCCATGCGCTGCAGAAACTGGAAGAACTTGGCGATGTGGGCAAAGCCCTTGGCCTTCACCTGCTGCAGCTCGATCGGGTCCACCTGGCCATCTGCCAGCGACTTGTGAATCTCCTGGCAGGTGCGCCCCAGGGCCGCCTGCCACTCGGCGAACTGGTTGAGCAGTTCCACATCCGAAACCGTGTCGAAGTCCGGCAGAGCAATAGCCACATGATGCAGTTCTGCGGCATACGCATGCAGCTGGCGGTAATCGCCGGTCAACAGCTGCACAGTGATCGAGTCCTCCAGGCCGTACTTGTGCGTCGGCACATCCGGGCTCACCTCGTTGCTGAGCGTGGCGGCCGACTTGCCCATCTTCGGGCCGAGTGCCGCGGCGCCCTTCGGCCCCTTGGGGCCGGCTTTGCGGTCCGCATACTCGTGAACCGTTCGATAGGCCGCTACCTGGATTGGTGTCCAGTGCGCAGGAATTTCGCTACGTGACACGGTGGTCTCCCCTCACGTTCATCAGGAAGACGGCGCTGGCTATGCTTTGCACGCATGAAGGAAGAACAGCTACCCTAATGCGCGAGGTGTGCCGAAGGTGCCCAAGCCAGTGCCGCCTCAACCGCCACCAGGGTGTGTCCGCACCCTGGTGGCACCTTTTCCGATCAGGCCGCGGTCGCGGCCTTTCTGGCATCAAGCCCCTGTTGCAGGATTTCCTCGGTCAAGCAGCGCAGAGGACGCTTCTCCTCTGCGGCCTGTGCCTTCAGCTCGGCGTGAAGGTCTTCATGAACCGGCAGGTTTTTCAGTTCCTGTTTCTGGACTTCAGCCATTTCAGCCCCCAAAATCAGTCCGTGTACTAATGCAAAAATGCAATCCCGTTTCCGTTACTCTAGTCCCGATTTCGGGATTGTGCAAACACTCATGCCCGAATGCCCGCAAACTGATTTCTTATCGCGCTTGAAATGCGTGGCCGCCGGCCGCGATATCACGCCTTGGCTGAAGGGCCTGGGTATCAGCGGCGGCACACTGACGCGCGTCACCAAGGGGCAAACGCCAAGCACCGACTTCCTCACCACCCTGCAGCGCGCTGAAAATGTGCGGATAGACTGGATGCTGAGCGGTAGAGGGACGCCCTACATCGCTACGATCGGGCAGAGTGAGGTGGACTGCCTGCTAGTACTCGAGCAGCTGCTGCGAGACGAGCCTGACTGGCAGGTGAGGCACGTGAGCAATGGCCACAGGCATGCCTACGTGCTCACCATGCCCTCGACGTGGTGCCCACGAGAGGGCGTGGAAGTGTCAACCACGGCCATCGAGGTGATCGCCAGCCCGGGGGGCTTGCGCCAGGCGTTTCCCGAGATCCCCACCTTTGCGCACCACACGCTGGATGCCGACGCATTCAACCGACTGGTGAGAGGAGATATCGGCACCTTCGAACTGATGGGCGATGCCACGCGCCCTGGGTTGCTGGCACAACCGCTGGATGATGCGGCCGAAGCGGCGGCCGAAGAGAAAACAGATTATCGCTTACACCGCGAACTGCACCTGCTGATCGAGCGCCTGCCGCCGGCGCACGCTGACGCGATCGCCGCGGTGGTCCGGGCCCTGGTGGACACCCAGCCGGTGGAAGTGCTGGCCAGTCCCCACACCAGCCTGCATCCCAGCGAAAGCGACAGTGACCAGGCTTCTCAGCGCAACTGACAGCCGATATCGCCAAGCCGCGCGGCGTAGTAGGCCAGATGGGCCTCTAGTTTCTCAGTATCCCCAGCCCTGAGCAGATCGATATCCAGCTGCATATCCCTGGCCAAAGCAATCAACAGTTCACCCAAGGGCTGCTGGATCTTCTTTCGGTTGTGCTCCCGGATGTGCTCACGGACCACCAAGGCCGCCGCTTGCGAGCTTGCTTCACCTTTCCCCAATACCGGCTTCATACTTCCCATTCCATTGTTTCTTATAGTTTTAGCTCCTCAGTACTTGTAGCCCAAGCAACGATCTGAGTGCAATATAGGTGGCCAAATCTGGCCACTTTTCCTGCCTTTTCGGCGAATTTTTAGCCAAATCTGGCCACCCGACATGCACGATCACGCCCTAGCAATCCGGCTCCGGGCGGCAAGAAGGAGGAAAGGACTCACGCGCACGCAGGCCTCCAGCGCCAGCGGCATACCGGTGCGCACCATCCAGCGCGCCGAAACGAAGGGAACCGACAGCCGCCAACTCATCCACGCCCTAGCCCAGGCCTATGGGCTCAATCCCATCCTGCTTGAGTATTCGAGGGAGGAGATACTGCAATTGGCCGACGAGTTGATCAAAGCGGGCTTGGGGATTGCGCAGTAAATAGCGATCAGATCACGTTGCAGCAACAGGACTAGACCCACTTATTTCTCAGATATCTCCTCGGGCATCCAGCAAGGCGTGCATCCGCCCCTAGAGTCATTTAGGCATCTAGGAAATGAGGGAAGAAAGTTTAGGTGGTCTGCCTTACCGCTTCAGCGGCGACACGCGCTGCTAGTGTGGTAATGAAAGTTTTTAGACTGGTCGCATCACTAAGGTCGCTATATTCTCCGGTATCTACCGCAGTTCGAGGAGACGCGATCAATGCCGCAGCAGTATATTGCTGCTCTTGGACGAGCTTCCGACAAAGTATGTTGTATCTCTCCAAGTAAGAAGCACCTTTGAATTCGGGAAACACGGGAAAATGAGGCTCTTTACATCTAACCGCTAATCTTGACCTCTCGCAGTCTTCGACCATCATGAGCCAGCCGACAAAAGGGGGCTGCTGGTCCCCCAAAGCCCCCTCTCTGTATGCAGTCCAGAGATCCGTCGCAGTGCCAAGCGCTTCCTCGGCACGATTGTTAACGTTATTTCCGAAGGAAGGGCCTACTTGGCTTTTTAGCTCTATAGCTGCTATCAAACGACCTTCATTCAATACCAGGATGTCCCATTCTTTGGTCGCCCGGAAGTAGCCGGGAAGAACTATGAGCTTTTTGGTGGTGTGGATCTCCGCATGGTGTAGTCCGTTCGCTTTGACCACATCCATGACCAAAGAGAGAAAACCATCCATGTTTTTTCCAGCTGTAACGCCTGCGCGTTCACCTTGGTCAGCCTTGCCGCTTTCCAACTGCTTTTGCTTAGCCGCTTCCCGATTTCCCCAGAAAGCTTTAACTGCATCCTTAGCTTTGGTCTCGTAGTTAGCTAAATTCAACGCCATCCAAGAACCCCATGTGTTGTTACTTATTTTTCTCCATTTCCGCCAAGTGCGGCCCGTTCTTCAGGCGTTAGGCCGTACATGTCAAACGTTGCCCGGTCACGTGCCTCTTGGTCGCCAGACTTTCCAGCAGCCATCAAAGCTCGCCGATGCGAGGTTGATACGCTTTTCCAGTTTGGAATTCGGATTCTCCGCAGATACTGAGCCTGGAAGCGCAAAAAACCGCCGCTCATCTGGGTCGAATATGTTGCGACGAAAAGCTTCGCAACTTTCGAACTCAAAACAGCCTGCAATGCTCGCAAGTCCCATTCGTCGGATACTACGTAGTAGAGATTATGATGTGGGTAGTATCGCCCGTCGTCGTAAACAACATGAGCATCACCCTTGATGTCAGGAATCAAGAGCTTCGCCTTTTCGAGTAGCCCCGGATGAATCCTGTCAATAGTGCGATACCAGCGGTCAGGGTTTCGCGTAGCGCAGTGTCGCGTCTCAAGTTTCTCCCGGTGTCGATCAAAGTAGGCCGCGAGCCTCGGGTATTTTGACAGGTCAACGAGCGCACCGTCGTCCTGGTACGGATTGAGTACAGCCATTCCCTTCCACTCTGGGTTACCAGAACGGATATCCGCTGTGCGCAGGATAGGCAACTTTCGGCCAGGCTCAACATCGAGTGACTCGTAAGGCTGAATAAAGATCTTATCGGCCCCCGTAGCGACGCCGATACCAACTTTGCAGCCCGCCTCTTCCAGCTTGGGATGTTCGCTCTCAAGTCGCCTTATGATTGCCAGTTGGTCGGCGGAGTCGAGCAGCCAAGGCTCACGACCACAAACCACTCCAGTAACCTCAGTGACCAACGAGGCGCCTTTAGTGGATTTAGCTGTCAACTCTCGGGCGAGCCGCTTTAGGTTCGCAGATGTGACCTTGGGGCGATGAGCAATACGTGTCGCTGACCCTTTCTCATGAGCAATGATAGTGATCGCTGGATAAGCGAGCACATCGCTATGGAAAGCTTCTGTTCCCACCATATCCACATATGCTCGCAAGTGAAACTCATTTGCGACCAGTTCTCGTAGCGGACCCCCATAGCGATTCTTCATCCATCTATCGGCGCATATGAAACCCAGAACCCCGTCCGGGGCTAAGCTTCGCAGCGAGCGCTCTATGAAGGGAATATACAAGTCAGCGCGGTCGTAAATCGTCGAATAGCGAGCCTTATACTCGGCCAGAAGGACATCGGGGATTAATTCTTGGCGAACATATGGTGGATTGCCGACCACATGAGTGAAGTTGGTCGGCAGGTCTGTCAGCAGAAAATCGTCTTCTTTGATCCAATTATCGACCAGATCTAACGCCTGATGCGAAGTTGCGCCGAACTCGGTAAGCAAGTCCGTTACTTTCGAGCGAATTAGGTTGGCACTCTCTTGATGTAGCTCGACCGCCCGAATGCTGTCCTTGAGGTCTCGCACCAAGTCTGGATTGGTGGACTTGAAGCGGCTGTAGGACTTCAGCAAACGCTCGATAACGACTTCCAGGAAATCGCCATGCCCAAACGAGGGCTCAAGAACGCGCCGTTCTGCAAGCTTCCTGTTAGGAGTGTAACCAGTGACGTCGAGGATGAACTCAACCACCGCGCGCCGCGTGAATATGGCGCCGCGCTCCTCTACTCCGCCAGCCGCTAACTTTTCGAGCGCAAATTTGACGCGCTCATGATCCGATGAATCGACAAAGGGGCCCTGGAGTTCATAGGAGGCTAAATCGCTGGGTGGCATGGTGTCTCGCACGTGCGGGTGAAGCAGAATCGCTGAATTCTACCAGTTGGAATGCTCCTGCGTTGAGTGATCCCGGCACCCTGGTCATATTGGAAGAAACGCTTCTGGCCGCGCGCCGCCAGCGCGAACCAACCGGGCTGAGTGGCTGCTCCCGACCGATTCTGTTGAAAAACTCGACGTTGAAACAACTAACGCGTTGCTACGCGAATTTGGGACTGATTTGAAC
>Ga0272444_10004096_pt1 | contig 12947 bp, 14 predicted proteins | sample SSMForm13_FD_201033 | JGI IMG/M metagenome (GOLD analysis project Ga0272444, IMG submission 201033) | Marine sediment archaeal communities from Little Sippewissett salt marsh, Falmouth, MA, United States - SSM-Form-13 | ecosystem: Environmental > Aquatic > Marine > Wetlands > Sediment ...
TCATCCCGGACGACCCGCCCGCGCTCAAGGCCCTGCTGGCCCGTCTGGCACTGGAAGCGCGCTTCGACTGCATCCTGACCAGCGGCGGCACGGGCGTGGCCCCGCGCGACACCGCGCCCGAGACCACAGCGGCGATGCTGGACAAGCGCCTGCCGGGCTTCGAGAGGGCCATGACCAATTCGAGCCTGGCCGTGACGCCCCACGGGGCCATTTCACGGGCCGTGGCCGGGACGCTGGGCAACGCGCTGGTGGTGAACATGCCGGGCAGCCCCAAGGCCGTGCAAGAAAACCTGGCGGCCATCCTGCCCGCCATTCCCCACGCCATCGCCAAGCTTCAGGGCGACCCGTCTGATTGCGCCCAGGCCTAGTTCATATCGCAAAGCAAAGGCCCCGCCGTGCCCGTTGGGGACGCGGCGGGGCCTTGTCTTGCCTTGAATCGCGGTGAATCAGTCCTGGCCGTAGACGCGGTCCAGGATGTCGCGGGCCCCGGCGTCCAGGGCCTGGGCGGCCAGTGTGAGCCCCATGTCGAAGGCCTGGTCCGCCGGGCCCACGGCCTCCTTGCGGATGGCCCCGGTGCCGTCCACGTCGGCCACGAAACCGGTCAGGCGCACGGTGTCGCCCGTGAGCACGGCGTGGGCCGCGATGGGCACCTGGCAGCCGCCGTCCAGGCCGGTCAGGAAGCCGCGCTCGGCGGCCACGGTCACGACCGTCTCCGGATGGTTCAGGAACCCGATCAGCTCACCCACTTCGGACCGGGCCGGGGCGTGTTCGATGCCCAGCGCCCCCTGGGCAACGGCTGGCAGGAAATCCATCGGCGGCAACGCGGCCATGTAGGGGGCCGACAATCCCAGGCGATGGATGGCCGCAGTGGCCATGACGATGGCGTCGTACCGCCCCTCTGCCAGCTTGCGCAGCCGCGTGTCCACGTTGCCGCGCAGGTCCAGGATCTCCAGATCGGGCCGCATGGACAGCAAAAGCGCCCGGCGGCGCAGCGAGCTGGTGCCCACCCGCGCGCCCCGGGGCAGGGCATCCAGGCCGTCGAAACGCTGGGAGACCAGGGTGTCCGTGGGGTCTGCCCGGCGCGGGAACACGTCCACGGCCAGGCCCGGGGGCAATTCCACGGGCACGTCCTTCATGGAATGCACGGCGATGTCGGCCGAGCCGTCCAGCAGGGCCTCCTCGATCTCCTTGGTGAACAACCCCTTGCCGCCCACCTTGGACAGGGGCACGTCCAGAATCTTGTCGCCGGTGGTCTTGATGACCACCAGGTCCACATCCAGGCCCTGGTGGCGGCCCTGGAGTTCGGCCTTGATGTGTTCAGCCTGCCACAGGGCCAGCTTGGAGCCCCGGGTGGCGATGCGCAGTCGATCCATGAACTATCCGGAGGATGCGGGGCCGCGGCCCCGTGGTTGGCTGTGAATGACCCGGAGGGTCGCTAACCGCAGGAGGAGCAGTCCCCGCCGGTGCAACCGGCGCAACCGCCGCTGCTGCCGCTGGACGGATCGTCGGCAAAGCCGGGGCCGAAACCGCCATGGCGATGCTTGCAGCGGGAGATGAGCTTCTCGGTCTTGTCCGAACCGCAGTCCGGGCAGGCCACGGGCGTGTCGTCGTTGCCGATGACGATCTCCTCGAACTCGCTGCCGCACTTGGAGCACTTGTATTCAAAGATGGGCATGGGGTCCTCCGTTATTGGTCGCCGTCCAGATACGGCTGGAGTTCAACCACGTTCTCGAACAGGTAGTGGTCCACGAGCTGGCAGAGCAGGTGCTCCACGGCCAAGTGGACCTCCTGGATGAGCGGCGTATGCCGGCTCGGCACCAACAGGGTCAGGTCGCACCAGGGCGCCATTTCCCCGCCGGAATTGCCCGACAGGCCCACGGTGGTCACAGCCTTGTCCCGGGCCGCCTTGAGGGCCCGGAGGATGTTGTCGCTATTGCCCGACGTGGAAATGGCCACGAGCACGTCGCCGGGCTGGGCCAGGGCCTGGACCTGCTTTTCGAAAACCTGGTCGAAGCCGTAGTCGTTCCCGATAGCCGTAAGCACGGAAGTATCGGTGGTCAAGGCCACGGCGGGCAGGGGCGGCCGCTCGAGCAGGAAGCGATTCACGAATTCGCCGGCCATGTGCTGGGCGTCGGCGGCCGAACCGCCGTTGCCGCAGAACAACAGCTTACCGCCCCGGGCCAGGGCCACGGCCATGGTCCTGGCCACGTCCACCACCCGCTGGGCGTTGTCGGTAAAGAACTGCTCGCGCAGGGCCGAGCCCTTGGCGCTGTGTTCCAGGATGATGTCCTTGGCGATGTCTGTCATGGCGAATCCCCTCTCGACGCTCAGGCGTCCTTGGCTATCCCAAAACCGCCGCGCTGACAATACGCGGGCAACGCCCGGACGGCCCCTGGACCGCCGGGGCCCAAACTGGTATTTCATGGGCCGCATCCCCGCCGAGGCAGCATCCCATGGAATACCCCGAACGCCCAGAACTCTCGCCGCGCAGCTGCATCACCCTGATGGGCATGGCAGGCGCGGGCAAGACCACCGTTGGCCAGGCCCTGGCCCTGGAACTGGACTGGGTCCACATGGACACGGACCGGCTCATCGAGGCGCACTGGGGGCGCCCCCTGCAATACGTCTACGACGGCATGGGCCGCGAGGCCTTCATCAAGGCCGAGGAAAACCTGGTGGCCGGCCTGGACCTGTGCCGGACCGTGATCTCCACCGGGGGCAGCGTGGTCTACGGGCCCAGGGCCGTGTCCCGGCTGCGGACCCTGGGGCCGGTGATCTATCTGCGGCCCGATGTGGAGACCGTGACCCGCCGCGTGGCCGACGCCGAGGGCCGGGGCCTGTGCATCGCGCCGGGCCAGACCGTGGCCGACCTGTACGCCGAGCGCCTGCCCCTGTACGAGGCGTCCGCCGACCTGACCCTGGACTCGGGCCGGCTCTCGCCGCGCGAATGCGCCCTGGCCGTCCGGTCCTGGCTGTTCCCCCCGGGAGTGAAGATACCATGATCACCAGGACCGCCGCCTTCCGCAAGCTGGAGGCCATCTACCGCGACATGCAAAAGGGCTACGACCTGTGCGCCGCGCCCCTGGACTTCACCTGCGCCGGTTGCCCGCGCAACTGCTGCACCAGCTATTTCCAGCATCACACGCACATCGAATGGGCCTACGTGCACAAGGGCGTCGGCCTGCTGCCCGAGGCCGAACGCCATGCCCTGATGGAGCGGGCCCGGACCTACGAGGATCAGGCTTCCCTGAGCCTGGCCAGGGGCGAGACCCCCGACGCCATGTGCCCGGCCAACCAGGACGGCCTGTGCATGCTCTACGAACACCGGCTCATGATCTGCCGCCTGCACGGGGTGCGGCACCGGCTGGACGGACCGTCGGGCGTGCGGGAATTCCCGGGCTGCTGGCGCTTCGAGGAGGCGGCCTCGACCCACGGCGGTCAGGCGCCGGTCATGGACCGCACGCCCCTGTACCGCAGGCTGGCGGACCTGGAAATGGCCTTCCTGGGGGCCAAGGCCCGGCGCATGCCCCGGGTTTCCTTGACTCTGGCCCAGATGCTCGTTACCAGTCCTGAATCGTTCACTTCCTAGCAGGCAACAAAGCCATGCGCCAACGCACAGCCATAACGCTCCTGGCCCTGGCGGCCATTTTCCTGCTTGCCGGATGCTCGCATCTCTCGGTGCGGCACCTCAAGCGCCAGCCCTGGTCCCTGGAAACCGTTCAGGTCCTGGAGATGAAATTCTGGCGCTTCGAATACGCCGCCACCCCGGGCACGGACACCTTCCTCGTCCGTGGCCGGGCCTATCCCACCGACGCAGTGCCCGCCTGGGCCGGATGGGTCCAGGACCTGTGGCTGGAGTCCTACCTGGCCGACACGTCCGGCGAGGTCATCGCCAAGGACCTGCGCCTGTACCAGCCACGCGACCTGGAACACGACAAGGGGCTGTACTTCGAGTTCACCCTGCGCCCCGACAGGCTCGGCGATCCGGGCCAGCTCTTCCTGACCTTCGGCTACCGCATGAAGCTCACCGAATCCCGTCCGGACGCCGAAGACCAGGACGAAGACACGGGCCGCGTGTTCTTCGCCAGCGAAGGCGCACTGACCCGCCTCTAGCTGTTTTTCCCGCCGTTGCGGGCCGTATCCATGGTTGTTTCGCCTCGTGAAAGAGGCTATAGTACATGCTCACCCGGCATGTATTCCCAACCCGCACGGAGGCCCGGATGTCGTCCTTTCTCGTAAAGAATTTTCTCAAATATTCCGTGATTTTTTCCGAAGGGTCCAAGGGAGACGCCGCCTACCTCCTCAAGGAAGGCCGGGTGGAGATATCCAAGATCGTGGAGGGCAAGAAAAAAGTTTTCGCCATCTTGAAGCCCGTGGCCCTGTTCGGGGAGATGGCCATCCTCCTGGGAGACGAGAAGCGCACGGCCACGGCCGTGTCTCTGGAGGACTCCAAGGTGGTGGAGATCAAGAAGGAGGACTTCGAGGAATACATCCGCCAGTCCCCGCCCATCATCGCCACCCTGCTCAACGTCCTGGTGCACCGCCTGAAGACGGCCACGCAGAAGTCCCTGCGCGTGCCCAACCTGTTTCTGGGCATCACCTCGCTGCTGTCCATGTTCAGCAAGCAGGGCGTGCGGTCGCTCAACTACCTGGACACCGTGTCCAGCCTGGCCAACGCCTTCAACACCAACGCCGAATCCGTGGAAAAGGCCTTCGACATCCTGGCTGGCGACGGCCTGGTGGGCCTGGACACCCAGGACGGCGAAAAAACCCTCTCCCTGCTCAATCCCGACGAGTTCGCGGCCAAGACCAAGGAACGCCGCAAGGGCAAAGCCGAGGTCCAGAAGGCCAACCTGGGCATGTAGCCCGGGGCACTCCTATTTCTTGAAAAACAGATAGGCCGCCAGGGCCACCAGCACACCGGCGAAAATCTTCTTGAAGCTGGCCGTGGACACGTGCTCCACCAGACGCGCCCCGATCTGGGCTCCGACGATGCCGCCGATGCCGAGCATGATCCCGGCCATGTAGTTCACGTTGGCCATCTTGTTGTGGGCCACCAGGGCCGAAATGGAAATGACCAGGATGCCCATGAAGGACGTGCCCACGGCGTTCTGGGCCGTATAGCCCATGAACAACAGCAGCGGGACCATGAGAAAGCCGCCGCCCAGGCCCGTGAACGAGGCTCCGACTCCGACGGCGACACCGAGCAGGACCAACAACGCGTATGTCATCGAATGTCTCCTTGATTGACGCGGCCCAGCGCGAAACGCACGGGACGCGACCACGCCAATAGCTCCGGTCCACGTCCCGGTCAAGACGGCTGTCCGTCCGCCCGGCGCGTCATGGGGTCGTGGCGCGCCCCCCTTGACCCCCGCGACGACGCGCCGCTAGCATGCGGGCATGATCGAACGGTATTCCTTCGGGCGCATGACCATCGCGGGCAGGACCTACACCGACGACGTGAAGATCGTGGCCGGGCGGGTCCGGCCGGACTGGTGGCGGGCCCGGGGCCACGTCATCGCGGCCGGGGACGTGCAAGACGTCCTGGACCACGGGCCCGAGGTGCTGGTGGTGGGCACCGGGGCAAGCGGCATGGCCTCGGTGGCCGACGACCTGCGCCGCCGGGCCGCCGCCCAGGGCATGGAGCTGCGCGTGCACCAGACGGCCCGGGCCGTGGACGTCTTCAACGCCCTGCACGCCAAGGGAACGCGCGTGGACGGGGCCTTCCACCTGACCTGCTGACAACCCCCGGCCGTCCTGCCAATCGCCCCTTGATGCGGGCGCCGAATTGGGCCTATAGTCGCGCCCATGGAACAGTTCCTGGCCGATCTGCACATCCATTCGCGCTTCTCCAGGGCCACCAGCAAGGAGCTCGATTTCCGGCTCCTGGCCGCCTGGGCCAGGGTCAAGGGCCTGGACGTGCTGGCCACGGGCGACTTCACGCATCCCGAGTGGATGGCCGAGATCGAGGAGCATCTCGAGCCCGAGGACAACGGCCTGTTCCACCTGCGCGACGACCGCCGCCTGGGGCGCCGCCTGCCCTGGCTGGACGGCTACGCCCTGCCCGGCCGGACCCGGTTCATGCTCTGCACGGAGATCAGCTCCATCTACAAGGCCGGCGGCAAGGTCCGCAAAAACCACAACCTGGTCTTCATGCCCACCCTGGACACGGCCAAGGCCTTTACCGCGCGCCTGGAAAAGGTGGGCAACCTGGCCTCGGACGGCCGCCCCATCCTGGGCCTGCCCGCCAAGGACCTGTTGGAAATGGTCCTGGAGACCGACCCCTCGGCCTTCCTGGTCCCGGCCCATATCTGGACCCCGTGGTTCTCCCTGTTCGGGTCCAAGTCGGGATTCGATTCCGTGGAGGAATGCTTCGGCGACCTGTCCTCGGAAATCTTCGCCATGGAGACGGGCCTGTCCTCGGACCCGGCCATGAACTGGATGCTCTCGGCCCTGGACCGCTTCCGCATGATCTCCAATTCCGACGCCCATTCGGGCGAAAACCTGGGCCGCGAGGCGAACATCTTTTCGGGCCCGCCGTCCTACGCCGGCATCCTGGGCGCGCTCAAGGGCGAGGCCCTGGGCCACAAATTCCAGGGCACGATGGAGTTCTTCCCCGAGGAGGGCAAGTACCACCTGGACGGCCACCGCAAATGCAACGTGGTCATGGAGCCGCGCGAGACCCTGGCCCGGGGCGGCATCTGCCCCGTGTGCGGCAAGCCGCTCACCGTGGGCGTGCTGAACCGGATCATGGAGCTGGCCGACCGCGACCAGCCCGTGCAGCCCGCCAACCAGCCCGGGTTCATGTCCCTGGTGCCCCTGCCCGAAATCATCTCCGAGATCCTGGGCGTGGGCTCCAAGACCAAGAAGACCCGCGCCTTCTACGCCCGCTGCATCGCCCGCTTCGGCTCGGAAATGGACATCCTGCGCCTGATCCCTCCCGAGGACCTGGCCAAGGTCTCCACCGTGCTGGCCGAGGCCGTGTCCCGCATGCGCCGGGGCGAGGTCCTGCGCAGGCCCGGCTTCGACGGCGAATACGGCGTGATTTCGCTGTTCTCGCCCCGCGAGCAGCGCGAAATACGCGGCGGCAAGACCCTGGTGGACCTGCCCTCGCCCAAGGACCCGGCCCCCAGGCCCGTGCTGGGCGGCCCGGTGACCGGCGCGCCCATGCAGGTCCAGCCCGGGCTCATCCCCGGCGACGCGGCGGCCGGGGCCAACGAGGCCCAGGCCCGGGCCATGGTCGCGGGCCCCGGGCCGGTACTGGTCATGGCCGGACCGGGCACGGGCAAGACCTTCACGCTGACCGGACGCATCCGGTCGCTGCTGGCCTCGGGGGTCAACCCGCGCAAGATCCTGGCCCTGACCTTCACCCGCCGCGCCGCCGAGGAGATGCAGCGCCGCCTGGTGGAGGCCAGGGGCGAAAAGGAGGCCCTGCCCAGGGCCGACACCATGCACGCCCTGGCCTTCGACATCTGGACCAAGGCCTACGGCCAGGCCCCCACGATCCTGGACGACGAGGCCGCCAAGCGCGTGTTCTTCGAGGCCACGGGCCTCAAGGGCAACCGGGGCAAGGCCGCCTTCAATGCCGTGGCCCTGGCCCGCGAACGCCTGGAGATGCCGTCGGGCGAACTGCGCGACGCGGCCCACGCCTACGCCAAGGTCAAGGAATCCTGGAACCTCTCGGACTACACCGACCTGCTGGTCTTCTGGCTGGAGCAGATGGAGGCCGACATCTGGGCCAACCCGTACACCCACGTCCTGGTGGACGAGGTCCAGGACCTGACCCCGCTGCAACTGGCCGTGGTGCGCTCGCTGCGTCCCGACGGCCAGGGCGTCTTCGCCATCGGCGACCCGGACCAGTCCATCTACGGATTCCGTGGCGCGGCTGGCAACGCCCAGGATGTCCTCTCGGGCTGGTGGCCGTCGTTGGAGGTGGTCCGGCTGGAAGACAACTACCGCTCGGCCCAGGCCGTACTGGACCTGGCCGCGCCCCTGTCGGCCGTACGCGCCGCCCTGCGCGCCAAGCGCGAATGCGAGCCGGAGATACGGTTGTTCCAGGCCCCCACGGCCGCGGCCGAGGCCTCATGGATCGGCGATCGGATGCGCGAACTCATCGGCGGCACCAGCCATTCCATGGGAGACGAGCAGGGCCAGGGAGACCTCTCGCCCGGCGACGTGGCCGTGCTGGTACGCTTCAAGGCCCTGGTGCGTCCCATCGCCCGCATCCTGGACCGCCTGGGCGTGCCCTGCGCCGCGCCCGAGGCCGAGGCCTTCTTCAACGAGCCGCGGGTGGCCGCCATTTTGGACGCGGCCGGACGTTTTCTGGGCATCCCGGGGGGCATCCCCGGGGCCGCCGCGCCCGAGCCCCGGGGCGAGGACGCCGCGCCCGCCGTGAGCGTGCCGGACACGATCCTGGCCCAGGGGCCCGTGGGCTTGTCCGCCTTTCTCCAGGACATCGCCCCGTTTGACCGCATGTTCTGGGACAGCCCGGCCTTCAAGCGCCTCAAGGCCGCCTTCGAGGAGCACGGCGGCTGGGCCGGCCTGCTCAACTGGGTACATCTGCAGACGGACATGGACCAGGTCCGGGCCCGGGCCGAAAAGGTCCAGATCATGACCCTGCACGCGGCCAAGGGCCTGGAGTTCGAGGCCGTGTTCCTGCCCGCCCTGGAGGACGGCATCGTGCCCTTTGCGGGCTCGGGGCTGCTGACCGGCAAGGAGGCCGGCCCCAACACGCACGGCTGGGACCCGGAGGCCCTGGCCGAGGAGCGCCGCCTGTTCTACGTGGGCCTGACGCGGGCCAAGAGCAGGCTCTACCTGTCCCACGCCCGCAAACGCGGCCTGTACGGCCGCGAATTGCGCCTGGGCGCGTCGCGTTTTCTGGTGGAACTGCCCGACGAGGGCATGGCGCGTTCGGCCATGGTCGGCCGCAAGGTGCGCCAGGAAAAACAACTCGGTCTGTTGGGCTAGGCCGCGCCGGACATCAGCGCAAGGGACAGGAACGGCCGCCGGCGACGCCCGACGAGAACCTGCTGTAGATGGCGCGCTCGTAGAAACGGCTCAGGCCTCGGGCCGTCCCGGCGCTCCATCCCCAGTCGCACAACCGGCAATAGACATGCAGCGGATTGAAGGTATGGCGCAGGTATCTTTTCAGTGCTTGCATGGTCGCCTCCGGGCGTCCATTTTCATTTCCCGTGTCGAGCAAGAAGCATACCCCGGGCCGGTTTTCCTGGCCTGACGGCCCGTTGCCGCCGCCCTTTGCCCACAGCGCGTCATGACAGCGTCAAAAACGGAAAATCCTGCCGGGGGCAACGCCGCTGACACTTTCCCGTCTTATCGGCCCCTGGCCGAAAAGCTGAAGGCCCTGCCCCTGCGGGACCTGCCGTGGACGATGGCCGCGCCGTCATGGGTCGTGCCCGGCTCCATCGTGGACAACTGCCGCTTCCTGGACGGCCTGTTCGACGAAGTGGCCCTGCTCTTCCTGGAAACCTCGGGCAGCCTGGCCTACGGCCACACCGACCTGCCCCTGGCCGGCCAGTTCACCCTGGACTACCACGTCCACCTGCCCATCGACCTGCCCTGGGACGAGGGGCCGGAGTTCACGGCCGCCGTTTGCCTGGAGCTGGCCGCCAAGGCCGGACATCTGACCCCCCGCGCCTTCGTGCTCCACCCGCCCAAGGGCCGCCACGAACTGGAACGTTTCGTGGAGGTCTTTCGCGAGGGCTGCCCCACTCCGGTGCTGCTGGAAAACATCGAGGGCCGCGCCGTGGACGACCTGCCCGGCCTGGCCCGGGATCTGGGCCTGGGCCTGTGCCTGGACTTGGGGCACCTGTTGGCGTACAACCAGCAGTCCCTTTTGCGGGCCGCGCCGCCTCGGATGGTGCGCATGCTGCATCTCAACGCGCCCGGTCCGGGCGGACGCCACGCGCCGCTCACGGCGCTGGATTCCCAGGGCGAGACCGCATTGCGCGCCATGCTCGAAACACTGCGGCCCGGCGCCACCGTGGTCCTGGAACTGTTCGACGTCCAAGACCTGCTGGACTCGGGCCTGCGCCTGTTCGAACTGGCCGCGCGCTGGGGCTTGGTCCCGGCGCATCCCACACAAAAACCATGAGACAATCCCGATCATGAAACGACTTTTTTTGGGCGGCGAAAAATCGGGCAAGTCGGCCCTGGCCCTGAAGGCCTTCCTCGCCCTGCCGGGAGCGGACCGGGGCCTGATGCTGGCCACGGGCCGGGCCCTGGACTTCGGATTCCGGGACCAGATTCTGGCCCACCGGCGGATGCGCCCGGCGTCCCTGGCGGTCATGGAGACCGGGGCGGACCTGCCCGAACGCCTGGCCGACGCCGTGGCCCAGGGCCGCCCCGTGCTGGCGGACAGCCTGGACTTCTGGCTCTTCGCCGTCATGGAGGCGGGCCGGGAAGACGAGCGGGTGCGGGCATTGCTGGCCGCCCTTGACGACACTGCGGCAGGACACGTAATTCTGGTCTCCTGCGAAGCGGGGCTGGGGCCGGTGGCCGCCACCCCCGAGATCAGGGCCTTTGTGCGCTCCCTGGGAGCGCTCAACCAGGCCGTGGCCCGGCGCTGCGAGGAAACGGTCCTCGCCGTGGCCGGCCGCGCCCTTCCCGTACCGGGCCCATAAAACGAGCGCGCCATGGCCTACTTCCGCACCGTGCCCCGACTGCCGGATCTGCTGGCACTGTTCTCCAAGTCCGAACGCTGGCTCATCGCGGTCAACGCCGACCCCGACGCCCTGGCCTCGGCCATGGCGCTCAAGCGCATCATGGCCCACCGCGTGCTGGACGTGAAGATCGCGCACATCAACGACATCCACCGTCCGGACAACCTGGAGATGATCCAGTCCCTGCGCATCCCGCTGCGCAAGCTCACGCCCAACGTGAGCGCCCAGTTCGACCGCTTCGCCCTGGTGGACTCACAGCCCCATCACAGCGAAATTTTGGCCAAGCTGCCGTTCTCCGTGGTCATCGACCACCACCCGCCCTCGGACGAGCACCCCGTGGAGGCGGAATTCACGGACATCCAGCCCGACTACGGTGCCAATTCCACCCTGCTCACCGAATACCTCTACAACCTGAACATCCGTCCCGGAAAACTCCTGGCCACGGCCCTGGCCTACGGCATCAAGACGGACACGGACAGCTTCGAGCGCATCTTCTGCGACGCGGACATCCGCGCCTTCCAGTGGCTGAACAAATACGCCAGCCATCTGCTGCTGCGAAAGATATACCGCTCGGAATTCCACCTCGAATGGCTCAAGCATTTCTGCGGCGCGTACTACAAGATGCGCCTGCTGGGGCGCGGCCTGTTCGCCTACCTGGTGAACGTGGAGTCGCCGGACATCCTGGTCATCCTGGCGGACATCTTCCTGCGCGTGCAGGGCCAGTCCTGGGTGGTCATCGCCGGGGTGGTGGACGACAAGCTGGTGGCCATCTTCCGGGGCGACGGCCTGCGCCGCGACATGGGCAAGTTCTCGGCCCGCATCCTGGCAGGCGTGGGCTCGGCCGGCGGCCACAAGACCATGGCCCGGGGCGAGGCCCCGCTGTCGGCCATCGGCGACCAGGACCCCGAACTGTTCCTGTTCGAGCGCCTGCAAAAGGACAAGAGGCCGTGCCGCAAGTCCGCCAAGAACGGCGACGCGGCCGCCAAACCGGACCCCTCGGGCGGGGACGAATAGCCCATGTCCCTCAAGGAGCGCCTCGGGTTCGACAAGGACCCCGTCTTTCTGGTGGACGGCCACGCCTTCATCTACCGCTTCTTCTACGCCAATCCCGATTTCCGCCGCTCCGACGGCCTGCCCACCAACGCCCTGTTCCAGGTCATGCGCATGCTGCTGACCATCATCAAGGACGAGCGGCCGCGCTGGCTGGGCTTCTTCATGGACGGCAAGGGCCCCACCTTCCGGCACGAACTTTTCCCGGCCTACAAGGCCCAGCGGCCGTCCATGCCCGAGGATCTGGCCGCCCAGCTCGAGCCCATCCGACAGGCCGTGGGCACCCTGGGCATGACCGTCATCGTGTCCGAGGGCGGCGAGGCCGACGACTGCATCGCCACCCTGGCCGCGCGCTGCAAGACCGAGCGGCCCGTGGTCATCGTGGGCGCGGACAAGGACCTGCGCCAGTGCCTGGACGACAACGTGGTCATGTGGGACCCAGGCTCGCGCAACAGCGGAAAGATCATCACCGTGGACGACTTCAGGAACGAGACCGGCCTGTCGCCGTCCCAGTGGCCCGACTTCCAGGCCCTGACCGGGGACAGCTCGGACAACATCCCGGGCGCGCCCGGGGTGGGCCCCAAGACGGCCCAGGCCATCATGGCCGACCACCCCTCCCTGGAGGCCATCCGCGACCACCTGGATGAACTCAAGCCCACGGTGCGCAAAAAGGTGGAACCGGCCATGGACGACGTGTTCACCTACCGCCGCCTGACCACCCTGCGCACGGACCTGTGCGACGCGGGCCTGGACGACCTGCGCTGCGCCGCGCCGTCCTTCGAGGCCGTGAACGCCTTCATGGACGAATACGAGATCCGGGCCCTGCAACGCCTGCTGCCGTCATTCCTCAAGGGAGTCGGCGACACGGCGCCCGAGGCGGAAACGCCCGAATCCGGCGTCAAGGACGCGGCCGACGCGGCCAAGGCCAAAAAGGCCAAGGCCCACGGAGGCGACCAGTGGAGCCTGCTGGGCGGCGAGAGCCCGGCACCGGACGACGCAGACCTGCCAGAGGCCGCCGATGCCGACGCCCTGCCGCCCCTGGAGGGACGCGACGTAGGCCTTGTGGTCCTTGACGACTCGGGGACCGGCGGCAAGGGCCTGGCCGTATGCGCCGACAAGGTGGAAGTGCGCTACACGGGCCCCGTGGCCGACCTGGCCGCGCTTCTGGCCGGGGCCGAACGCGTGGCCACTCCATCGGTCAAGGACCTGCTGCGGGCC
>Ga0272444_10004097_pt1 | contig 12946 bp, 10 predicted proteins | sample SSMForm13_FD_201033 | JGI IMG/M metagenome (GOLD analysis project Ga0272444, IMG submission 201033) | Marine sediment archaeal communities from Little Sippewissett salt marsh, Falmouth, MA, United States - SSM-Form-13 | ecosystem: Environmental > Aquatic > Marine > Wetlands > Sediment ...
CGACAGACATCTCCTCGGGGACGTCGATCTCCTCGTATTCCAACCCCTGGCTGTCCTGGTCGAAGACCACGGCCTTGTTCCGCACCAAGTCGATGACGCCGCGCAACTCGCTTTCCAGGCCCCAGGGTATTTGGAAGGCCACGGCGGGGGCTCCCAGCTTGGTCCGCATATCCTGCAGGGTCCCGAAAAAATCGGCCCCGGAACGGTCGAGCTTGTTGACGAAGGCTATCCGGGGAACGCGGTAGCGATCGGCCTGAAGCCAGACCGTCTCCGACTGGGGTTCGACCCCCCCCACCGCGCAGAAGAGAGCCACCGCCCCGTCGAGAACCCGCAGCGATCGTTCCACCTCGGCGGTGAAGTCCACGTGCCCGGGAGTGTCGATGATGTTGATCCGATGATCCCGCCAGGTGCAGCTGGTGGCGGCGGAGGTAATGGTTATCCCCCGCGTCTGCTCCTGTTCCATCCAGTCCATCGTGGCGGTTCCCTCGTCAACCGCCCCAATCCGGTAAACCTTCCCGGTGTAAAAGAGAATCCGCTCCGTCGTGGTGGTCTTACCGGCATCGATGTGGGCCATAATGCCGATGTTGCGCAGTTTCTGGAGGGACGTAGCAGTCATACGGCGCCGGCGCGGAAGAAACTACCAGCGATAATGGGCAAAGGCCTTGTTGGCTTCGGCCATCTTGTGGGTATTCTGTTTTTTCTTGATGGAAGCCCCCTGGTTCTCGTAGGCATCGATCAGCTCCGCAGCCAGGCGGTGGCTGAACGGCATCCCCTTCCGGGCCCGGGCAAAACCAATGATCCAGCGGATCGCCAAGGCCGTGCGGCGGTCGTGGCGAACCTCCATAGGAACCTGGTAGGTAGCACCCCCGACCCGGCGGGACTTGACCTCGAGGTAGGGCTTGACGTTGTCCATCGCCTTGGTGAAGACCTCCATCGGATCCTTCCCGGTCTTCTCCTGGATCTGGTCCATCGCCCCGTAAAAGAGCCGTTCGGCCAGGCTCTTTTTTCCGTCAAGCATAATGTTATTGATGAAACGGGTTACCATCTCGCTCTGGTAACGAGCGTCCGGGGTCCGTTTGCGATTCAGCGATTTTTTCTTGCGCCCCATCTGGCGTATCTCCTTGGCTCTCTATCTTCTACTTGGGCTTTTTCACTCCATAGAGCGAGCGGCCCTGGCGGCGGGGGTTGCCTTCCTTGTCGGTCTCCACCCCCATACAATCAAGCGCACCTCGAACTATGTGATATCGGACGCCGGGCAAGTCCTTGACCCGTCCGCCGCGCACGAGCACGATGGAGTGTTCCTGAAGGTTGTGTCCGACTCCGGGGATGTAGGCCGTTACTTCCTGGTTGTTGGTCAGACGGACACGCGCCACCTTCCGCAGGGCAGAATTCGGTTTTTTCGGCGTGGCGGTCTTGACCTGGAGACAAACCCCGCGTCGCTGCGGGCAGGCCTGCAGGGCCGGGGCCTTCTTTTTCTTGGAGAGCTTTTTCCTCCCCTTGCGCACAAGCTGGTTTCTGGTCGGCATCAGCGATTATCCCCCTGAGTTCAACTGGTGGTTATTTCCTCTATCACGTCCACGACGGGTTCCTCTTCTCCCGGTTCGAGCACCGCGGCAACCCTGGTATCCTTGAGGGCCGGGTAGCCGGTTCCCGCCGGAATCAGGTGACCCATTATGACATTTTCCTTGAAGCCCTTGAGTTCGTCAATCTTCCCGCTGGCGGCGGCGTCGGTCAGGATCCTGGTGGTTTCCTGGAAGCTGGCGGCGGAGATGAAGCTCTCCGTGGAGAGCGACGCCTTGGTGATGCCCAGCAGCAGATTCTTGGACTTGGCCGGGCGCCCGCCGGCTTCACGGATGCGGCGATTTTCCTCGAGGAAGCGGAACCGGTTCACCTTCTCGTCGAAGAGGAAGGAGGTATCTCCCGGATCCACCACCCACACCTTGCTCAGCATCTGGCGGACTATGACCTCGATGTGCTTGTCGTTGATCACGACCCCCTGGGTGCGGTAGACCTCCTGAACCTGGTTGACCAGGTATTCCTCCAGGGTCTCCATCCCGCAGACATCGAGCAATTCCTGCAGGACGATGGGGCCTTCCGTCAACTGCTGGCCCTTCTCGACCCAGTCGCCGGAGCGGACGGTTATGTGTTGCCCCATCGGGATCAGGTGTTCCTCCTCGGTCCCGGTGGCGGGGTCCTTGACGATGAGCCGGCGCTTGCCCCGCTTCTCCGCCTTCTCGTCGGCCTTCTCCTTCTTGAATTCGACCATTCCGCTGATCTTGGCGATCTCGGCCGCGTCCTTGGGGTTGCGAGCCTCAAACAGTTCGGCCACGCGGGGAAGACCACCGGTGATGTCCTTGGTTTGGATCATCTTCCGCGGGGTGCGGGCCAGGCGGTCTCCGGCCTTGACCGAGGCCCCATCCTCAACATCCACCACGGCCCCGGTGGGTATGGTGTAGTAGGCCAGGACTTCGCGGGTATCAGCGTCGCGGATGGCAATCTGAGGGTGCTTTTCCTGGCCGATGGAGGGGGATATCACCCTTTCCACGATCCCGGAATCCTCGCCCTTCTTAACCTCCATCGTCTCGCCTTCGATGATGTCGATGAACTCGACCTGCCCTTCCTTGTCGGTCAGCACCGGGATGTTGTAAGGATCCCACTCGGCTATCAACCCCTTCTTCTTGACCTGTCCGCCGTCGGGAACCATTATCACGGTCCCGATCTCGAGCTTGTGGCGGTCAAGTTCGCGGGCCTTGGGCCCTTCGGAATCGAAGAGAGCCAGGGTGCCGCCGCGATGGAGGACCTTGAACTTATCCCCCTCGATCTTCACTCCCTTGAGCCCGTCGTACTTGACTATGGCGTTGCTCTTGGAAATGATCTCGGGGCGGCGGGCAAAGAGGCTCGCCGTTCCCCCGATGTGGAAGGTTCTCATAGTCAGCTGCGTACCCGGCTCGCCGATGCTCTGCGCGGCAATGATCCCGACCGAGTCGCCCATCGAAGCCCGGCGGTGAGCAGCCAGGTTGATCCCGTAGCACTTGGCGCAAACCCCTTTGGAGGCCTCACAGGTCAACACGCTGCGGACCTTGACCTCGGTCAGGCCCAAACGCTCGATCGCCTGGGCGATGGGCTCGGTTATCTCTTCCCCGGCCTTGACCACGACCTCACCGGTGATCCGGTCCTTGATCGTCTCCAGGGCGAAACGCCCCAGGATCCGATCCCGAATGGGGATTATCACCTCGCCCTGTCCCATCAGTTCCCTGACCGTCCGGCCCTGGATGGTTCCGCAGTCCTCCTCGCAGATGATCACGTCCTGGGCCACGTCAACCAACCGGCGGGTCAGGTATCCGGAATCGGCGGTCTTGAGCGCCGTATCGGCCAGCCCCTTGCGAGCCCCGTGGGTGGAGATGAAGTATTGGAGCACGGAGAGCCCTTCTCGGAAATTGGCGGTAATCGGGTTCTCGATCACTTCCCCGGAAGGCTTGGCCATCAGCCCGCGCATTCCCGCCAGCTGCTGGACCTGCTGGCGACTGCCCCGGGCCCCGGAATCGACCATCATAAACAGCGGGTTGAGGCCGGGATCTTCGCCCTCGATCTCGAGCCCGCGGAAGACCTGCTGGGAGAGCTCGTCGGCGGCGTGAGTCCAAATGTCGATGACCTTGTTGTAGCGCTCGCGGGCGGTGATGCTGCGCTCCTGCTCGTACTGGCGGGAAACGGTGTTAACTGCGTCGTGGGCCCTCTTCAGGATCTTGTCCTTCTCGGGGGGAATGACCATATCCCCCATCCCCAGGGAAACCCCGGACCAGGTCGAACTCTCGAAACCCATATCCTTGAGCGCATCCAGAATCCGGACGGTTCCTTCGTGCCCGACCTTCTTGTAACACTCGGTGATGACCTCGCTGAGCACGCGCTTGTTGACCTGCTCGTTGATGAAGGCAATCTCGTCGGGAAAGATCTTGTTGAAGAGGATCCGGCCCACGGTGGTGTCGATCAACTCCCCTTCGATCCGAACCTTGACCTTCTCGTGGAGGCCGAGGCGCTCCTCGGCATAAGCCAGGATGGCCTCCTCCCGGTCGCTCATAACCCGGATCGGCTCCGGGTCGATCCGGGACATCCGGGTCAGGTAGTAGCACCCGATGGCGATGTCCTGGGTCGGGTTGGCGATCGGCTCTCCGGAAGCCGGGGAAAAGATGTTGTTGGGGGCGTACATCAAAACCCGGGCCTCGAGCTGGGCTTCGTTGGAGAGGGGAACGTGAACCGCCATCTGGTCCCCGTCGAAGTCGGCGTTGAAGGCGGTACAGACCAGGGGATGCACCCGGATGGCGTCCCCTTCCACCAGGATGGGGTCGAAAGCCTGGATGCCCAACCGATGCAGGGTCGGGGCCCGGTTGAGGAGGACGGGGTGATCCTTGATCACCTCGTCGAGGACATCCCAAACCTCCTTGGTCTTGCGCTCGATCAACTTCTTGGCGCTGCGCAGGGTATGGACGTAACCCAATTCCTTGAGCCGCCGGATGATGAAGGGCTCGAACAGCTCCAGCGCCATCTTCTTGGGCAGGCCGCACTGATTGAGCTTAAGCTCGGGGCCGATCACGATCACCGAACGCCCGGAGTAGTCGACCCGCTTGCCCAGCAGGTTCTGGCGAAAGCGTCCCTGCTTGCCCCGCAGGTTGTCGGAAAGGCTCTTCAGCGCCCGGCCGTTGGCCCCCACCACGGGGCGACCCTGCTTGCCGTTGTCGAAGAGGGCGTCCACGGCTTCCTGCAGCATCCTCTTCTCGTTGCGCACGATGACGTCGGGAGTCTTGAGCTGGAGGATGTTCTTGAGCCGGTTATTGCGGTTGATGACCCGGCGGTAAAGATCGTTGAGATCGCTGGTGGCGAAGCGCCCTCCTTCCAGCGGAACCAGGGGGCGCAGATCGGGGGGGATTACGGGAATGGCGTCCAGGATCATCCATTCCGGGCGGCAACCGGAATTCCGGAAGTTCTCTATGATGCGCAGGCGCTTGGCCAAGCGGCGGATGGTCTGCTGAGACTTGGTGGCGTCGATCTTTTCCTTGAGTTCGATGGTGAGCTGGTCGAGGTCCTCCCGCTTGAGCAGCTCCTTGACCGCCTCGGCCCCCATCAGGGCGAGGAAGGCATCGGAGCCGTAATCGGCCTGAGCCTGGCGGTACTCCTCGTCGTTCACCAGCTGCTTGAGCTTGAGCGGGGTATTGCCGGGATCGATCACGGCGTAGTACTCGTAGTAGATGATCCTCTCCAGATCCTTGATCGAAAGCCCCAGGACGTTGGAGATCCGGCTGGGCGGACTTTTCAAAAACCAGATGTGGGAGACCGGAACGGCCAGCTCGATGACGCCCATCCGCTCGCGGCGTACGTTGGAGAGGGTAACCTCCACTCCGCAGCGGTCACAGACCGTCCCCTTGTGCTTTATCCGCTTGTACTTGCCGCAAGCGCACTCCCAGTCCTTGGTCGGACCGAATATGCGCTCACAGAAGAGACCATCCTTCTCGGGCTTGAAAGTCCGGTAGTTGATGGTCTCGGGGGTCTTGACTTCCCCGAACGACCAAGAACGGATTTCCTCGGGCGAGGCGATCCGGATGCTTACCTGGTCGAACGCGTTGTCAGCTTCTATCCCGAAAAGGGTTGCCACCTTCTCATCAATCATCAAACGTTACCTCCGAAACCATCTTATAAGCGGGTCTCTGACGATTTTTCCATCCTCACGTCCAAGGCCAGGCTCCGCAATTCCTTGATCAAGACCTTGAACGACTCGGGAGTCCCCGCTTCCAGGGTATTGCTTCCCTTCACGATAGACTCGTAGATCCGGGTCCGCCCCATAATGTCATCGCTCTTCACCGTGAGCATCTCCTGCAGGGCGTAGGCTGCGCCGTATGCTTCCAGGGCCCATACCTCCATCTCCCCGAACCGCTGGCCGCCGTACTGGGCCTTGCCGCCCAAGGGCTGCTGAGTAACCAGGGAATAGGGACCGGTGGCCCGGGCGTGAATCTTTTCCGCAACCAGGTGGTGCAACTTCATCATATAGATGGAACCGACCACCACCTTACCCCCGAAGGGATTCCCGGTCCGCCCGTCGTAAAGGGTGACCTTGCCGGTGGAGGGGAGTTCGGCCTTTTCCATCAACTCCCGGATCTTGGCTTCCGGGATCCCGTCGAAGACGGGAGTGCTGAACTTGAGTCCGAGGATCTTCCCGGCCCAGCCCAGGTGGGTTTCCAGCACCTGCCCCACGTTCATCCGCGAGGGAACGCCGAGGGGGTTGAGTACGATGTCCACCGGGGTACCGTCGGCCAGGAAAGGCATATCCTCCACGGGAAGGATCTTGGCGATCACGCCCTTGTTCCCGTGACGTCCCGCCATCTTGTCCCCCACCTGAAGCTTGCGCTTGGTGGCGATGTACACCCGAACCTTCTTGATGACGCCGGGCTCGAGTTCGTCGCCGACCCGGACCTCCTCCAACTCCTGATTGCGGCGCAGGTCAAGCTCCTCGAATTTCACCTCGTAGTCGATCATCAGCTTACGGAAGCTGTCGGTCAATTCGTCCTCTCCGTCGAACTGCAGGTCCTCATAGGTGAGCGGCTCCAGCTTGGCCATCATCCCCTGCGTGATCTTCTTTCCGCCGGGAATGACTACGTCAGCGGTGTCGGTGATCTCGACCGAACCACCCAATTTCTGCCCCAGAATCAGCTTGCTCAGGGCCGCCTGGCGCTCCTCGCGCAGGCGGGAGATGTTGCTCTGGTATGTCTGCTTGATCTCCTTGATCTTGATCTTGTCCTGCTGGTCGCTTTCGTCATCCCCTTCATCCCGGCGGCTGAAGACCTTGACGTCCATCACGATTCCCTCCACCCCGGAAGAGACCCGGAGCGAGGTGTCCTTGACGTCGGCCGCCTTCTCGCCGAAGATGGCGCGCAGCAGCTTTTCCTCGGGGAGTAATTCGGTTTCGCCCTTGGGCGTTATCTTCCCGACCAGGATGTCGCCCGGTCCGACCTCGGCTCCTATCCTGACCACGCCTTCGCTGTCGAGGTTGCGCAGGGCTTCCTCTCCCACTCCCGGGATGTCCCGCGTGATTTCCTCCCGTCCCAACTTGGTGTCGCGGGCCCCGATTTCGTATTCCTCGATGTGAATCGAGGTGTAAACATCCTCCTGAACCAAGCGTTCGCTGATGACTATGGCATCCTCGAAGTTGTAACCCCGCCAAGGCATAAAGCAGGCCAAAACATTGCGGCCCAGGGCCAACTCGCCCTGCGCGGTGCCGGGTCCGTCGGCCAGGACATCGCCCTTCTTTACCTTCTGGCCCTTGAGCACTATGGGGGTCTGGGTAGTGCAGGTGCCGGCGTTGGACCGGAAGAACTTGCGCAGGCGGTATTCGTGTTCGCCGACCACTATTCGGCGAGCGTCGACGGCTTCCACCGTCCCGGATTCCTCGGCCAGAACCATAACCCTGGTGTCCACCGCGGTCTTGCCTTCCAGGCCGGTGGCCACGATCGGCGCCTCGGTCGTCATCAAGGGGACGGCCTGGCGCTGCATATTGGAACCCATCAGGGCGCGGTTGGCGTCGTCGTGCTCGAGGAAGGGAATCAAGCTGGCGGCCACGCTGACCAGCTGCTTGGGACTGACGTCCACCAGCTGCACGTCCTCGCGCGGGGCCATCAGGGGATCCCCGTTGTGACGAACCTGGACCAGGGGGTCGATCATCCGTCCCTTTCCGTCCACCCGAACATTGGCCTGGGCTATGATGTATTTCTCCTCCTCATCGGCGGTCAGCCAGGCCACGTTGGCCTTGACATCCTGCTTGTTCTCGATGGGCAGCAGCTTTCCCTTTTCCGCCCGGCGATAAGGAGTCTCGATGAAACCCAGGTCGTTGACCCGGGCAAAGGTGGAAAGACTGGAGATCAGGCCGATGTTGGGTCCTTCCGGGGTCTCGATCGGGCAGATGCGTCCGTAGTGGCTGGAGTGGACGTCACGAACCTCGAATCCGGCCCGCTTGCGGCTGAGGCCTCCCGGACCCAGGGCGGTGAGACGGCGCTTGTGGGTGAGTTCGGCCAGGGGGTTGGTCTGGTCCATAAACTGGCTGAGCTGGCTCCGCCCGAAAAAATCGCGCAGGACGCTGGAGATGGCCTTGGGGTTGACCAGCTTATGCGGAGTCAAGGTTTCCGAGGTGGTCTCATAGACGTTCATCTTGTCCTTGACCATCCGCTCCAGACGGGCCAAGCCGCTCCGGCATTGGTCCTGGAGCAGTTCGCCCACCATCGCCACTCGACGCATACCCAGGTGGTCGATGTCGTCGATGCCGTAGCCGGGCTCGGCGGCATTGAGCATCATCAGGTAGCGCATAGCCTCGACGATGTCCTCGGGCTCAAGCGCTCCCCGCTCCAAGACCTTGCGATCGGTGGGACGCCCCAGCTTCTGGTTGAGCTTGTAGCGCCCCACCCGGCCCAGGTCAAAGCGGCGAACATCGAAAAACCTGCGATCTATCAGGTCGGCCGCCTTCTTGTCGGTAGGCGGATCCCCGGGGCGCAGGCGCTTATAAACGTGACGCAGGGCCATCTCCTGGCTGGCGGTGGGGTCGGCCTCGAACATCGCGATCAACGGCTCGACACAGGGACCGGGCACGAAAACCTCGACTTCCCTCTCCCGCCGTCCCTTGCGCAGGGTATCCAGGAGCCCCTTATCGATCCGGGTGTACGCCGGGAAGAGCACGGTCTGCTTCTCGTCCAATACCGGGGCACTCAGGTAACGATTGAGAAGCTTCTTGGAATCTTCGCGCACTCCCGGAGAAAGCTTTTCGGTCTCGCAGAAGAGTTCGATGATCTTGCGATCGCTGCCGAAGCCGAGGGCGCGCAGGAGCGAAGTTCCCAGGAACTTCCGGCTGGAACGCTTCTTGTCCAGGTAAAAGTAAATCTGGCCCTTCCGGTTGAACTCGGCCTCCAGCCAGGAACCCCGGGTGGGAATGATCCGAAACATATAGAGCACGCCGTGGCCCGCCCCGGGGCGCTTTACCACCTCGAAACAGATTCCGGGCGTACGATGGAGCTGGCTGACGATGACCCGCTCGGCCCCGTTGATGATGAAGGAACCCTGAGCGGTCATCTTGGGGATGTTCCCCATAAAAACCGTTTCCTCCCTCACCGTGCCCCCGCTTTTCAGGCGCAACTTGACCTTGAGGGGGACGGCAAAGGTCAGGCTCCGGCGCTGACACTCCTCAATGCTGTAGCGGGGAGTCCCCAGGCTATAGCTGACAAACTCGAGGCAGGTGTTCCCGTCATAGCTGTAGATCGGGAACACCCCCTTGAAGGCCTGCTGCAGCCCCTGATGCTTCCTTTTCTCGGGGAGGGTGTCCTCCTGGATGAACTCGTCGAAGGAGACCTTCTGGATGTCCAGAAGGTCGGGCATCTCCGCCGAGTCCTTGATGCGCGCGTAGTTGGTCCGGTCGATCTGTCCTGTCTGATAACTCAATGTCCTCACCTCGCTGGTCCAGTGTGGACGATGTTACTTCAATTCGACAGTGGCCCCGGCTTCTTCCAGCTTAGCCTTGATCGCCTCGGCTTCTTCCTTGCTCACGCTCTCCTTGATCGGTCCCGGGGCGGCCTCGACCAGATCCTTGGCCTCCTTCAGGCCCAGGTCGGTCACCGCCCGGATCTCCTTGATGACCTGAATCTTCTTGGCCCCGACATCCTTGAGGATGACGGAGAACTCGGTCTGCTCTTCCTCGGCCGGAGCGGCGGCGGCGGCGCCCGGCGCGGCGGCCACGGCCACCGGGGCGGCCGAGACGCCGAAGGTGTCCTCGAGAGCCTTGACCAAGTCGGCCAACTCCAGCACCGTCAGCTTTCCGATCTCGTCTATCAGGGCCTGCAGCTTGGAGCTAACCTCAATCCCCTTCTCCTCGGCGGCAGGGGCTTCCTGAGTTTTTACTTCTTCTGCCATTGTCTTCCTCCTTACCTTGATGGTGGAATCGGCTTGTCTATCGCGTTTAAACGGGACGGGTTTTCAGCCCGTCGCCTCTGACTTTTTATCGGCTACGCCCCGCAGGGCAATCACTACCCCGGACAGGAGCTGGTGAAGGACTCCGGCAAATCCGGACAACGGGGACTGGATTCCCCTCACCACGCTGCCCAGGAGTTCCTCCCTCCCGGGAAGACTGGCCAGACGCTTGACCCCGTTCTCATCGAAGTAGTCTCCCCCCCACATCACGGCGCGAACGGAGGGAGCCCCGGCTTTTTCGGCGAAATCAAGAAGGGTCTTGATCACGGCGGGCACGTCATCGCCGGCCAGGGCCACCGCGGTCTGCTCGCCCAGGTCCCCGGCCAATTTTTCAAAAGGCGTCCCGGACAAGGCCCGGCGGAAAATCCTGTTCTTGACCACCAACAATTCAGCTTCCATCCGTCCCAGCTCGCGCCGCAAGTCGTTGATGGCGTCGGAACTGAGCCCGGAGTAGCGGGTAATCGCCATCGACCCGGCCCGGGACATCCGAGCCGTGTATTCGGCCTCCATCCATTTCTTTTCCGGTCTCACCTTCTTCTCCTTCTCTCTCGCCTCAGGCCCCGGACAGTTCCGCCGCATCCAACCGGAAAGCCGGGCTCATAGTCGAACTTATAAAGGCCTTGAGCACATACTTGCCCTTGGCGGAGGCGGGACGGAGCCGGTGGATCTCCCGCATCACCGTCTGGATGTTCTCCACCAAGTCGTTCTCGGCAAAGGAAACCTTCCCCACCACAACCTGGACATTCCCGAACTTGTCGCACTTGAACTCGATCCGTCCGGCCTTGACCTCGCGGATGGCGGAGGAGATGTCGTCAGTCACCGTGCCCGCCTTGGGACTGGGCATCAACCCGCGGGGGCCGAGGATCTTGCCCAGGGGGCTGATCTCCCTCATCAGGCTCTTCTCGGCCACGGCCACGTCGAAGTCCGTCCACCCTCCCTTGATCTTCTCGATCAAATCGCCGCTCCCGGCCAAGTCGGCGCCGGCGGCCTGGGCCTCGTCGACCTTGTCCGCCCCGCAGAAAGCGATGACCCGGATGGTCTTGCCGGTGCCGTGAGGGAGACTCACGGTTCCGCGAACCATCTGGTCGGAATGCCGGGGATCGACCCCCAGGCGAACCACCAGCTCAACGCTCTCGTTGAACTTGGCAAAAACCAGTTTCTTGAGTTCCGCCACGGCCTCCGCCAGCGAATAGAGTCGATCGGGTTCGATGGCCTGCCGGGCGGCACGATATTTCTTGCCTTTCTTGCTCATAGGTAGCGACCTTAACTTTCAGGATTTTCTATCTCGATTCCCATACTGCGGGCGGTCCCGGCTATGATCCTAGCCGCCTCCTGCTCGGAGTCGGTGTTGAGGTCGGCCAACTTGGTCCGGGCGATTTCCAGGACCTGCTCCCAGCTGACCTTGCCCACCTTTTCCCGGTTGGGCTCCGCGGAACCGACCGCGATCCCGGCCGCCTTCTTGAGCAGGTCGGTCGCGGGCGGGGTCTTGGTTATGAAGGTAAAGCTTCGATCCTTGTAGACCGTGATCACCACCGGGATCTTGTAACCCGCCTTGTCCTTGGTGGCGGCGTTGAACGCATTACAAAACTCCATTATGTTCACGCCCTGGGCGCCCAGCGCCGGCCCCACGGGAGGAGCGGGGTTGGCCTGCCCGGCCGGGATCTGGAGCTTTATGGTACCGGTAACCTGTTTAGCCATCAGCTTTTCTCCACCTGCCAGTATTCAAGTTCCACCGGGGTCTCCCGCCCGAAGATGGCGACCCGAACCACGATCTTACCCTTGTCGGGATCGACCAGTTCGACCACCCCGGTCATATTGTCAAAGGGCCCATCGGTAACCTTGACGGCTTCGCCGATGGCATAAAGTACCTTGGGCTTGATCTTCTCTTTCTTTTCCTCGATCTGGCCCAGCACGGCCGCGATTTCGGAGTCGTCGAGGGGACGGGGGGGGACTCCGCTTCCGACAAACCCGATCACGCCGGGGGTGTCGTTGACCAAGTAGTGGGTCTCCTCGTCGTACTCCATACGCACGAAGATATAGCCCGGAAAGAACTTGCGGGAACTGATGATCTTCTTCCCGCTGCGTACCTCGGACACCTTCTCGGAGGGAATCAGCACCTCCACGATCCGATCCTGCATCCCCTCCAGGACTATCCGGCTGCAAAGGGATTCATAAACCTTCTGCTCCTTGCTGGGGAGCGTCTGGATTACATACCATTCCTGGGCCATTGCCTCACCCTATGATCACGTTGATTAACTTAGTCAGGACAAAATCAAGCACGCCGATGAAGACCGCCAGAAGAATGCTGGCGACTATCACTATCTTGGTCGATTCGATGAGTTCCTTGCGGCTGGGCCAGTTTACCTTCTTGAGCTCCTCCCTGGCTTCCTTGACGAATGCGATTATCTTCTTCACTATCATCCAACCTCGGACTTAAGGTTCCGCGCGGCCCGAAAATTTCGGGGATTCCCGCTTTCAACCGGCTGGAACCCCCTTTCAGGACTCACCATTTTCTCATTCCAGGCCAGGAGGGACTCGAACCCCCAGCCCCCGGTTTTGGAGACCGGTGCTCTAACCAAATTGAGCTACTGGCCTATGCTCTGCTCCAGGCTGGCGCTACTTGGTCTGCTTGTGGGTCGTGTGCTTGCGGCAGAATCGACAATACTTCTTCAAGCTGAGCTTGCCCGTAGCCTTGTTGTGAAAGAAGCTGTAGTTTCTCCGCTTGCATTCCTCACAAGCCAGAATTACCTGTTCCCGCGCCATTTATTTACCCGCTTATTCTACGCGCCGATCCGGGTTCCCGGAAAACCGCCCCGGGAACCCGGACTGATTCCTCTCGGAAATTCGGCGTCTATGTTTACTCTATGATCTCGGTGACTGTCCCGGCCCCGACGGTCCGGCCGCCCTCGCGGATGGCGAAGCGCAATCCCTTCTCCATCGCGATCGGCATTATCAG
>Ga0272444_10004099_pt1 | contig 12942 bp, 11 predicted proteins | sample SSMForm13_FD_201033 | JGI IMG/M metagenome (GOLD analysis project Ga0272444, IMG submission 201033) | Marine sediment archaeal communities from Little Sippewissett salt marsh, Falmouth, MA, United States - SSM-Form-13 | ecosystem: Environmental > Aquatic > Marine > Wetlands > Sediment ...
CACCTTCTTCCACGAGGTGAACGAGGTGGTGCAGGAAGAGCCCAACCAGGCCTTCAGCCCCGAGGTGCTGGGCATGCTCGCGTCGATCGGCATCGAGAAGGGCAAGCCCTTCGCGCCGGATGCGCGTATGACGAAGATACTGTCCGAGGCGGCCGTCGTGGGTACGGCCGCCCAGCGCTCCATCATCTGGCGCAATCGCGACGAGAACGTCGTCATCTGGCCGGGCAGCAAGAGCTGGGAGATCGGCTTCGCCGGCGGCAGCCACGCCTTCGACGACGACGGCGTGCGGCTGATCAACGAGCGCACCCGCTTCCACTACTACGCCACCGGCATCACGCCGGTGATGGTCAAGCCGCCCGTGGGCGCGGGCTCGCAGTACGTGATCGGCCTGCGCGATCACCAGGGCGAGATCCTCGACGGCACCCACACCTACAAGCTGCACGTGCCGCCCGACGTGCCGGCCAAGCGCTTCTGGGAGATCACCGTCTACGACAACCAGACCCGCTGCATGCTGCAGACCGACCAGCGCTTGCCGGGAGTCACCAGCCAGGACGCCGATATCGTGCAGAACGCCGACGGCTCCTACGACGTGTACTTCGGCCCGGAGAAGCCGGCGGGTGCGGAGAACTGGATCCAGACCATACCCGGCAAGGGCTGGAACATGCTGTGGCGGATCTATGGTCCGACGCAGGTCTGGTACGACAAGAAATGGCGGCCCGGCGAGATCGAGCTGGTGGAGTAGCAATAGAGATAGGAGCGGTGGCTCTCCCCACCGCTTCGCTGAAACCACGAAAAGGAGAAACGTCATGGGAATTTTCGGAAACGACAAACTGCAGGACGAGCGGATCGCGGCCCTCGAGGAGCATATTCGTGTGTTGACCGAGACCGTTCAGGCCAATCAGGCGGATCTCGCGAAAATCTGGATTGAGATTCTCGGGCTGGAGGCCCAGGTCGACGAGAAAGTCTCGGCGTCCGATGTCGACCCGACGATCGTCAAGCTCAACGAAGATCTCGCGACCGCCAGAAAAGAGCTCGAGAAATCTTCGGCGGCGGCGTCCGAGAGCTGGGCGACTTTGCAGAGTGGAGTGCGCGATGCGTTCAAGGCGCTGCGGTCGAGTGTTAACAAGGCCCACGACCAGATCAAAAAGGCCTGATCGTTTTGCGGGGGCAGGTAGTGAGCCTGCCTCCCGCCAACTCGGCCGACCAGGGGATTTGAGATGCAGAAGATAAGACGGAAGGAAGGAGAGGAGAAGATGAAGGCAAGACACACACTCGCAGTGACAGTGGCCGTCCTTGTGGTTCTAGGGACGGTAACAATGGGATGGGCCCAGGGAGGCGGTAAGAGCTTCTTCGAGCAGGCCGGCGCGGAGGAGAAGTACGCCCCCGGTGACTTCCGACCCGCGCCCGAGAAGATGAAGACCCGCTTCGGGAACCTGGAGTTCCCCGGCGGCTACCCGACCGAGGCCACCGCTCGCAAGGTCTTTGACGAGCTCGACCTGCAGCGCGCCACCCAGCTCTACCTCGACATGTACCCGGCCCTGTCGGCGCACGGCCTGATGAAGGGGTGGGTTCGGGATCTCGATATGAAGAACAGCTCACACATCAGCGTAACCGCGGACCGCCTGGACTCGAAGGCCCTGGTCCTGACCGGTAATACCGAGAGTCTCTATGCCTTTGCCGTGTTCGACCTGAAGAAGGACGGCCCGACTGTCTTCGAGGTTCCACCGGGCGTGATGGGGCCGCTGGACGATCACAACTTCCTTTTCGTGGCCGATATCGGCCCGACCGGCATGGACAAGGGCCAGGGTGGCAAGTACCTGTTGCTGCCGCCGGACTATGAAGGCGACGTGCCCGATGGATACTTCGTCGTGCAGTCACCGACCTATGCCAACTTCTCCTTCATCCGGGCGAACGCCGCCGAGGTCGGTTACGGTGACAAGGCCCTCGAGTACTACCGCCAGCACGCCAAGGTCTATCCGCTGAAGACCGGCCCGCGTCCACCGATTGTCAAGAACGTCACAGGCATACCCTGGAATTCGCTCCCACCCGAGGATGCCTCGGCTTTCGAGTGGATGCACGAGATCATCAGCTATGAACCGGCCGAGGCCTTTGGCAAGGAACTGCTGGGCAGGCTGGCGTCTCTGGGCATCGTGCAGGGTAGGCCCTTCAACCCGGACGCGCGCATGCGGAAGATCTTCGAACAGGCGGCGCAGGAGGGCGTGGCCATGTCCCGCGTGATCGCGTTCGAGAGCCGCCAGCCGGATGCCGTGGTCTACCCGGGCATGAAATGGGAGAGCCCGTTTATCGGCAACAGCTCGACCTTCGACCCGCAGGGCTACTTCAACCTCGAGGCGCGCACGACCTTCCACTTTACGGCCGACGGCATCACGCCGGCCATGGCCATGGAGATGCCGGAAGGCCAGGGTTCCCGCTACCAGACGACCTACAAGGATGGTGACGGTAACTATCTCGATGGCGGCAAGACCTACAAGTTAACCATGCCGCCGAACGTACCGGTGGCGCTGTTCTGGTCGGTCACGCTGTACGACCCCTGGACCCGTTGCGAGCTGCAGAGCCGTCCGTACCCGAGTATCTCGAGTCAGCGGACGCCGGCACCGAAGGCCAACGCCGATGGTTCCATCGACATATACTTTGCTGCCAAGAAACCAAAGGGTATCCCCGAGCAGAACTGGATTCCGACCCTGCCGGACCGCGGTTTCTTCGCTTACATCCGCTACTACGGTCCGCTCAAGGCATTCAACGAGAAGACCTGGGTGCCGAACGATGTTGAGCTGCTCAATTAGCTTCACCGGTGCTTTGGCAGACCGGGAGATACGGGATGCAGAAGATAAGACGGAAGAAAGGAGAGGATAAGATGAAGGCAAGACACACACTCGCAGTGACAGTGGCCGTCCTTGTGGTGGCGGCTCTGATGACCCCAGTTTGGGCTCAGCCCAAGATGAAGATGACCACCGACATTCCGGCGTCGATTACCGCTCCGGACAAGGTGGAAACCTCCATCGGCACCCTGAGATACTTCGATGGCGTGCCGGACGAGGCTACGGTGGCCAGGGTTTACGACTACCTGGACCGTTCGCGGGCGACTGAGGCGTTCCTGAATTGTATTCCGGTGATGTCGATGTACGGGATCCGGGAGGGACAGCGGCGATTCGGGATCGACTCGAGCAACAAGATCGTTATTTACGACAACCTGCTGGACTCTAAGGCACTCTGGCTTACGGCGAACACCTCGACCATGTACGCCATGGGGTGGCTGGACCTGAAAGAGGACGGCCCAACGGTGATCGAGCTTCCGCCGCGCATGCTCGGCATCCTTGATGACATGGCCTTCCTCTACATGACCGACCTCGGCATGGCAGGCCCCGACAAGGGCAAGGGCGGAAAGTTTCTCGTGCTTCCGCCGGGCTACGAAGGTAACGTGCCCGACGGCTACTTCGTGGTGCCCTCAAATACGTACGGCGTGTGGCTCTTCATGCGCGGTTACCTGGACAAGGGCATCAAAGCCGCCTCCGACAACATCCGCGACAACCTCAAGGTCTATCCGCTGGCGAAGAAGAACAGCCCGCCGCCTATGCAGTTTATCAATGGCACGGGCAAGGAGATCCAAACCGTCCTGCCGAACGACTTCTCCTTCTTTGAAGGTGTACACAAGGTCCTGCAGGATGAACCGGCCGGGTTCCTCGGACCCGAGATCACCGGCCAGCTGGCCGCCATAGGCATCGAGAAGGGCAAGCCCTTCCCCAAAGATGAGCGAATGACAAAGATCCTGGTCGACGCCGCCGCCATCGGTAACGCCGCCGCCCGCACCATCAGCTTCTCGCCGAGACATCCGGGCCTTTACACCTACGGCAAGGACAGCGGGTGGTACCAGCCCATCATCGGCGGCAGCACGACCTACATGGAGAACGGCGCCCGCGTTCTCGACGGTCGCGTCTTCTATCACTTCGGCTACATCTGCGTGTCGCCGGCCATGTCGAGCAAGTCTCCGGGCAAGGGCTCGGACTACTCCATGGGCATGGTCGACTCCAAGGGGCGGCCGCTGGACGGTTCGAAGACGTATAAGCTGCGCATGCCGCCCAATATCCCGGTCAAGGATTTCTGGGCCCTTACCATGTACGACACCCAGACACGATGCCAGCTGCAGACCGACCAGCAGTTCCCGACTCTGGACAGCTACAAGGAAGGCATGAAGCAGAACTCCGACGGCTCTATCGACGTTTATTTCTCGCCCAAACCGCCCAGGGGCCAGGAAAGCAACTGGCTGCAGACCATTCCGGGCAAGGCCTGGTTCGTGGCCCTGCGGATGTATGGTCCGCTGGAGCCCTGGTTGGACCAGACCTGGCGGCCGGGCGAGATCGAGCTGGTTGAGTAGTAGAGAGAGCAGGTCCGAAAGGGAGCGGGCGGGGATCCGGCCCGCTCCCGGCTGACCCGTGAAGGTTGAAAGGAGTGAACACGCGGTCAAAGCGGAATCAATATAGCAATAGCTGTGCTGATAGTGGTCGGCCCAACGAAGGTAAAGACCGACAGGAGGATGACATGAAGAAGATATCTGCTTTCGGGAGTAAAGCCCATGAGTGGGCGGCGGTGGGCTGCGTGCTCGCGGCGGCCACCGTGGTTTCGGCTGCGGTGAAGGACGTGTCGGCGGCACCCAAAAAAGCCGACAAACCCAACGTGGTGCTCATGCTGGCCGACAACATGGGGTACGGTGACCTCGGCTGTTACGGCAGTGGCGGAGAGATGCGGGGGATGCCGACACCGCGGATTGATCAACTGGCCAGCGAAGGCCTGATGCTGACACAGTTCTTCGTCGAGCCCGGCTGTACGCCTTCACGTGCTGCACTTTTGACAGGCCGCCACTCTCCGCGTGCCGGACTGGGCAGTATCATCATCGCGGGTACGCCGCTGACCCTTCAGGATGGCGAGGTGACGATCGCCGAGCTCTTCAAGTCCAAAGGTTACGCCACGGGCATCGTCGGCAAGTGGCACCTCGGTGGGGAGAAGCAGAGCCTGCCGGTCAACCAGGGTTTCGACGAGTACCACGTCGGCATCCTCGAAACCACGGATGGCACCCTGTATCCCGAGTCCATGCGGCGCAGCGGCATGCCGGAATCGGCCGTCGCAGCCAAGCAGCCCTGGATTTGGGAGTCGGTTAAGGGAAAAGACGAATTGAAGAAGGTCCGCCCCTATGACCTGGAATACCGGCGGCAGATCGAGGGTGACATTGCGCAGGCGTCGGCAGACTATATCAAGCGCCAGGCCCGTGCCGATGAGCCGTTTTTCCTCTATGTCGGCTTCTCACAGGTGCACTACCCGGGATTGCCGCATCCCGACTTCGAGGGCAAATCAGGCGCCGGGCCGTTTGGCGACAGCGTGATGGAGCTCGACCATCGCACCGGCCAGGTGCTCGACGCCATCGCGGATGCCGGTATTGAAGACAACACCATTGTCATCTGGCTCTCCGATAATGGTCCGGCGCAGACCCAGGCCCACAACACCGACTACATGGGCAGTTCACCCGGCCCGTTCCGGGGGGAGGTCGGTGACGCGCTGGAGGGCTCTCTTCGTGTTCCGGGCATGATACGTTGGCCTGGTCGCATCCCGGCGCGCAAGAGCAACGAGATGGTGTCCATCCACGACTTCTTCCCGACGCTTGCCAACATCATCGGGGCAAAGGTGCCCAATGATCGGCCCATCGACGGCGTCGATCAGAGCGATTTCTTCTTGGGCAAAGACAAGAAGTCGGCGCGCGAAAGCCTCATCACCTTCCTCGAAGGCGAGATTGCGGCGGTCCGCTGGAAAGAGTGGCGGATCTATCCCAAACAGTTCACTGCCTCTTCCGGCAATCCTTCAGCCTTGGGTGTCAGTGCCTATCGCGTCGACGGGGTCGGTTTTCCTGCCGTATTCAACATCGAACGCGACCCGCGCGAGCTATGGAACGTAACCGGCTTCGAGGCGTGGGTCCTCGGAGAGTACCTGAGGATTACCGGTGAGTACCTGGCGTCGCTGAAGAAGTACCCGAATCCTCCGGGATTCAGCATGACCAAGTTCGAGAAGTAGGTGCTGGTTCATGGATTAGGGTTCAGAGGATGACAAAACGAGGGACACCGGAAACCTCGAAAGGAGAAAGGTCATGGAAATGAAATCACTCACGATCCTCGCGCTGGTCGGTCTGGTGACTGCCGGCCTGGCGGCACCGGTACTGGCGCAGGAGGACAACACCGGCACCAACCCGGTCAACTTCACTTACGACTACCGGTTGTACAGCGAGATGCAGGGCCTGCCGATGGACAACAGCTCGCTGATCATAAACACCATCGAGTTCAGATGGCCCTTCGGCCGGGATGTCGCTAACCTCAAGGGTGTGGGCGCCGGCAGTCCCTATCACGACATGGGCAAGAAGTTCGGAATGCGCATCCGGGCACGGTACTCGAATCTCAGCCTCGAGATGACGGATTCGGAAACCTACAGTGTCTCGGGGATCGGCGATCTTGATGCGCGCCTGCTTTACCTGCCTTATGTGGGCACAAAGACCATCATCGCGATCGGCCTCGAGGGCTTCTTCGACACCGCCACCAACGACGCTTTAGGATCCGGAAAGACCTTGCTCGGTCCCACGCTGATCGGCGTGTTTCCGGGCCTGCTGGGCCGCGGGAGCCTTTTCGCACCGGCCTACCAGTACGTGTTCGATGTCGCGGGCTCGGCCGATCGTGCCGACGTCAGCCGAAGCCAGCTCGACCTCTACTTCGTGTGGACGCTGGCGGGCGGCAAGAACTGGCTGATCGTGGATCCCCAGGTCATCTTCGATCACAAGAATGACAAGGTGCCTGCGCTGGCTGAGTTCGAGTGGGGCTTCATGATCGCGCCCAGCGCGGGAGTCAGCGGCTGGATTCGGCCGGGCGTGGGGATCGGCTCGGACCGGCTCTATGACTGGAACCTCGAGGGAGGTATCAAGTTCGTATGGCGCTGAGAAAGCGAAGCGTCCAGGCGCCCGAGGGCTACATCGACAAGACCTGGGTACTCAATGATCTGGAGTTGATGAAGTAGTCGTGCAAGCCCGAAGCGGTTTGAAAGAGGAAATATGATGCTGAAGCAAAAACGAGACGCAGTGCTTACTAGACCGCGCATAGCCTTCCTGCTCACGCTGGCGATCGGTATCACCGTGCTCTTCTACTGGGTGATTAAGGGCTTCATTCTCGCGGTGCTGCTCGCGGCGATCCTTGCTGCCATTGCCCATCCGTTCAACAGCCGTCTGACCAAGTCGCTCGGCGGGCGGAGAAGCCTCGCCTCGGGCATCACGATTGCTCTCAGCCTGGTCCTCGTCATCATGCCCCTGGTGTTGTTTATCGGGGTCCTGGTTGGTGAGGCTACCAACATCAGCGAATCGGCCGGAGCCTGGGTGGGCGAGCAAGTGGCACAGAAGGAAACCCTGAGGAAACAGCTTGAGGCGGATCCCGATCTCCAGAGGCTGCTGCCTTATCAGGACACGATACTCGAGAAGGCCGGCCAGCTGGCAACCAGGGCGGGTTCTTTCGTCGCCAGGGGCTTCGCTGCCAGTGCGAAGGGCACGGCGGAGTTCCTTCTCATGCTCTTCGTCATGCTCTATGCGATGTTCTATTTCCTGGTCGAAGGTAAAGCAATCCTAAATGCGGCGCTCCGATTTACACCGCTGTCCGACGAAGACAAGACCCGTCTGCTCGGAACCTTTTCGTCGGTGGGCCGCGCAACCCTCAAAGGCACCCTGGTCATCGGCATCGTACAGGGCGGACTGGCGGGGCTCTCATTCTGGGTAGCGGGTATCCAGGGGGCCGTGTTCTGGGGCGCGGTGATGGCCGTCCTCTCAATCATACCAGGTGTTGGAACGGCACTGATCTGGGTCCCCGCCGTGATCTTCCTAGTGCTCGAACAGCGGATCGCTGCGGCGGTGGGAGTGGGGCTTTGGTGCGCTCTGGTTGTTGGCACCATCGATAACATCCTGCGACCGCTCCTGGTGGGCAAGGATACTGAGATGCCCGATCTGCTCGTTATGCTGACAACGCTTGGCGGATTGGCGTTGTTCGGGCCGGCCGGGATCATTCTCGGTCCCATCATCGGTGCCCTGTACGTGACCATCTGGAAGCTCTGGGGCGGCGCCGTCGATGAGGCCAAACGCGGGTCGTCTTCCACGGGGATAAACAGTCAGGGGGAATATGTCCATGACACCGAATAATCCAGAACCACAACCAGAAGAGAGAACCGAAATGTCCGGATCGGAGAAAACCGATTCGGTCAAGGCCGAGCTCGACGATCTTCGGGCACAGCTCGAGGCAGCGCGATCGAGTGGTCCCGTTAGTAACACAACGGGTGGCGCGCCGAGCGACGAGAAGGAGTCGGGATCGACTTCTGGAACTGCCGATCAGGCGGCTGGGACAGAACGGGGATTGGCGAGTTCAGGTGATTTGCAGGCGCAGGTCCAGGAACTCATAGATGCCTTCGGTAGGGAACTCAAGGAAACCAATCCGATCACGCTTCTGGCGGTGTTTGCGCTTGGCGTATTGACGGGCCGGCTGTTGCCGCGATAGGAGGACGCATCATGACCGATCCCATGCTGAAACTTCAGATTCTTGCCCGCGCCGAGCTGGCACTGGTCCAGATCCGTGTCCAACGCCTGTTGCGGCGTTCGGCACTCCTCGCCGTGGCGCTGGTGTTCGCGCTGCTGGGACTTGGGATGTTTAACCTCGCGGCCTTCTATGCGTTGAGCCCCGCTCTGGGGCCGGCCGTGGCCGCGGCTATCCTCGCTCTTGTTGATTGCGTGATCGTGGCGGTGATATTGGTGGTTGCACTCAAAACCATCCCGCATCAAGCAGAGGAAAAGCTCGCATGCGAAATACGCGACCTGGCCATGACAGAACTCAATCGCGACATCGATGAAGTCAAGGCGGAGATTTCCCAGATCACCGACGACGTGCGGAGCATACGCACCGGCATTATGGCGGTACCAACGGCGGCGGTGAACACGCTATTCCCCGCGCTAAGACTGCTGACCAAAGCGGTCAAGAAGTGAGTGCCGGTTCATGGATTAGGGTTCAGAGGATGACAAAACGAGGGACACCGGAAACCTTGGAAGGAGAAAGGCCATGGAAGTGAAATCACTCACGATCCTCGAGCTGGTCGGTCTGGTGACAAAGACCATCATCGCGATCGGTTCGGACCGGCTCTATGACTGGAACCTCGAGGGAGGTATGAAGTTCGTATGGCGCTGAGAAAGCGAAGCGTCCAGGCGCCCGGGGTAAGGGAAAGAACTGGGTGCCCACAGACCCCGACAAGGGCTTCTTCCTGGTGTTTCGCTTCTATGGGCCTATGGAAGGCTACATCGACAAGACCTGGGTGCTCAATGACTTGGAACTCATGAAATAACCGGGAGTGAGCCGGAATGAAAAGGAAACCACGCGGTACACTCGCAGCGCTGCTGAGGCAGGACCTGGCGCCGTCGCTACAGCTTTCCTGGGCGGTTCACCTGGCGGCCGCCAGCAACCTTGACCTGCTAGTTCTCCAGCGCCATGAGGACAGTCAGGACCGCATCGATGATGTGCCTCTGGAGGAGTCTGGCGGCGGTCAGACCCGGGCCATCGTCGGTGAGCTGCTGCGGGCGATGGCGGACTCGGGCGTGGCGAAAGCCGGTGCGCACGGGGATGAAGACGCGGAAGGCGGCGCGGGAGACGAGCCCGGGTGTGTCCGTGTGCGCCTAAAGCGGGTCCACTTCACCAGCCTTCCGTCGCTGCGGAGGCAGGTACTGGCGGAGCTGGGAGGCAGCAGAGTGGAGATGTTCACTCTGGCGTGCCGGAGCCTCGCCGAGCCGGCGGACATCGATATGGTTAAGGAGGGGTGGCTGTTCCTTCGTTACATCCCGTGCAAGGTCGTGATCTGCCAGGGGCTCGAGCAGTGGCGACCGCCGTCACGCATGCTTGTGCCGGCTGAGGCCGGTGCTCACGGAAAGGCGGCACTGCAGGTCGGACTGGGTCTGGCCAAAGCCCGAGAGGGCTCCATCACGGCCCTCCACGTCAACCCTCCGGTCGGCCCGCTATCGGAAGAGGTGGCAACGCGCCGGCTGGATCGCATCCTGCGCGGGGCGCTGGGCCCGGAGCGGACATACCCGGAGCGGCGGGTGGTCGTCGATGAGCAGCCACAGCGCGCGGTGCGCCGGGTGTGGGATGAGGGCAATCACGATATTGTTGTCGTGAGCTCGCCGCAGTCTGGCATCGGTCAGAGGGCGGGACCTCGGTTCGGGAAGGGGGTCCCCGTTGTCACGGTATGCGCTGCCTCCCCGCTGGCCGGCAAGTTCCGGGAGATCGTGGAGGACACGATCAGCCGCATTGTGCCGCAGATAGAGCGTGAGGACCGTGTTGCCCTTGTGGACCGCATTCAGTCGAGCGCCGCCTGGAACTTCGACTTCGTAGCTCTGATGGTACTCTCGACCGTCATGGCCGCGATCGGGCTCATGCAGAACTCCACCGCCGTGGTGATCGGCGCCATGCTGGTAGCGCCCCTGATGACCCCTCTGCTGGGGCTGGGTCTTTCCATAGAGCAGGGCAATGCCCTCCTGGCCAGGATCTCGCTCAGGTCTGTCGGGCTCGGGCTATGCGTGTCGCTGTTAGGCGGTTTCATGGTGGGCGCTCTGACCCCCGGCTTCGGAGAGCCCACGCGGGAGATGTTTGCCCGCGGCGGGCCGGGACTGCTCGATCTGCTCGTGGCCTACGCGGCGGGCCTTGCGGCGGCCTACGCCTCCTGCCGGCGCAGTCTGGTCGCTGCGCTGCCCGGCGTGGCCATCGCCGCGGCGCTCGTTCCCCCGATCGCCACTTCGGGACTTGCGCTTTCGCTCGGGGACATTCGTCTCGCTATCGGCGCCCTGCTCCTGTTCGGCATCAACATGGTGACCATAGTGCTGGCGTCGATGACGAGCCTCTGGGCGGTGGGGATACGGAATTTCAAGCCTGCCGAGCCGTGGGTGCGGGTGGCCGGCATCCTGGTGATCATCTCGGTATTGGGGCTGGGGATCTACCTTGGAATCCAGGAACAGAGATTCGAGCTGGCGGAGGAAGTCCCTGCCGGGCTGGCGGGGGCCATAGGGAAGAGCCTCGGCGCCGATTACCGGCTCGAGGGCCTTGCGATCGCCTATGACGAACTCGGCGTTCATCTCCGCGTTAGCGTAACAGGCAGGACACCTGCGTCGGAGGATCTCGCGACGCATGTGCGCAATGTGGCCAGCAGCCATTACCAGCAGCCCGTGCGGGTCCGCCTGCTGACAAGAATCGAGGTCGACACGGAGCCGCGAGATTGATTGTGAAGGCAAGCGAGAAGAGAAAGGAGCAATCGGGCACTGCTTGCCCGTTAGAAAGTGCGGATGAGTCCCGATAAGAAGACATGGATCAGGGAAACATCATGAAAGACATGGGGACAGTGCCGGTGACGCAGGTCTCGAGGTACCGGATCATCTCCGGTAGTGCACTTCTATTGCTGGCAGCCGCAGCCTTCTCGCTACCCATGTTCGCCGGGTCCCGCGTGACAGTTCTGACCGGGCTCTTGCTGGCAGCCTCCGGCATTATCGAGATCGCATGCTCCGCCAAGGCCGGGCCCTTTGGAAGAGGCACGTTGAGCCTCCTATTCGGGGTCACTTTAACCTTCACCGGCCTGCTCATAATGGCCACACCCGTTGACTGTCCCGGAATTGTGAAGGATGTCCTGGTGGTATTCTTCATTGGGGGAAGCGTTCTACCCCTAATGGCCCTGGGCCAGCGCTCACATGACGGTTTCGCTTGGAAAGTGGTCGGCGGGATCGCTTCAATGCTCCTCGCCGTACTGCTCGCCTCCCGGTGGCCGCTCTCGGGATCGACCGCAGTCTGCATTTATGCCGGTATAAGGATTGCGCTGCACGGCTGTATGCAAATCGCGCTTGGGGCAAGTGAACGGGGGAGGCGCGACCTTCTGGCAGACCGCATAGGCATGCTGCTGGCCGTAGACGATGAGCTAAGGGACAAGACCTTGGCCCCTGAGATTGACCCTGCTGTTCGCGGCCTGCACCGGAAGCTGGATGAGGCGCGCGAGATCTTGCTAGAGGCCACCGCGGCCAGCGGAGGCGCGAACCCGGCACTATCCGCACGTATTGAGAATGGGGTTCGCAGGAAGAGAGCCCTGGTCTTCTACTCGGTGGCCATCGCAGTACTTGTTTCCCTGTGCCTGGCAGCCGTTCTCTGGCCGAGTCTGGCCAACGGTAAGAGCGGAGACACCGGCGAAGGGAATGGTTGGGAGGAGCACATTGACTGTCACTAGCTTTCGAATAAACGAGCCTCCTGGTCTCAATCCCCTGACCCCTGAAGGACTGATCGAGGCACTGAAGGACAGAGACGCGAAGGTGTGGCTGGATCTGCGGGGTCTTGACCCTGCAGAAACAGAGGAGTGGCTCAACCGGCTTTCCGTAGTGGGCTTGGCCCGCAGGCTATGCCTGGAATCAGACGACCGCCCCGGTTTCTATCCTCTCAAGAATGAGATCATCGCGGTTGTTCCGGTCCTTACACAATCGGAAAGCAGCCCCCAGGCGGACCACCTTGTGCTTCTATGCAGGGAGGATTTGCTTCTCACGCTCCACGCTAACCCTATACCGAGCCTTGAGGGAGAGTGGGCGGCACAGGACTCCGAATCCTGGCTTCCCGAAGGCAGCATCTCGGGAATGGTCGCGGCTATGATGATCGGCCTGTCCTTGGAGAGCCTTCATCGTACGGCCGGGTTGAGAACCGAGGTTGAAGCCCTGGAGAGGCGGATGGAGACAGAGGCTGACTCAGTGGAGACGGAGGAAATAACGGATCTGCGGCACGACATTTTGTCGCTTGCTGCAGTTGTCAGAGATCAGTTGCCATCTCAGCAGGCATTCAAGACGACAGAACGGCACTC
>Ga0272444_10004100_pt1 | contig 12936 bp, 10 predicted proteins | sample SSMForm13_FD_201033 | JGI IMG/M metagenome (GOLD analysis project Ga0272444, IMG submission 201033) | Marine sediment archaeal communities from Little Sippewissett salt marsh, Falmouth, MA, United States - SSM-Form-13 | ecosystem: Environmental > Aquatic > Marine > Wetlands > Sediment ...
GGCCATGGCCGGTTATGATCCTAACCGGGCGGTAGACTTCTGGCAGAGGATGGCCCAGAAGAAAGGCGGGCAGGCCCCGCCGGAATTCCTGAGTACCCACCCTGCTGATGAAACCAGAATCGCTAAGATCAAGGAATTGATGCCCGAAGCCATGGGGTACTATGCCAGGCCACAGTAACTACGTTCCGGCATGAGGGGTAATTTTTTGGCAACGTTCAAAAGTTGAGGCAAACTCTCCTAGCGGGCAGTTAAAAGGATAGGGAGGACAATGGTATATGGGCTACTTAAAGGCATTGGATGCCGAAGAGAAGCGATTCTCCCTATCCGGATTGTCTGCTCAGACATAGACGATGTCACAACTTCTGAACGTTACTAATTTTTTTCTCTGATAGTGATGAAAAACCCGTCCCTTAACAACAAAAAGGAGCCCGCTGCATCGATCCGGGTTGAAGGGCAGGAACCAGGGGGTCTGACCCTGACGATCGAAGGTCGTCTGGATTCAAACACAACGGCGAAGTTGTGGCATGAGGCAACGGACGCGATCAGCAAGATGTCTCCAAGCCGAATTCTGGTGGATGCCTCTAAAATGGATTACTGCGATGTCTCCGGAATTGGTCTCTTGGTGGAGATTCTTCGCCACAAGCAACGCACAGGCGCAGAGGTGGAGATCCGGGGCCTTCAGGCAAGATCCCAGCGACTTCTCCAGCTTTTTGACCCATTGGAATTTGATGAAGGACCCAGGAGGAAGGAAAGGCCGGGCAGGCTGCCTGAAGAGGTTGGTCGATCCGTTTTCAGGATTTGGCAAGACACCCGGGACCTAGTCGTCTTTGTGGGGGAACTCACTTTTTCCCTCGGGCTCGCCCTTCGCCACCCCGGTCGGGTCCGTTGGAAAGATGCTTTTCTCGCAGGGGAGGCCACGGGGGTAAACGCCCTTCCCATCGTTGCCTTGGTCAGTTTCCTTGTAGGCCTTATCATGGCTTTTCAGGCCGTCATTCCCATGCGCCGATTCGGGGCCGAAATCTTTGTGGCAGATCTTGTTGGCCTGGCCATGGTAAGAGAGTTGGGCCCGCTCATGACGGCCATTGTTTTGACAGGGCGTTCCGGCTCGGCCTTTGCTGCAGAGCTTGGCACCATGAAAGTGAATGAAGAGATAGACGCCCTCAACACCATGGGGCTCGATCCCGTTCGATTTCTTGTGGTGAGCCGAGTCCTTGCAGCCCTTGCCATGACCCCGCTGTTGACCGTTTTTGCAGATTTCATCGGTGTCATGGGCGGCTCTCTCGTCCTGCGCTCTCTGGGGTATCCCTTTATTACGTATTTCAACCAGTTTGCGTCAGCAGTGGACCAGAGCGATCTTGTGGGGGGACTTGTAAAATCCGTGGTTTTTGGCATTATGGTGGCTGGAATAGGGTGCCTCCGCGGTTTGCAGACCAGAACAGGTCCCGCTGCCGTGGGCGAATCGGCCACACGGGCGGTGGTGAGCGGGATCATCCTTATTGTCATTGTTGATGGCATTTTTTCGGCGGTCTACTATTATCTTGGAGTCTAAATGTCGATGGTTGCCACAGAAGATGCCATCATACGCGTTGAGAACCTTACCGCAGGTTACGGAGACACTCCGGTTGTCGACAGCATCTCTTTTTGGGTCAAGCCGGGTGAGGTCTTCGTCATTTTGGGGGGCTCCGGTTCCGGCAAGAGTACCATCTTGAAATGCATGATCGGGATCTACAAGCCCGAGTCTGGGAAGGTTTTGATCGGCGGGCAGGATATTGTATCTGCCGAGGGGGAGCACCGCTTTCAAATCCTCAACAGAATTGGCGTCATGTACCAGAAGGGGGCGCTCTTTGGTTCCATGACCTTGCTCGAAAACGTCCGTCTGCCGCTGGAGGAGTTCACGGAACTCCCTCCCCCTGCCATGGATCTCATTGCCACGCTGAAACTGGAGTTGGTAGGACTGCACGGATTCGAAGACAAGATGCCCTCTGAGTTGAGTGGAGGGATGCAAAAACGCGCAGCCATTGCTAGGGCTATGGCCCTTGATCCTGAAATCCTGTTTCTTGACGAGCCGTCGTCAGGCTTGGACCCCATTACTTCGGCGGAGGTAGATCAGCTCGTTTTGAATCTCGCCCGGAACCTGGGCATGACTTTTGTCATCGTAAGTCACGATCTTGCCAGCACTTATATGATCGCAGACCGGGTGGTCATCCTTGACACAAAGACCAAGGGCATTGCCGCAACAGGGAGCCCCATGGACCTGAGGGATCGAAGTCAGAGCCCATGGGTGCGTCAATTCTTGAACCGCCAGGTGACGCCTGAATCGAATAAGCGAGCGCATTCCCCGTAGCTTCAATCCAGAACGGGCCTCTAAACCGGCCGAGGAGCTCCGGCAAGGATCTTCAAGCATTTGTATCATGAGCGCAAGAGCGAATTATTTCAAGATAGGCCTCTTTGTCATCGTCGCCACCACCTTGGCCGTCGTTTCTGTGATCATTTTGGGGGCCGGCGCGTTCTTTCAGAAAAAGACACTCATGGAGAGCTACTTTGAGGAGTCGGTGCAGGGGTTGGAGGTGGGTTCACCTGTCAAGTTTCGTGGGGTGGGGATCGGCAATGTGGAGCTTATCACCCTCGTTGACAGAGAGTATGCCACGGCCCTTCAACACGTGCTTGTTCGGGTGGGGCTTTCTTCTGATGTGTGGAAGGCCAAACCGAAACAAGTGGGAGACCTGACAGAAGAGATAGAACGAGGGCTTCGGGTTCGACTTGCCTTTCAAGGGCTCACCGGAACGGCCTATCTCGAAGCCGATTACCTGGACCCCGAGCGCAACCCTGCCTTGAAGATCGATTGGACACCTCGGTATTGTTACATCCCTTCTGCACCGAGCACGATCACGCGTCTTAGCGAGTCTCTAGACAGGATCATGAGGAGGCTGGAGCAGGTCGAGATCGACAGAATCACGGAAGTGGTGGAGACCTCCTTAAAGGCATTCACCCAGGCCACTGAGGATGTTGACTTGAAAAAGACCAATGCCCAGGCTCAGGAGTTGTTGAAAGACTTGAGGGAGACCAACCGTCTTATCGCTCAAAGCCTGAAGGGAGGCAGATTGGAGTCCATCTTGTCAGACACGTCGGCGACCATGGGCGCGGCACGTCGTATCGTTGAGGGCTCAGAGCCGTCTCTGGCAGAATTCCCGGCGGCCCTTTTGCAGGCCTCAAGGAATGTGGAGGCCTTCACGAAAAGGCTGGATGCAATGTCTCAGGGCTTGCCCGATGCCTTTGCCAGACTCAAGGAGATTTTGCATGAGACAGACGATCTCCTTTCCTCCCAGCAGCAAGATATTGCCATCACGGTTCGCAATATCAAAGCCGCTTCAGAAAACTTGAGAGAGCTGACCGAAAACGCAACAAGGTATCCGGCCCAGGTTCTTTTTGGAGAACCTCCGAGCCCCGTGAACCCTCAGGGGGAATGAGAATGGGTGCCCGTGTTTTGCTCAATACGATTGTTTTCACTGTGAGCCTTTGCCTTTTGAGCGGATGCGTCAGACTTGAGAGAAGCTATCCCGACAAGCGTTCCTTTCTGATCCACCTTTCTCGCCCCGGAAAGGCCTCTCGTGCCTTGACAGATGAAGCCCTGAGGGTCTTTACCTTTTCCGTCTCTCCTCCTTACGAGGGAAAGGGCCTTGTTTACGCCAGAGGGGACAACAGAGTTGAGACTGACTTTTACAATGGGTTCGTCATCTCACCCGGCACCATGGTTACCGAAGAGGTCAGGCGGTGGATGGCAGGGTCTGGCTTATTCGGCCATGTTGGAGATATTTCCGCCTACGGCAACCCTGGCTATTTGTTGGGAGGCCGGGTTGCCGCCCTATACGGAGACTACGGTGATCCATCTGCCCCGAAAGCGGTTCTGGAGATGGAGTTTCTTCTCGCCCGCGACGGTTCTGCCGGCAAAGAGATCGTCTTTGAAAATCACTACCAGAGAACGATCTCCCTGGATAGGGGCTCTGCCAAGCAATTGGTTAACGGCTGGAGGGAGGCCCTCGAGGGCATTTTGCAAGACTTCGAAGGGGATCTAAGGGACTGCCTGCAAGGCCCCTGAGCAGGTATGTCGTTCCTTTCTTACACAGTGGGATTGACGATCTTTGGCGCTATCGACTATACGAAGATAATTTGCTGGTCTGATCCTTTGCTGCTCACAGCTCGGCTTCAGTGTGCCTCAAAGCGCCACCGTAGAGAAACTGCCGCGAGGAGGCGAGAGACCGGGTCTATGAGTCCGTTTTCTGAAGGAATGGAAAGGAGGTTGAAGATGACGCTGAAAGGTATCATTTTTGTTGTGGGTTCTTTACTCTTTGCCACCTTTGTCGTGCAGAACGCCCAGGTGGTGGAGGTGCGATTTCTCTTCTGGCACACTGAGGCCTCAAGGGCTTTGGTCTTGGTGGGGACTTTTGCCTTTGGTCTGATTGCCGGCTGGCTGACCGGCTGGCTGCGGAAAAAAGAACCCAAGGCCACGGAAAAAGACGACTGAGCAGTGATGGAGGGGGCTAGTTGATGGGGTGGGAAGAGGTGCTGTGTTCACCCCTGGAGGGCGCTTTTTCAAAGCCGCGTCTCATGGGCATGGATATTTGCTGCACTGATAGGTGAACTAATGGGACAGGGCGCCCAAAGGCCGGTGGATTGGAAACGCAAGAAAGGTACCCTTGGAACCTTCGCCGGGGTCTTCACTCCGAGCATCTTGACCATCCTTGGGATTATCCTGTTCCTGCGGTTGGGCTACGTAGTGGGAAATGCGGGCCTGGCTCGGGCACTTGTCATCATTGGCCTTGCCAATGCCATCTCCATTCTCACCACCTTTTCCCTGTCTGCCATTGCCACGAACCTGAAGGTCAAAGGCGGCGGCGATTACTACCTTATTTCTCGCACCCTTGGTGTGGAGTTTGGCGGCGCCATCGGCATCGTCCTGTTTCTTGCCCAATCGGTTTCCATTGCCTTTTACTGCATCGGTTTTGGCGAGGCCGTGGTCGGCATGTTGCCGGAGACCGCTGCAGTCTCCCCTCAAATGGTTGCAGCAGCTGCCGTGTCATTTCTTTTCATCTTTGCTTGGCTGGGGGCGGATTGGGCCACAAGGTTCCAGTATGTGGTGATGGGCTTACTGGTTTGTGCCCTCCTATCATTTTTTGTCGGTGGCCTGGCAAAATGGGACAGTGCCGCTCTCATTCAGAACTGGGCAAAGCCTGCTGCCGGTCCGGGTTTCTGGGTTCTGTTTGCTATCTTCTTTCCCGCCGTCACCGGCTTCACACAAGGCGTGAGCATGTCCGGCGACCTTGAAGATGCAGGAAAAAGTCTTCCTCTCGGCACTTTCTTGGCCGTAGGGATATCGATCATCGTTTACTTTGCCGTGGCCATTGTCTTTGCTGGCGGTGCGGCCGGCAACGTCCTGATGTCCGATTATGGAGTCATGAAACGTGTTGCCCACACCGGCGTTCTCATTAATGCGGGCGTGATTGCCGCCACGTTGTCATCCGGTATGGCCTCCTTTCTGGGCGCCCCTCGGATCCTGCAATCCATGGCAACCGATCGGATTTTTACTTTTCTTTTGCCCTTTGCCAAAGGTGCTGGGCCGAGCGGCAATCCTCGGCGAGGCGTCTTGCTTTCCATGGCAATCGCGTTCGTTACCGTTGGTCTGGGAAAGCTTAATGTGATTGCGCCGGTGGTGTCCATGTTCTTTCTGATTTCGTACGGTCTTCTCAACTACGCTACATTTTATGAGGCACGGGCGTCGAGTCCCTCTTTCCGCCCCCGGTTCCGGTGGTATGATCTTCGATTAAGTCTCTTGGGGGCGATCGTCTGCCTCGGTGCCATGCTGGCCGTCGACGTGACAGCCGGTGCCGTCGCAATGGCTGTTCTCTTTGCCATTTACCAGTATCTTAAGAGGACCGCAGGCCCGGCACGCTGGGCCGACAGCAGCCGATCCTATCATCTCCAGCGCGTTCGGGAGCATCTCTTGGCCACGGCGGCAGAGCCCGAGCATCCTCGGGATTGGCGGCCCCAGATTCTTGCCCTCTCGAATCATTCACACAGACGCGAGCAGTTGCTTCGCTTTGCCTCCTGGATTGAAGGTGGAAGTGGCCTGACGACAGCGGTTCGTGTCCTGGAAGGAGAAGGAGTCAAGATGCTGAAGCTTCGGGAAGAAGCTGAAGCAGAACTCTCCGAAGATATTGCCAATCATGGCTTGAAGGCATTTCCCATGGTGGTCGTTGCCCCCAGTCTTCCCGTTGGCATCCAGACGCTGGTTCAGGCCTTTGGCGTTGGGCCTCTTAAGGTGAACACAGTGCTCCTTAACTGGCTTGAAGAGACTCCCAAGGGTATTCTCGCTTTTGGAGAACGGTTGTACGGAAAGAATCTTCGGGTGGCTTTTCGACTTGGCTGCAATATCATTGTCCTGGATGCTGAGGAAGACGAGTGGTCAGCCCTCAAAGGGCTCTCTACCGAGAATCGGCGCATCGACGTCTGGTGGTGCGGCGATGCAACAGGGCGGCTTATGTTATTACTGGCGTACCTTATGACGAGAAGTGAAGCCTGGCGAGAGTCAAAAATCAGGCTTCTTCAGGCGTGTTGCGGAAATGAAGCAGACGAGACAAGGCAGGGGCTTGAAAAAATACTCGAAGAGGTGCGGATCGAGGCCGAACCAGAGGTCGTGGAAAACACCAGCCCCGATGCCATGGCCGAGCATTCTGTCGGAGCAGCCCTTGTCTTTCTTCCCTTTCGTCTCCAGGGGAATCAACTCGTGGATCCATTTGGCGGTCCTCTGGGTGAGACGTTTTCGCGATTGCCCGTGGCGGCAGCAGTGCTTGCTGCTGAGGACATCGATCTGGACGCCGAACCCGAGGAAGGAAAGGCCGGTGAGGCTGCCGAGGCCCTGGATGCCTTGACGGACGCGGAAAAGAAAGCCGAGGAGACGGAGAAGGCGGCTGTTGAGGCTGCTGAAAAGGCCGATGAGAAGCTACAAGAAATGAGAGATGCCGTCGAGTCCGGTGCCGATGCCGAGACCATGGCAAAAATGGGCGCCGATGCCAAGAAGGCGAGGGATGAGGCCGTGCGGGCGAACCGACGGGCCGCAAAGGCTCAGGCCAAGACAGAAGACGCGGTCAGGGAAGCAGAGAAGCTGGGGGTGAAACCGGTAAAGGGCGAGAAGGGGCTTGAGGAGACGGAGGAGACCAAATGAAGATGAATGGACGTGGGCACGTGACCGGAGAAACTGAATGAATGAAGTGATAGACTTCTTAAGGGCCTTTTCCTGGTCTCTTGGTGTTTTTGGCGTAGCCGTTTTGACGGGACTTGTTGGACATTTCTTGCTCTTTAGAATCGGAGCCCTGTTGGCCAGACGCACTGAGGCAGTTTTTGACGATTCCCTGTTCCAACGCTTTCGCGGTCCTTCACGGCTCATCATCCCCTTTCTGGCAGTGACCTTTGTGGTCCCGCTTATGGGGCTGTCTCCGGCTACAGAGGCTTTGCTGAGGCAGGCCATCAGCCTCGTTCTCATTGCTTCAACAGCATGGCTGATCATTAGGGTGGTCTATGTGCTCGAAGATGTGATCGTGTTTCGATTCAGGGTGGATGTGGCAGACAATCTAAGGGCCAGAGCCATTCATACACAGTTTCAGATGTTCAAGAAGGTGACCATCGTTGTCATCATCATATTGGCATTGGCCATCATGCTTACGACCTTTGAGAAGGTCCGCCACCTGGGCACCAGCATCCTGGCATCAGCCGGGATTGCCGGCATCATCGTGGGCCTTGCCGCCCAGCGGTCTATCAGCACCTTGCTGGCGGGCCTTCAGATTGCCATTACCCAACCGATTCGGCTCGATGATGTGGTGGTCGTGGAAGGAGAATGGGGACGGATCGAAGAGATTGCCCTGACCTATGTGGTGGTTCGCATTTGGGATTTGCGACGTCTGGTCCTTCCCATCACGTACTTTCTTGAAAAGCCCTTTGAAAATTGGACAAGGGTCTCGGCCGAGGTGCTGGGCACGGTGTTCGTCTATGTGGACTATACCGTACCGGCAGAGGCTCTTCGAGAAGAACTACGCCGCATCGTGGAGAAGTCGCCGTCGTGGGACGGCAAGGTGTGCCTCCTGCACGTAACGAACGCCACCGAGCGCACGGTGGAGTTGCGAGCCCTTGTGAGCGCCCGGGATTCTTCAAAGGCCTGGGACCTGCGATGTGAGGTAAGGGAGAAGCTTATTGCCTTCGTTCAAGAGAAATATCCTGATGGGTTGCCGAAGGTCAGAGCTGAGTTTGAAGCTTTGAAAAAGGAGGCTAACCTTACGCATCTTTCTGAAACAAAGGAGAAGGCAAAAGAAGGATAAATCACCGAAACGGCCCGGCCTGTGCGGCGGCCTGGTCGTTGATAGACCCTTCCATCCGTTTAGGAGAAGCATTTTATGAAACAGACTGGCAACCGCAGCATTGGTGCACTTTCTTTTATGTGGTTTCTTATCGTCTCAGCGCTCCTTGTCTTTATAAGCCCTTCGAATTGCTTAGAAGGTGTTCAGCACAGTGCACATGCCTCGTCAAAGGCCGCCAAGGAGACGGAGAGGACCGGGGTTGATGAAGAAACCCGAAAGGCTGAAGCAAGGCCCCTGGAACAGCCGAGAGAAATTCCGGCAACGGATCCCAAAGGGCTGAAAAAGGCTGAAAAGACCTACGAGGCGGCCGCCCAGGAGGCGAGACAGGCGCCGCACAATGCCAAGGCCTGTCCGGAAGGGCCTGATGGGGAGGCAAAAAAAGGGGGGGATGGCGATCTTTTTACAAGGAAAACCGGCGCGTTAAAGGCGCTGGGGTGGGAGCCGATCGGGCAGGAATTGGGCCATATTGCCGGCCAGATGGCCTTGCTCTTTTCCCCTGAGGTGTGGGCAAAAGAGATTCGGGCGATTTGGACATCGGGCGGGTTTTCCGTTCTTACGCCCATTCTGCTTTTTGGGATTATCCTGCTTCTGGTCTTCCGCCTCCGAGGCTATTGTGGCGGTCTTTCACAACGTCCCTTTTGGAGCATCCCCCCCTGGCGACCCGTGGCCATGGGCCTCTTTTATCGTTCAATGCCCCTTCTCGGAACCGTCCTGTTTCTCTATGCCTGCGTGGGAGCTCGGTATGCCTATTTCACCCTTCCCCTCATTCAAGTTGCCTTCTATGTGTTGGTCATATGGTTGTTCTCCCGATGGGCCGACGGTTTTCTGAAAGCCGGGCTGAAACAAGGGGTCATTCCCTTTGCCAGGAACGTTGTGGCGCGCTTGCGCGTCCTCGTGACCTTGGCCATGATGTTCGGCATGGCCTATGTCGTCATAGGATCCATGCTTGGCAGCGATAGTATTATTCTCTTTTTGGGACGCTTGTCTTTTGAAGTCATTTTGGTTGCCTGGACTGCGTCTTTCGCAAAAGCCCTCGGCCAACAGCCAGATCAAGACCCCTCTACAGAACCCCGTTGGCTTTTGTCCCTAAGGCCTTTCATGGTCAAGTTCTGTTATCTCATCGCCTTCGTGGGCTTGTTGGCGGAACTGGCAGGCTATGGCCAACTGGCCTTGTACTGGTATAGCTCGTGGGGGCGAACGGCGGTTGTGGTTTTGTGGGCCACCCTCTTTTTCTTTCTGCTCCACGAATGGCATGCGGATTTTGCCAGAAGCGCTCTTTCCAACGAGGATGGAGCAAAGATCTCGGCCCGCCCCATCAAGTGGCTCCTCATACGCTTCGGCTGGGTGGCCTGGATTGGGGCACTTACCGCTTTTCTCTTTATCGCCTGGGGGGCGAGGCAGACGGTGCTGCTTCATGGCGTCCAAACCCTGAGCCGTCCTATCCAGATAGGCAGCATACGTTTCAGCTTGGTGGGTTTTGTATATGCTTTTTTCATTTTGCTTATGACGCGCACGGCAGCCCGCTTTTGGCGCCATATCCTTGAAAGAAAGATCTTGGTAGACAGCGGGCTGGAAGCAGGGGTACAGGAGTCGGTAACATCTATTACGGTTTACATTTTATGGGCCTTGGGCATCCTGATCTCCCTCACTGCCCTAGGTTTCAGTACCACGTCTCTTACCGTGGCCTTGGGCGCCTTGGGCGTTGGCCTTGGATTCGGCTTGCAGAACATCTTTAACAATTTCGTCAGCGGCCTCATTCTTCTTTTTGAAAGACCGGTGCAAGTGGGAGACGCCATCGAAGTCAACGGGACCTGGGGCACTATCTCAAAGATAAAAGTCCGGTCCACCGTGGTCCAGACCTACGACAACGCCTCCTTGATCATCCCTAATTCCGACATGATCAGCAACCAGGTCACTAATTGGAGCTTCAAGGATCTCCGGTTACGCCGATGGATCACCGTGGGCGTTGCCTACGGATCGGATACGGACTTGGTGCGAAAAACGCTTCTGGAAATTGCTCACGCTGATCGGAAGGCCTTGAAAAGACCTCGCCCCGATGTCTTGTTTAGAGATTTCGGCGACAGTGCTCTCATCTTCAGTTTGCGGGTTTGGAGCACGATTGACGATTTCATCGCCATGGAAACGGATATCCGTTTTGCCATCGACCGCCTGTTTAGGGAAAGAAATATCGAGATCGCATTTCCCCAGCGGGACATTCATATCCGCTCCGGTAGTAAGGAGGGCAAGCCTTTGGCTTCCTTAGACCAAGGTGACGATATGGCAAGAACGGACGAGGCCGTGTAGGGGGACAAACGCTTCCTTTCCTGCCATTTGGAACGCGGAGGGAAGGTAACACGGTGTACTGGAGGGCTTTGTTATGAGTATGCGTGAACAGATCGAATCCATATTCCCGGAAGAAGAGGAGATCCCCGAAAGGCTCCTTGCCGGCATTCCCATCCACCAGGACAGATACCTGATCAACGGGGAGGTGAGACGCTGGGGCGGCCCCATGCAAGAGGTATATTCGCCGGTTTGCGTGACAACGTCGAAAGAGGCTGTGCCAAAAGGGGTGGGCAGTTATCCGCTCCTGACGGAAAAGGAGGCCGTGGACGCCCTGGACGGGGCTGTTCAGGCCTATAACCACGGCAGGGGGCTCTGGCCCACCATGCCCGTGGGGGAGAGGATTGCCCACATTGAAGACTTCACCCATAGGATGATCGGAAAAAGGGACGACGTGGTGAACCTTTTGATGTGGGAGGTGGGCAAGTCCTGCCAGGATTCCGAGAAGGAGTTTGACAGAACGGTCCAGTATATCGGGGACACCATAGGAGCCCTGAAAGACCTGGATCGCGTCTCATCACGGTTCGTCATTGAACAGGGCATTATCGGACAGATCCGCCGCGCCCCCCTGGGTGTTGCCCTCTGTATGGGACCTTTCAACTATCCCTTGAACGAGACATTTGCTACCCTTATTCCAGCGCTCATCATGGGAAACAGCGTCATCATCAAACCCCCCAAACATGGTGCTTTACTATACGGTTGCCTCCTGGAAGCCTTCAGAGACGCTTTTCCCAAAGGCGTGGTCAACACGGTCTACGGAAAGGGCCGAGAGGTCCTGCCCCCCCTCATGTCTTCGGGAAAGATTGATGTTCTTGCCTTTATCGGCACCAGCCAAGGGGCGAACCAGTTAAAAAAACAGCACCCAAGGCTGCACCGATTGCGTTCCGCCCTGGGGTTGGAAGCAAAGAATGCGGGTATCGTTCTGCCCGATGCGGACATGGATCTGGCCGTCAGAGAGTGCGTCCTGGGCTCTCTGTCATTCAACGGGCAGCGGTGCACGGCCCTGAAGATCCTCTTTGTGCATTCCAGAATCCTGGATGGGTTTCTTGCAGGGCTGGCAGAGGGGATCGGCAGGCTCAAGTGCGGCATGCCATGGGAAGAGAAGGTCTTCATCACACCCCTTCCTGAGCCCAAGAAACCGAATTACTTGACCGGACTGGTAGAAGATGCCGTGGGCCTTGGCGCTAAGGTCGTCAATGAGCAGGGCGGTGCCGTAAATGAGACCTTCTTTTATCCTGCATTACTCTTTCCGGTAAATGACAGCATGAGGGTGTATCATGAAGAGCAATTCGGGCCGGTGATTCCCGTCATTTCCTTTGATGACATTGAAACGCCCATACAGTATGTCATTGATTCCAAGTATGGACAGCAATTGAGCATATTTGGCACCGATCCCCACGCCATCGCTCATTTGATTGACCCCCTGGTCAATCAGGTGTGCAGGGTCAACATCAATAGCCAGTGTCAGAGAGGCCCGGACACCTTCCCATTCACGGGCAGAAAAGACTCGGCAGAGGGGACCCTGTCCGTCTCCGATGCCCTGCGCGTTTTTTCCATCAGGACCCTTGTGGCAGCCAAAGAGGTTGAGATCAACAAGGAGATCATGACCAGAATTGTGAGGGAGCGCAGATCAAAGTTTCTTTCCACAGATTTCATATTGTAAGCAGGAGAGTCAAGTCGTCTGTGCTGTTACCTCACCACCGGCGTGGCGGCCAGAACAGACTAGTGAGCGGCTGGTCTGCTACGGAAAGCTTGAGCACCTGAGGGACCCTATGGAAAGTTCTTGTTGAGCGGTGTTGAATGATCGTGTTCATCCCCTGTCCTTTGTTATCTGGAAGGCGACCTGGGCTTGCGCGATCCTGGGGGTAGTCAACGGTAGGGGTCGAGATAAAGCAGTGGGAGGTTATGGACAGAGCATGAAAAAAGAAGTGGAAAAACCCTGGGCCCTTCCATGGGAAGACGTGGTCAAAGAGTTCCGTGTCGCACCCGATAAGGGGCTTTCTTCAGCCGAGGCCGCTCAAAGACGCCGACAATACGGCCCGAATCGTCTCCGGGAAACCAAGCCTGTGAGTGTCTGGGCGATCCTTTTTAATCAATTCAAGGGCCTTATCGTCGTCTTTCTGATGGCCGCCACCGTGGTCTCCTTCGCCTTTGGGGATCATGTGGAAGGCGCCGCCATCATTGCAGTGAT